>JADMIO011260289.1_pt1 | contig 60766 bp, 46 predicted proteins | sample 8958161 | NCBI WGS metagenome assembly JADMIO01 (sample SAMN16585339, study PRJNA669376) | soil metagenome | isolation source: Crop rotation soil | place: USA: Cullars Rotation, Alabama | collected 2011
CTTCAGGAATATTATTATTTACTTTTGGTTGAGTTTCAAATGTGTCTTCTTCAACGGTTTCAGCATTAACTTTAGGATCAACTTTTGGTTGAACAGGAGTATCTGAAACAGCTTCAGTGTTAGGGACAAAGGTATCAGATTCAACACTTTGTTGAACAGGAGTGTTTACGGCTGTTTCAGTTTTAGGAATAAATGAATCAGATGTTATTTCAGATTTAGCAGGCGCAACATTTGTTTGTGGTTCAGTAACAGGAATGTTTACTTCAGTTTTAGGAGCAAATATAGCTGATTTTACTTCTGAAGCAATAGGTTTATCTTTAACCTGAGGTTTTATTTGAATATTATTTTCAGCTTTTGGATGTTCAACATTAGCTTCAGGTATAGCATTAACCTGATGCTGTGCTTCTGTTTCAGTTTTTAAAGAAGTATTAGGTTCTGTTTTAGGAGCATCAATAATAGCTTCAGCTTTTGGAGCTTCAAAATTAGTTTCAACATGAGCGGTTGTTTCAGGTTTTATCTGAATGCCAGATTGTGTAACTGTAGCGTGAACTTCAGCTTTTGGAACAGCAATATTATTTTCCGGTTTAATCACAGGAGAGTTATTTTGAGCTTGTGTTATTGGCTGTTCTGATGTAATCACAGGAACATTATCCTGAGAGATTATCGGTTCAGATTTAATAACAGGAGAGTTATTCTGAGCTTGTGTTACTGGATGTTCTGATTTAACAACAGGTTTGGATTCAACATTTTGTTTAATAGGCGTATCTACAACAGTTTCAGTAATAGGAGTGTTTACTTCAGTTTTAGGAACAAAAGTATCAGATTTTACTTCTGAAGCAATAGGTTTATCCTGGACCTGATTATTTATCTGAATACCAGGTTGTGGAACTGAAACATTTACTTCTGTTTTAACAACAGGAATATTAGAGTCATTTTTTGATACTGTCTGAGTTTCAGCTTTAACTACCGGTTCTGATATAGTCTGGATAGCAGGTTCAATTTCTAAATCTGAATGAGTATCAGCTTTTGTCTCAATAACAGGTTTAGCAATTGTTTGTACTTTTGGTTCTGGATAAGAATCAGCAATAATTACAGGTTGGGATTCAAAATCTTGTTTTGTTTCAACTTTTGGCTCAATATTAGAATTATCAGCTACTACAGGTTGAGACTCAAAATTAAGTTCAGGCTTTACATTTAACCCAATATTAGAATTAGCCAGAGTTACAGGCTTAAATTCAGGTTTTGGATTAACATCAGATTTTACCTGAATAATAGGTTTAGATTGTTCTACAACATCTGTTTGAGTTACTTGTTGAGGTTGATCTTCCCCAACAGGAGCAGATTCAGAAACGTTATTCTCAACTTCTGGATTGGTAACTGTTTCAATAACAGGAATATTAGATTCAGATTTAGTAACAGGGATATTTATATCTGAATGTAATTTAGGTCCAGATACAATATTGTTTTGAGCTTTAGATTCAGGATTATTATTGATAACAGGCTGCTCTGGTTTTGCTGAAGTAATAAGTTTAGAAGCAGAATTATTCTGAACTATATTTTCAGCTTTTGGAACAATAACATTAGGTTCTGCCTTAGCTTCAGGAATATTATTATTTACTTTTGGTTGATTTTCAAATGTTTCTTCTTCTTCAACAGTTTCAGTATTAACTTTAGGCTCAACTTTTGGTTGAACAGGAGTATCTGAAACAGCTTCAGTGTTAGGAACAAAGGTATCAGATTCAACACTTTGTTGAACAGGAGTATTTACTACAGTTTCAACATTAGGAATAAATGAATCAGTTGTTATTTCAGATTTAGCAGGCGCAACATTTGTTTGTGGTTCAGTAACAGGAATGTTTACTTCAGTTTTAGGAGCAAATATAGCTGATTTTACTTCTGAAGCAATAGGTTTATCTTTAACCTGAGGTTTTATTTGAATATTATTTTCAGCTTTTGGATGTTCAACATTAGCTTCAGGTATAGCATTAACCTGATGCTGTGCTTCTGTTTCAGTTTTTAAAGAAGTATTAGGTTCTGTTTTAGGAGCATCAATAATAGCTTCAGCTTTTGGAGCTTCAAAATTAGTTTCAACCTGAGCGGTTGTTTCAGGTTTTATCTGAATGCCAGGTTGTGGAACTGTAGCATGAACTTCAGGTTTTGGAACAGCAATATTATTTTCCGGTTTAACTACAGGAGAGTTATCCTGACTCTGTATTATGGGCTGTTCTGATTTAACACCAGGAACATCCGGTTCAGTTTGTGATTCAGCTTTAACTACAGATTCTGGTGTAGTCTGGATAGCAGGTTCAATTTCTAAATCTGAAGGTATTTCAGCTTTAGTAGCAATAACAGGTGTATCAATTGTTTGTTCTTTAGGTTCAGTATGAGAGTCATATGTTACTACAGGTTCAGATTCAGAATCTTGTTTTGTTTGTACTTTTGGTTCTATATTAGAATCATGCATTGGTTCTGTTTTAGGTTCAGCTTTAACCACAGGTTCAGATTCAAAATTAGCTTCAGGTTTTGCATTTAACTCAATATTAGAAGTGGCCAGAGTTACAGGTTTAATTTCAGTTTTTGGATTAGCATCAGATTTTATTTGAACAACAGGTTCAGATTGTTCTACAACATTTTCTTTAGTTATTTGTTCTGGTTTTGCTGAAGTAATAGGTTTAGAAGCAGAATTATTCTGAACAATAGTTTCAGCTTTTGGAACAGTAACATTAGGTTCTGCCTTAGCTTCAGGAATATCATTATGTACTTTTGGTTGAGTTTCAAATGTTTCTTCTTCAACAGTTTCAGCATTAACTTTTGGTTGAACAGGAGTATCTGAAACAGCTTCAGTGTTAGGAACAAAGGTATCAGATTCAACACTTTGTTGAACAGGAGTATTTACTACAGTTTCAACATTAGGAATAAATGAATCAGTTGTTATTTCAGATTTAGCAGGCGCAACATTTGTTTGTGGTTCAGTAACAGGAATGTTTACTTCAGTTTTAGGAGCAAATATAGCTGATTTTACTTCTGAAGCAATAGGCTCATCTTTAACCTGAGGTTTTATTTGAATATTATTTTCAGTTTTAGGATGTTCAACATTAGCTTCAGGTATAGCATTAACCTGATACTGTGCTTCTGTTTCAGTTTTTATAGAAGCATTAGGTTCTGTTTTAGGAGCATCAATATTGTAATCAGCTTTTGGAATAGCAATATTATTTTCCGGTTTAATCACAGGAGAGTTATCCTGACTCTGTATTACGGGCTGTTCTGAGGTAATCACAGGAACATTATCCTGAGAGATTATTGGTTCAGATTTAATTACAGGTGAGTTATTCTGAGCCTGTGTTACAGGTTGTTCTGATTTAGTCTCAACTAGTTTAGATTCAACATTTGGTTGAACAGGAGTATTTGAAACATTTTCAACATTAGGAACAAATGAATCTGATGTTATTTCAGATTTAGCATATGCAACATTTGTTTGTATTTCAGTAACAGGAACATTTACTTCTGCTTTAGGAACAAATGTAGCAGATTTAATAATATGAGAGTTATCCTGAGTTTGTATCACAGGCTGTTCTGATTTAACACCAGGAACATCCGGTTCAGTTTGTGATTCAGCTTTAACTACAGATTCTGGTGTAGTCTGGATAGCAGGTTCAATCTCAAAATCTGAATGGGTATCAGCTTTTGTCTCAATAACAGGTTTAGCAATTGTTTGTACTTTTGGTTCTGGATAAGAATCAGCAATAATTACAGGTTTGGATTCAGAATATTGTTTTGTTTCAACTTTTGGCTCAATAGTATAATTATCAGCTACTACAGGTTGAGACTCAAAATTAGCTTCAGGCTTTACATTTAACCCAATATTAGAAGTAGCCTGAGTTACAGGTTTAAATTCAGGTTTTGGATTAACATCAGATTTTACCTGAATAATAGGTTTAGATTGTTCTACAACACCTGTTTTAGTTACTTGTTGAGGCTTATTTTCAACAACAGGAGCAGATTCAGAAAGTGAATTGGTAACATCTGGATTGGTAACTGTTTCAATAACAGGAACATTAGATTCAGATTTAGTAACAGGGATATTTATATCTGATATATCTGAATGTAATTTAGGTCCAGATATAATATTGTTTTGAGCTTTAGATTCAGGATTATTATTGATAACAGGCTGCTCTGGTTTTGCTGAAGTAATAGGTTTAGAAGCAGAATTATTCTGAACTATGTTTTCAGCTTTCGGGGTTTCAGCATTAGTTTCAGGTTTAACATTAACCAGATGCTGTGCTTCTGTTTCAGTTTTTTCAGAAGCATTAAGTTCTGTTTTAGGAGCATCAATATTGGATTCAGCTTTAGGATGTTCAACACTAGCTTCAGATATAACATTAGCGGTTGTTTCAGTTTTTATCTGAATGCCAGGTTGTGAAACAGTAACATGAGCTTCTGTTTTAACAACAGGAATATTAGATTCATGATTTGATTCTGTTTTAGGTTCATCTTTAACTACAGGTTCTGTTGTAGTCTGGATAGCAGGTTCAATCTCAAAATCTGAATGGGTATCAGCTTTTGTCTCAATAACAGGTTTAGCAATTGTTTGTACTTTTGGTTCTGGATAAGAATCAGCAATAATTACAGGTTGGGATTCAGAATCTTGTTTTGTTTCAACTTTTGGCTCAATAGTAGAATTATCAGCTACTACAGGTTGAAACTCAAAATTAAGTTCAGGTTTTGCATTTAACCCAATATTAGAATTAGCCTGAGTTACAGGTTTAATTTCAGTTTTTGTATTAACATCAGGTTTTACCTGAATAATAGGTTTAGATTGTTCTACAACATCTGTTTTAGTTACTTGTTGAGGTTTATCTTCCCCAACAGGAGCAGATTCAGAAACGTTATTCTCAACTTCTGGATTGGTAACTGTTTCAATAACAGGAATATTAGATTCAGATTTAGCAACAGGGATATTTATATCTGAATTTAATTTAGGTCCAGATACAATATTGTTCTGAGTTTTAGATTCAGGATTATTATTGATAACAGGCTGTTCTATTTTTGTTGAAGTAATAGGTTTAGAAGCAGAATTATTCTGAACTATATTTTCAGCTTTTGGAACAGTAACATTAGGTTCTGCCTTAGCTTCAGGAATATTATTATTTACTTTTGGTTGATTTTCAAATGTTTCTTCTTCTTCAACAGTTTCAGTATTAACTTTAGGAGCAACTTTTGGTTGAACAGGAGTATTTACGGCTGTTTCAGTTTTAGGAACAAATGAATCAGATTTTATTTCAGATTTAGCAGGCGCAACATTTGTTTGTGGTTCAGTAACAGGAATGTTTACTTCAGTTTTAGGAGCAAATATAGCTGATTTTACTTCTGAAGCAATAGGTTTATCTTTAACCTGAGGTTTTATTTGAATATTATTTTCAGCTTTTGGAACAGTAACATTAGGTTCTGCCTTAGCTTCAGGTATAGCATTAACCTGAGGCTGTGCTTCTGTTTCAGTTTTTATAGAAGCATTAGGTTCTGTTTTAGAAGCATCAATATTGTAATCAGCTTTTGGTGCTTCAATATTAGCTTCAACCTGAGCGATTGTTTCAGGTTTTATCTGAATGCCAGATTGTGTAACTGTAGCATGAACTTCAGCTTTTGGAACAGCAATATTATTTTCCGGTTTAATCACAGGAGAGTTATTTTGAGCTTGTGTTATTGGCTGTTCTGATGTAATCACAGGAACATTATCCTGAGAGATTATCGGTTCAGATTTAATAACAGGAGAGTTATTCTGAGCTTGTGTTACTGGATGTTCTGATTTAACAACAGGTTTGGATTCAACATTTTGTTTAATAGGCGTATCTACAACAGTTTCAGTAATAGGAGTGTTTACTTCAGTTTTAGGAACAAAAGTATCAGATTTTACTTCTGAAGCAATAGGTTTATCCTGGACCTGATTATTTATCTGAATACCAGGTTGTGGAACTGAAACATTTACTTCTGTTTTAACAACAGGAATATTAGAGGCATTTTTTGATACTGTCTGAGCTTCAGCTTTAACTACCGGTTCTGGTGTATTCTGGATAGCAGTTTCAATTTCTAAATCTGAATGTGTATAAGCTTTTGTCTCAACAACAGGTTTATCAATTGTTTGTACTTTTGGTTCAGTATTAGATTCAGCAATAATTACAGGTTGGGATTCAGAATCTGTTTTTGTTTGTACTTTTGGTTCTGTTTTAGGTTCAGCTTTAACCACAGGTTCAGATTCAAAATTAGCTTCAGGTTTTGCATTTAACTCAATATTAGAAGTTGCCAGAGTTACAGGTTTAAATTCAGGTTTTGGATTAACATCAGATTTTACCTGAACAACAGGTTCAGATTGTTCTACAACACCTGTTTTAGTTACTTGTTGAGGTTTATCTTCCCCAACAGGAGCAGATTCAGAAACGTTATTCTCAACTTCTGGATTGGTAACTGTTTCAATAACAGGAATATTAGATTCAGATTTAGCAACAGGGATATTTATATCTGAATGTAATTTAGGTCCAGATACAATATTGTTCTGAGTTTTAGATTCAGGATTAGTATTGATAACAGGCTGCTCTGTTTTTGTTGAAGTAATAGGTTTAGGAACAAAAGTATCAGATTTTACTTCTGAAGCAATAGGTTCATCTTTAACCTGAGGTTTTATTTGAATATTATTTTCAGCTTTTGGAACAGTAACATTAGGTTCTGCCTTAGCTTCAGGAATATCATTATGTACTTCTGGTTGATTTTCAAATGTTTTTTCTTCAACAGTTTCAGCATTAACTTTTGGCTCAGCTTTAACTCCAGGTTGTGATGTAGTCTGGATAGCAGGTTCAATTTCAAAATCTGAATGTGTCTTAGATTTTGGTTCAGTATTAGAATCAGCAATTATTACAGGTTCAGATTCAGAATATTGTTTTGTTTCAAATTTAGGCTCAATAGTATAATTATCAGTTACTACAGGTTCCGACTCAAAATTAAGCTCAGATTTTACATTTAACCCAATAGCAGGATTTATCTGAGTTACAGGTTTAACTTCAGTTTTTGGATTAGCATCAGAGTTTATCTGAGCAATCGGCTCCGGTTTTTCTAAAGTATTAAATATAGGAGCTGTTTCCGGCTTATCCTCAGAATCTGAAATAACAGTATCATTAATTTCCGATAATTCTTCTTTTCCTATTTTAAAATTATCTTCTTTTAAATTTTTAATAGATACAAATTCACTATCATAATTGGTTGGCTCAATAAGGTAATCCCAAATATCTTTGGTAATTGTTTTTGGGGCATTTTCCTGATCCAATGAAGTTTCATCTTTTAATCTGATATTCTGTGGATTTGAATCTTTGGCGTTACTTAAATTTGAAGAAGTTCCCGGAACATTTTTCTCATGAACAAAATCTTCCGGAGGTAAACCATTTTCGTATTCAACAACAGTTTCTGCTTCAGTAAAGTTATTTCCTGTACTTTCATAAATATCAGCAACCTCTGCTACTTCATTACCCAAATTAGTTGCTTCAAAATTTTGTAATGAATCAGAAAGGTGTTTTGGTACAACTTCATTAGAAGCAATACCTTTTTTTACGGAAGATGAAAAATTTGTACTAAGTCCAGGTAAATGAACATTACCTGATGTATTACCTGTTTTAACACCAGTTGTTCCTGATGAATTATGCTTTACAGCTCCAGTTATTGATCTTGGATAAAAGCCAGCTACAGATGGTTTTATATCATGGACTCTATTTGGTTTTACAGGAACAGGGAACACATTTGCAAAACCTCTTGTCAATGGCAGTATATTTGATAATGTTATTTGTCTGTTATCTTTAATATTTGCTTTGGTATCTATACCGGAAAAATTATCTTTCACATTTTGTGAAGTAATTCCTCTTTTAGTTTTATTTACTTTAAATGAATTTTGGTTGTCTTTATATAATTCAACACCCTGTTCTTTAGCTTTCCGGTCAATAAATCCGGTAACTTTTGAGTTAAGACGGCTGCTTGAAAGTAACATAGAAGATGTCAGTACAGAAGAAATATTAGCTTCTTCTTTTGATGTGAGCAGAGGATTATCTAATAAATCTTCTAAACTTAATAACTTATTTCCATCTTTTACTATTGGTTCAAACTGCTGTTTATTATCTGGTTTAAGGATATCCTCAACTTCTATTTCAGAATGTAATTTTATTTGAGGTATGGATACACTATTATCTGGAATACCTGAGTCAGCTTTAGCAGGTTTATTTAAATTTGCTGTATTAGCTTCAGATGCAGCAAATAATTCAAAATTGTAATTTAAGTTATTATCATTAATATCTCCATCATTAAAATTTTCAAAGTCAACATTAAGAAAACTATCTGGAATTGAAATAAAATCCTGTTTCTTAACAGCTGATAATTTTGTAGAAATATCTGAAGTTTTACTTACACTTTCACCTATTTTAACATTCTCTAAAATTGTATTGAATTGGTTCAATACAGGTATACTTTCATCCTTTTTGAATGAAAAAGAGTAATTTATACCTTTATTATTTAAAGAATAAAGTTCAAAAATGTTATTCAAGTTCAACATCATGTTATTAGCCAACGTCCCTCCAGGGATTACACTTGATTTTTCACTTTCTGCATTATTATCAATAAATTCAGGATCAAAAGTATTGATGTTAATTTCGGACGCTGAAGTGTTTTCCTTGGTTTCGAAGCTGGATAAAATTGGTATGTTGGTTGATTGATTAGAGTTAGTTATCTTTCCGATAAAAGATTCTAATTTTCCTAAGACCCCATTAAACTCTGTTTTATTAATTATGTGATTTTCTATATTTAAGCTTATCTCATTTAAATCAAAATTAGGGGCAGTAACTTCTTCTGATTTAGTAAAGTTTTCTATATTAGTATAGCTTTTTATAAAAGGTTCATGATTAGTATCATTTAGCGGATTAATTGTATTTTTTCCAGAAGCTTGCTGAGGTTTTTCTTCAAAACGATTAATTTCTGATTTCTCACTGAATATTGGTTGTAAGTTTACTTCAGAAGCTGAATCATTCCCCGCTTCTAATGAAGGACTAACTTTTACTTCTATTTCAGGAATAGATTTTGAAATTATATTTTCAGGAGCCTTGAAATTACTATCATGTTCGAGACTAACTTCAGGTTTAATTTTTGAAGTGGAGTCAGTCTGTGCTATTACAGGTTTTTCTTTTAATTCGGAATTCGTTTCTGTTTTACCTAAAGATTCAAAATCAAAAGATACATTTACATCCGGTTCTGGTTTTTGTTTTGTTTCTTGACCTAAATAATTATTTATTGCTTCATATGCTGGATGAGAAACATCGATGTCAACAATAGGCTCTTCCATTGCAGGATCTGATTTTAAAGCCTGTACAATGTCCTCTGTTTCTTCCTGGTTAATATCTGATTCGGATACAGTTTTAACTTTAAACCCGGAAACCTGATTATTTTTAGTTACAGATTCAGCACCTGTTTTCGGTACAATCTCTGATTTTACTATAAACTTTTCAGCTTTTTCTATTTTTGATTTTTTATTAACAACAGGAGTGTTCTCAGAATCTGCTTTATCTTCTGTCTTTGGTTCTAATTCAGGTTCTTTGCTAACCTCTGTTTCTGGAACAGAAATATCAGACTCCTGATTAATTTCAATTTTATTTACAGGAACTGAAACTGTATTTGTTATAATTCCGGCTTCTGATTGTTGTGTTAAATCTTTTGGCTTTAATTCTTCTATAGGATTATTCTTTAATGAATTTTGTTCTGGAATAATGTTTTCATTAACCGATTTTGGTTCTGATTCTTTATTAGTATTAAGAGAAATATTTTGGTTGTCTACTATTACAGGTTCAGCTTTTAATTCTGATTTAGTTTTATCGGTATCTGTTTTTATCTCAGGGTTTTTATTAGTTTTAAGAATACCTCGAAGCTTTGCTTCGGGGTTTCCAACAGGATTTTCCTGTTGCCGAAGTTCTACTTCGGAGTTAAAACTTACAGGAGCCCCTTTAGGGGAGTTATTAGTTTGAGCTTTTGTTTCTGTCTTTTGATTAAAAGTTTTTTGCTCAACATTTACTTTCGCTTTAGGCTTTTCTTCCGAAACTATTTTACCTGTAGTTTTAGTTTCTGATTTTTCCTGAAGTTGGAGCTCATTGTATTCTGCTTTATGTTCAATATAATCTTCTGAAGTAGTTTCAGGCTCAATATCTGAATATTCCAGTGCTTCAAGCTGAGGTTCTGTTAGTGGGTCAATACTGTTTTCTGGTTTTTCCTGAGATACTGTATTACTCTGTATTTTTCCTTCTGACTTCGAAGCATTATCAACTTTTATCTCTAATTTTGATTCTGATACAGATTCAGGATTTACTATGACTTTTGCTTCAGAAATTTCTTTATTAGTTTTAAGAATACTTCGAAGCTCTGCTTCGGGGTTTCCAACAAGATTCTCCTGTTTCATAAGTTCTACTTCGGAGTTAAAACTTACAGGGGCCCCTTTAGGGGAGTTAGCAAAGTTATTTTGAACATTTATTTCTGCTGAAGGTTCGACTACAATTTTACTTTCATCATCTGATTTTAGTTCAGGAACAATTTTCTGAGTGTCAGCTTTTGGTTGAAATGTTCTTGATTCAGAATTTACTTTAACTTCTGAAACTATATTATTTTTCGTTTCTAAAATATTCTCGGCAAAAAGATTAGGTTCTTTTTCAGAAATTACATCTCTCTCCACTTTTGGTGGAACAGTTTCTTCTGGTTTTAACTTATCACCAAGATTATTATGAATTTCAGGTTTTACTTTTTGTTCAAAAGGTAATTCAAAACTTTGCTCTGGTTGGCTAATTATTTCGCTTTGAGCCGGAGTTGAGCCAATATTTTCTTTAAGTTCAGAAATTAAACTGCTATGATTTTCAGGTTCAAACTTGGATTGAGTCTGTAGTTCCTGTTTCTGTGATGTTTTTGAATCTGGATAACCTTTAACAACTTCCGGTGTTTTTTCAGCAAATAAATTATTTTGAGCAGGTAATTCTGTTGTTTTTGTATTAACCCCGGACTCTGGTTCGGAATTAACTTTTGATTCTATCACTTCATTATGAGAAGCCGTATGTACAGGTTCTGATTTTTCCTGTTCTTTCTGTTTAGATTGAATAGCTACATTACCTGGTAATTTCTTTTCAATTACCGGTATATGGGATTCTTCTTTAGCTTCAGAAGAAACATTTTCTTTAATTACTGTTTCTACTCCAGAATCTATCTCAACTTTTATCTTTGGTATAACTGTCTGTTTTGCTTCTGATGAAGTTTCCGGTTCATATGGACCTTCAGGTTTAATAGTATTAACTCCAGAGTACTGTAGATCTGATTCAGGAGCACCTGAATTAACAGGGGCCACTTTAGGGTAGTCATTTTCGGAAATATTATTATTTACTTCCGGTTTTATCTGTACTGGTTCTTGATTAGTCTTGTTATTAACTTTGAGCTCAGAGACTATTGGAAGTGATTCTGATGCAGATATATTTATTTCAGCAGGCTTAGGATTTGTTTCAAAATCAATACCTGAGTCGGATTCAACATTTGTTTTAACCCCTGAAAATTCATCAACAGATGATATTACAGGTTTTTCTTCTGAGGCTGAAACATTTAACTCCGGTTTAAATTCAGTCTGTTTAGATTCAATTGTAACAGGAATTACACTATTATCTGGTTTAAATGTATAAGATTCAGTTTTATCAATAGTATTATTCGTTTTTACTTCTGATTTAACTGAAACATTTTCCTGAGCTGCTTTTACGGTTTTTACTGCTTCAAATGAAATTTCAGGTTTATTAGTCAGAACAATATTATTATTTTCCGATTGACTAACAGGGGCCCCTTCAGGGGATTTATTAGTCAGAACAATTTTCATATCTTCCGATTGACTAACAGGGGCCCCTTTAGGGGAATTATTTGCAGTAATATCTTCTTCAATAAAAATATTTTCTTTGGGCTCTATTTCTGTAGTATTGTTACTATAAACCTCTTCAACCGGATAAATGTTAGTATATGATTCTGTTTCTGGTTCAATAACAGAAGGAGCATGTTCTGTTGTTCCTTTAATATTATTAACTATTGGTTTGAAACCTGCATTAACTTTGGTTACAGTTACTGGATTATCTAAATATTCTTGTTTAGGCTGAACATATTCTTCAATAGACTCGGTATTTCCTTTAACAACTTCCGGTTCCTTTTCAGTAAATGTATTATTTTGAACCGGTAATTCTGCTGTTTTTGTATTAATCCCTGTCTCTGATTTGGCATTAACTTTCAATTCGGTTATTTCGTTATGAGAAGATGGATGGACAGGCTCAGTTTTTGATTCAACAATTGCTTCTGAGTGAACAACCGGAGGAAATTCAGAGTCTGGCTTTTTTTCTGCCTTTGATTTAATTGGTCGTATTGGCTCTGATAAAGTATCAGGTTTATCTATATCTTCTTGACTGATTTCGGAAATATTATTACTTTCCGGTTTTATCTGAACATATTCTTCAACAGGATTCGTATTTACTTTTGGTAATGTTTCAGAAATTATATTGTCAGGAATAGATTCTGGTTCAGATACTGTTGTTTCAGCGATCTTAGAGTTTCTTTCGGAATTAAGTTCCGGATTAACCTCAGGACCCACATTTGATTCTGTTTTTTGTGTGACAATCGGTTCAGACTTATACTCTGTTTTAGTAACTATGTTATTTTTCTTTTCAACAGGAGCAATATAATCAGGTTTTACCTGTTCAGCTAGTTGCGGTTCAATAAATAAATTTTCTTTATTAGTATTAACTCCAGAGTACTGGGGACCTGATTCAGGAGTACCTGAATTAACAGGGGCCCCTTTAGGGGAATTATTTGCTGGTGAAATTTCAGTTGTAATATCAGAATTACTCTGAGGAACAATTTCAATAACTTCACTACTTATCTCATTATCTCCCAAACTTCTTAAGGAATTTTCAAGATAATCAGGAACAATTATACCGGAAAGACTTTCTTTCCTGATTATAGCTGAAGCATTAGGACTATAAGCTGATGTATTAATATTACCGATTGTTTTACTTGATTTTACATTTACATTATTACCAAGCGATGAGTTTTTTACCACACCTGTAATAAATGCCGGTGAAAGAAGTGCCGAAGACGGTTTTATATCATTGGTTCTATTTGACTTTACCGGTACAGGAAATACATTTGCGGCAGCTTTGGCCTGAGGTATTTTAATAGGCAATGTGCTTTGAGATGTTTCTATAACAGTTTCTCTTGCATCTATTCCGGTAAAATTATCTTTTACCTGCTCTGAAATTATTCCTTTTTCTACATTTGAGCTTAAGTTAACCTTACCTGTTTTACTTACACTATTCTTATTAAGGTTATATAAATCAATTCCCTGTTCTTTTGCTTTTGTTTCGATATAGGTCGTAACTTTTGAATTAAATCTGCTGCTTGCCAACATCATTGATGATGTTAGCAAAAAGGAAATATTTAACTCTTTTTTGGTTATCAGACCAGACTTTTTTACGACACCATCTAAGCTTAATAATTTAATTCCGGATTTGGTTATCTGTTCAAATTCTTCTTTTTGCTTTTCCCGTTCTTCTCCTCTGGTCTGTTCACTTTTCCCGGCACTTATTTCTTTTACATTTTCAGATACATGGACATGAACAGGAAGTTTGAATGTTTCTTTTTTATCATCTTCAAAAATTTCGGATTTTAAAAAACTTGAGGGAACCTGGAGCTTAGACTCTTCTTTTTCAGGTTCATCGGCATCTTCGGTCTGGGCAGCCGGTGAAGTACTTGTGCCTGAAATATGTACCTGTTTTTTTAATTTTACTTCACTAATCAGCTCTTTAAATTTTGCTTCATTTACATCCTCAGCATCAGGAGCTCTTCCTTTTTTTCCGGAAACCTGTTTAGAATTCTGATTTAATATATCACCAATTATTGCTTTAAAAGGTGAATCAATAACGGCACCATCAAAACCTGACTGTTTAGCCAGAACAATGTCAGTAACTGATTTAGGCTCTGCCTGCTTTGCCTGGATCAATTCTCCGACAGATAATTTTGAAATTGTGAATACCGTTTCTATATTTAACATTTTTAAATCATTTAAAAATTAAAATTTCTTCTTGCCTTTTGCTTTTAGTGCCAATAAAATCTTGCGTTTTTCCTGAGTCTCCTGATAACGTAAATCTTCTATTGCTATTTCCTCTTTCTTTCGTGTTTGACGGCTGAAAATCTGTCCGGCAATTTCATCCATCATTTTATTTTCCCATTTTTTAAATTCTTCTTTCCATTCCTCGTTCTTTTTTTCTTTATGTTTTTCAATAATCTTTTTTTCTTTAGAAGCTATCGTCAGCTTTTTCCTGACTTCTTCAACCTTACTGTTTGACTTGGCAACTACCCTGTTCTGGTTATCAATCTTACCTCCAAGGTTTTGTAAGAAAAGGTTTGTATTTTGAACCTCAGCAACTTCACCTCTGGCAAGATAACCTTCGAGAGCTTTCTGACCTTTTCCCCTTTTTTCAACCAGTGTATTTAATGCTGCTACTTCTAAGTCCCTTGTTCTTATTGAACTGGCTAGTTCAGCTTTTAAAAGATCCTCTTTTCTTTGTCTCATATCAAGAATCTTTTGCATTGAGTAAATAAACTTTTTGGAAGGTGCCAACTAAATTATCCTCATTATAAAATTTCAAAAATAAATCCCATAAATAGGTCCCTGTTAGTCATTAGGTATAAATACCTTAATTTTTCTGACTAATAAATCCCATAAACGGGCCCCTGTTAATTCAGGTACTCCTGAATCAGGTCTCCAGTACTCTGGAGTTATTATTAACCTTCAGGGAAACTCCAGATTAAAAATCCGAAGTATTCTTAATACTAATAAAAATTTTTCTTTCCGGGTAAAAACCAAATTCAAAAAACCATATATTTATAGTAAGCTATTATCTAAAAAAAAAATGTGATTTCACCAATATGTTTACCATTCTATAACTAAGTTTAATATTACAATATTATAAAATACAATTTCTATAACAGCCCCGATTATTTAACACTTTTTTAATTTTAATTAAACATAAAACAGGGTTTTTAACATAGATTTAATATTAATCAAATCAAACTCTTTGTTTAATATATATTTAATAAAAAACAAATATTGGTTAGGGGTATTTAACAAATATTTAATTTACATAATCGGAATTTGAATTTATACTAGAAACTGAGATGAGTTATAAAAGGCTCAAAATTTCTATACAGAATTTTATTCAAAAATTTCTGTAGAATAATTAAGTTTATAAAAAGACTTTAATTTTTTTAATTATCATTTTTTTTAGGAGGAAAAGACTAGAATGGCTGACGTCCGTATTAGTGCGAGAAGTACACTGGGAACATTAAACAGATGGGTGGAAGTAATTTCCGGTAACCTGGTAGGTTCACAAATCATCGGTTATAAAGGAACCAGGATTACATTCGGTGACTCTCTGGTAGACATTATCAGAGGTGGTTCAGGGTCAACAGGGTCCGTGGGTGGTATCAACCCGGTACAGATTGGTTCAGGTGGTATCTCCGTAGGTGGTACAACAACCGATTACAAACAGGGTTCACTGATTCAAACCGGTAACAACCTTGACCTGGCTTTACAAGGAAATGCGTTCTTCACAATCGCAGATTCTTCAGGAAAAATCATCTATACCAGAGCTGGTGAGTTCAGCTTTGATGACCAGGGTTACTTAGTAAACAAAGAAGGTAACTTCGTTCTTGGTTTATTTGACAGAACCAGAGAAATCGTTGGTAAAGAAAAATTATTAGATACTGGTGACGTTACAAACGGTGCAACCGGTATAACCATGACCTTCGTAGGTGGTGGTGCAAACGGTCTGATAACCTTACAGGGTTTCAGTGCCAACTCAGGTGCTAACGGTGCAACTGCAACATTCAACGGAATGTTCAACACCAATGACCTTTCACCTACAACTTCAACAGGTCTTGCTACAATCAGCAACTACCTTGAGAAGCAGGGTTCACCAAACATTGACAGGGTAGTAGGAACTCAGTTCGTTCCAGCCGGTCAGTTGAGCGGTGGTACAGGTGGTATTCTTTCCATCAATGCTGGTATTCCAATCGGTATCATCAATGGTCAGACAATTACCTTTGCACTTGCAACAGATAAAAACAGAACAACAAGAACCAGTTTGGATAACGCCAGAGATATCGCTAAAGCAATCAACGCTTTATCAGATAAAACCGGTGTTGCAGCTTCAGTTGTATCAAACCTGAACGACCAGACACAGGCAACCCTTGTATTGGGCCACGTAAACAGAATCATTTCTGAATCATCAGCAAGGATTCCTACCAACCCAACATCAAAACCAGGAAATGCCAGTGGTACAATTCCTGCAACAAACGACGTTAAAGATACCTTAACAACCAACGCAACCGGTTTGATTAAGACATTTAACGACAACAAGAACAACCTGTTCTTCGCTATTAACTCACTGACACTGTTCTCAAAAGCCCCGCTTTACAGACCAGAACCAGGTGACGTATACCACTTTGACGGAACCGGATCATTAATTAACGATTCAAAAGGTAAAGATACAACATCAGCACCTCCGTTCAACACAGGTATTCACGTAGCGCTGACAAAATTTGCGAACCAACAAGGTTTGGAAAGAAGAAGAGGCGGTTCACAGTTTACATATACGGAAGCAACTGGTGGAATCGTAATAGGTTTCGCAGGTTTGGGCAGAGCAGCTCAGATCAGTACCAGATTCGGTAATGAAGAAAACGGTGTATCGAGTATCGGTGTAGAGAACGTAGTTCTTTCACAGGCACTTGAATCATCCAACACATCAGTAACAGATGCGTTACCAGAATTAACAGTAGCTCAGAAGACATTTACTTCGAACACCAAAGTGGTTAACGTGGGTAACACGATAGTTGACGACTTGAACGGTCTCGTAAGGTAATTTTTAGATGTAGTTTACTACGTCTTTTCCTGGGTCTGGCTTATGCCAGACCTTTTTTTTTGCCTTGTTTTCAACTCACCCCCCAGCCCCTTCTCTCCGTCTAACGTCGGAAAGAGGGGGAGTAAGAGATTTTTAAATTTGTTTCTTCAGAAAAAATAAATTTGCTTGGTTGTTTATATTAAAAACTTCAATATTTAACATATACAAACTATTAATGTTACTTAATTTGAGGATAATAAAAGAATAATTATGCTATAAATGACCCTGATGCTATAATAGAATAATATTATTTATTTTTAACCAAACCTTGAGTAAGGAGCTTTTTATGTGCATATCAAATTTAAATAACCTTGCAAATAAACTAGATAAAGAATTCTTTGGAAAAACCGGTAAAGTTAACAATGATAATAAAACTGATAATTTTAAAGAAGCTGTACAAGACGGAAAAATAACTCAGAAAGAATTCAAAGAACTTAAAGAAAATTTTAAGGGTGATGCAAAAGATTTTGAGAATAAATTGTCAGAGTATATCGGGAAAGATGCCGTCAAGGATCTAAAATCCTCTAAAGCCGATCCAGTTGAATTAAAGTTTGATGATGCCGGAAATGTAAAACCCAAGCGTAAAGTTATTGAAATATCAAACGAAAGCGTTGTCCTTGAAAAGGATAATAAAGTAACAGTCTCATTAGAAAATTTCAAACCCAGTGAAGCTGATATAAAAGGAAAGATATCACAATTAAACAAAGAAGCGAAGTATAAAAATAATCCCCTTAAAATAGATAATGATTCAGATAGAGTCCTGGCAATTCAAAAATTAGCTATGGAGCATGCTCAGAAACTTTTTGGTGATAGTGGTTTTAGAACCAGTCTGGGAACTAAAGGCAAGCTAGAGGGATCAGTTGATCCGAATAATTGGACTTTTACTGGTAATTACAATATTACACAGGATAAGTAATAGTTAATTTATTTTTCAGAAATAACTCCCCTAAAGGGGCCCCTGTTAGTCATAAGGTATAAATAATTTAATCATTCTGACTAATAAAATCATTTACTTCTTTAAAAACAATTTCCTTTTCATAATCCAAAGGGATAACATGATTTGACTTTTGTAATGGAACCAGCTTTTTTTGCTGAGAAGCAATATTATCAAAAATATATTGTGAACTTTTGAAATCAGTTGTGTCATCATTTTTGGAATGCATTAATAAAGTAGGAGAATTTACATTTTTAATATCTTTTTTTACAAGTTCGATCAGTTCCAAAGCACTTCTTGTTGCCTTAACTGAAAAAAAATCGCCTCTGATATAGTTAGCACGGGCTTTGGGTTCGTTCAAATTCACTATTGTCATATTTGCCGGAAGATCATCAAATAATTTTCCGATACTATTCACATAAATCTCAGGAGAAAAACCATAATACCATTTATGGGTAAGAAAAATAAAAGGGCTTAAAAGGATTAATTTTTCAACTGGGAATTTTTGGGAAAGTCTAAGACCCAACGTCCCTCCGGTCGAAAACCCAATAACATATACATGAGGATAAGTTTGTTTTAATTTTAAATATTCTGCTTCTGCTTCTTTGTACCAATCTTCCCAGCCATACTCACTCATTACTTTTCCCAAAGCACCATGGCCCGGATATCTGATCCCAACAGTCGTAAATCCATTATTACTTAAAAATTCACCCAGTTCCCTTACTTCATGAGGACATCCTCCTAAACCATGAAGTAATAAAACTGCTTTTTCATTACTTTTTACTGAAGAAAAAGGTTCGCATCCTTTGATGATAATTTCTTTTGTTTTCAAATTATTATTCTCCGTTACTGAACCTGCCTGTATTGGTATAAGTAAAAGTAAAGTTGAAATAATTCTGAGAGAAAAAGATTTCTTATTCATAATTTTTATTAAATAGATTTTATTTTCAGAATAAAAGGTTTCATTGAAAATTTCCAGCTATAAGCTTACCGTAAAAAGTTAAATTAGTAAACCAAAGAACTAAATACTTGATAGAATGTAATTATAGGATACTAATTAGTTATTTTTTATATTGGAGTAGAGTATGGAACAAGATCAAGATAGTTTTTTCATGCAAAAAGCAATAGAACTGGCTAAACAGGGAAGGGGCCGTACTTCTCCCAATCCGATGTCAGGAGCAGTAGTTGTTAAAAACGGTGAAATAGTAGGTGAAGGTTTTTACTCACAATCGGGTACTGAACATGCCGAATATTATGCTCTGGAAGCAGCAGGCGAAAAGGCTGATGGAGCAACCCTTTATGTAGTTGTTGAACCATGTATATCAAAAGGAAGATATACCTCATGCTATGAATATATAAAAAATAAAGGAATTAAAAGAATTGTTGTAGCTATGGAAGATCCAAACGGAACAGTTAAAGGAAAGGGTCTTCAGGCTTTGCTTGACTCAAAAATGGAAGTTACTTTGGGAGTAGAAGAAGAATCTGCCAAAAAACTGAATGAAACATTACTGAAATATTATGCAATCCGCCTGCCATATGTAAATATGATTAACGCAATGACTCTGGATGGTAAGATTGCAACTGTCATGGGTGATCGTGAGTGGATCATCAGTAATGAATCAAGAAATTATCTTCATGAGTTAAGAGGAGCCTACGATGCCATTATGGTTGGGGTTAATACTATCATTCGTGATAATCCTCAGTTGAGCTGTAAAGTCGCAGGAGGAAGGGATCCGGTTAAAGTTGTTCTGGATAGTCATGCTAAAACTCCGGTTAACTCTAAAATATTTATCAAAAATAACCGGGAGGATCACCGTCCTAACGTAATTATTGCTATAACCCACGAAGCTCCCGAAGAAAGGATAAAAGCCCTGAAAGCAGCTGGAGCTGAAGTTATTTTATGTTCTGACGAAAAAGATGATTTTCAGTTTGCCAGGGTTAATTTGAAAAAATTACTTTTTTCTTTGGGCAAGAAAGGTTTTGCCAGCTTGCTTATTGAAAGCGGTGGAAATCTTAATGCCTCTGCTATAGCAGAAGGAATAGTTGATAAAGTTACTGTATTTATTACTCCAAGAATTGTCGGTGGTAAAGATGCCCTGACACCTGTTGAAGGTGAAGGAATCTCACTGATGTCAGAAGCAATAGAATTAAAAGATATTACATATCAGAAAATCGGTAAGGATATTCTGGTAGAAGGGTATATTTAATTTTTTATTTTAAAATATGGATTTTAGAAACTGGCTGGAAAATGATTATTATCATTTACTTGGTATAAACCAGACTGCTACAGCTGAAGAAATCAATAAAGCTTACAGGTTAAAGGCTAAACATACTCATCCTGATATTTATCCGATTAATTCAATTGAGCATGTTCTGGCAGAAAAAAGTTTTAAGAATTTATTGCTGGCAAGGGATACTTTACTTGATTTGGAAAAAAGGGCGGAATACGATAAAGAAAGACAAAGTATTCAGGAATGTTATGTTTCCTATATTTCAACTTCCTATTCTCTTCCACCTCAGGTTAAAGAAAGTAATATTAACAAACATTCTTTCAAAGAAAAATTAAAAATTCAGTTGGAAAAAGATGAAAAATCAGAATATACTTATTCTCCTGAAAGCAATGCATATATCCAGGAAAATTTTTATGATGAAGAAGAACTGAGTAAAGAGGAAAAAGCCTTGCTGTATAAACGTCAGGGGGCGACAAAATTCTATAATATGGGTTTAAAGGCATTGGGATACAGGGATTACAGAAGGGCTTTAATGTACTTCAAATCAGCCCAGTACCTTGACCCGGGCCTAAAAGTCCCCAAAGGATACTTCCCACGTGACTATAAAGAAGATTAATAGGATTTATTTTAAATTTTTCAAAACCCTGATATTATGCTTGTTATTACTTATTTACCAGGCTAATTCAGACTTTTATGCTTATGCACAGGAAACAAATTTAAAAAAAAACTCTTTGCTAATTCCAAAAATGAAAAACCTGCCTTATAAACCTAAATTAGGAAGATTTGGTGGTATAAGAAGGTTTTCTTCACTTACACCGCCAAGGACATTTAATGTTTTTCTGGCAGCAGAAACTTCTTCAACTGATATCCTTGATATGATGTATATTGGCCTGGTAAGAGTAAACCCGGTTACAACTGAAATTGTTCCGGAGCTGGCTGAAAGTTGGGAAATAAGTAAAGATAAAAAAATTTATACCTTTAAACTGAAAAAAGATTTACGCTGGTCAGATGGTGAACCTTTAAATGCTGCTGATATTGATTTTACCTTTAACAAAATAATTAATAATCCTGAAATACCTAATAATTATCGTGAAAATATGCTTATTGAACAAAAATTCCCTGTTGTCGAGATGGTTAATAATTTAACCGTAAGATTTATTACCCCAATACCATTCTCACCATTTTTAAGATTGATGAATGCACCAATTGTCCCTAAACATATACTTGAAGATTTCCTTGAAAAAGATAGTGACAATAAATATATTTTTAATTATTGGGGAGGAATTTATTCTATACCGGAATCTATTGTTTGTAATGGTCCTTTTGAAATCGAAAAATTTATTCCCGACAAAGGAACAATCCTAAGAAAAAACAAATACTACTGGCGAAAAGACTTATCTGGTCAGCAATTACCATATTATGAAAAAATATTTATCGAAATTGAAAAAAATGAGTTTGATATTTATAACAAATTTATGAGTAAAGAAACTGATATTCTTGAGGTTAAAACCAGTACACCCAGAATTGAAGATTTTTTAAAACCAGTAGAAAACCAGACTCAGTTTAAAACTTATAATTTAGGTCAGAATAAAGGTAATTTGTTCATTGTTTTAAATCAATCAACAGCTAAGGATAAAAATGGCAGACAAATTGTTCCAGCTTTTAAATCTGCCTGGTTTAGAAATATAGAATTCAGAAAAGCCCTTGCTTATGCAGTAGATCGAAAATTAATTACCGAAAAAATTTATAATGGTTTGGCAATACCTCAGTATAGCTATTTATCAAGACAGAACCCTTATTATAATTTAAAAAAAAACGAATTTGAATTTAATCTTCAAAAAGCCAGACAAATCTTGGAAAAAGCAGGTTTTAAAAAAAATAAAAATGGAGAACTGATTGACCCGCAAAAAAATAGAGTTGAGATTGACCTGATTACTAACCAAAATAACAATACCAGGGATAAGATATGCAAAATTATTAATTCCAGCTGGAAAAAGCTTGGAATAAAAATCAATTATAATATGTCAAAATTTTCTGCAATGATGAAGCAGGTAAATGAAACCTTAAATTGGGATATTATGCTGCTTGGTATTTCTGAAAGTGATTTTGATCCTCATAGTATAATAAATGTCTGGAAATTGGATGGACCTGGACACATATTTAATATGGGAAACCCGGCTCAGAATAAAATATGGCAGGGCCGGGAAACCAGTTATCAAAAATGGGAAAATGAAATTTTTAATCTTTTTGACGAAGCTTCAAGGGAATTTAATCCAATAAAAAGAAAAGAACTTTATTTTAAGGCCCAGGAAATAGAATACCAAAATGTGCCATTTATTTATATTGCCAAACCAATATCATTACTTGCCGTAAAAAATAATATTGGTAATATTTTTCCAACTATCAATGCCAGAAACGGATTGAATATAATTAACTGGAACATTGATGAACAGTATAATATCATCAATGATCAGCATAAAATATCTTTTCTCTATTAAAAATTAAAACTCTAAAATTTAAAAATCTCTGCTAAACTTGCTTATTGGATCAATCGAGGTATTTTCACTGGTTAACAGAATATTCAAACCACCTTCTTCTGTTTCTGCCAAAAGAACATTATTTTTATATTCCAGCAGATTTGTTGTATAAGGCTTATTAAATAAGTCAATCCGCCCCAGTTTTTTAATTGAATTTTCGGATATTTTCATAACTTCTACGCCAGCACGCCCATTTGCCAGAAAAGCCAGACCTCTGTTTACGGAAATATCACGGGTAATACCTGTTTTTGGTTTATAGGAAAACAATGTTTTACCGGTAGAAATATTCATACCTATGACCCCACGGCTACCCATTCCCAGGTATGCCGTTTTAGCTTCTTCTTTAAGACTGATAACAGGCTTTAGTTCTGATTGCTTAGTATTAGTATTAAATTCAAGAGTTGACTGGGTTACCTGGTTTTCTGAAGTATTAAAGCCAAAAGAATGATATTTTTCCGGATACTTATCAAAGATAAATAATCTCTCAGGTGTCCCACCAAAAACTGTTACCTTATTATCTTCATTTACCCGGACATTTTTTGCTTCAGGAAGCAGTATGAACCTTTCTTTTTCATAGGTATCAAGGTTTATTTCAGTTAGACCTCCAAAGGAACCAGTTGTTACTAGTAACTTGTTGTCTTGAACAGCCATCGAAGTTCCGGCATAACTGGGTAAATTTATCCGCTTAATTTCAGAAGTGAAATTTAAATTATCATTTTTCAGTTCTATCACCTGAAGAATTGCCGGAGTATGAAATTCTCCACTATCAGTAGTTCCTGTAATAAAAAGCTTATTTTTATGAACCATTAAAGAATAGATATCTGTATCAGTTATTTTTAATTCTGCTTCCAAAACAGGTTTCCACGGGTTTTTCAGGTTAATTATCTGGACTCCGCCGCCAAATTTATCTCCTGCTGTACAATAGCTTATATATGCTTTTTGGCCATCAATAAATAAATTTGAAATATTTGCATCTTTATTATTTATTTTGAGTGGTTTGATACGGGCTACCAGATTTAAATTTAAATTTTCATTACTTTTATCAGAATTAACTTTTATTTCATGTTCAAGGTAATTTACTTTATCATATAGACCATTAGGGTCATTTACTATTGAAGTGATTAATTTGTTATTTACGGTTCTAAGTTCTTTCATACTGGTTGCCTGAGCTAATGGAACCGCTACCCACTGATGAGCTGTAACGGTTAAGGTAAGTAAACTTAAATTTATTAATTTATTTAATTTTGAAGCCATTTTCAATACCCCTGTTTATTAAGCTTTGATACTTTTCAAGTACAACTTAATCAAAATACATAACTCTTTGTAAAGTATTGTAACAAATTGTTTAGTTGTTTTAAGTGTATATTGTCTGGACCGCAGATTAAACAGATTGAAGGATTTCAAAGATTACAGGAACTTAGCCATTTTTTCCAGAGAATGCATAATGGCAATCTTACAATGATTATAAGTAAGGCCACCCTGCAAATATGCAATATAAGGTTCCCGTAATGGGCCGTCAGCACTTAATTCAATAGTAGAGCCTTCGATAAAATTACCGGCAGCCATGATTACATTATCCTCATAACCCGGAACTACATCTGGTATTGGGCTAACATAAGAATCTACCGGTGATGCTTCCTGAATTGATTTACAAAAAGCCTCAAGTATTTTTGGATTTTTAAATTTAATTGACTGGATTATATCAGTTCTTTTTTCGGAATAACCGGGGGAAACTTCAAAACCAAAATCTTCAAAAACCTTGGCGGCAAGGATTGCTCCTTTTACAGCCTGAATTACTATATGCGGAGCAATAAAAAGTCCCTGAAAGCCTAGTCTGAGCCAGTCAAGTGTTGCTCCTCCTTCCCGCCCGATTCCCGGAGCATAAAGGCGACAGGCCGCTCTCTCGACAAGTTCTTCTTTACCGGCCAGATAACCACCGCATGGAACAATACCGCCTCCGGGGTTTTTAATTAGTGAACCAATGACCAAATCTGCCCCGACATCAGTCGGTTCCTTTGTTTCTGTGAATTCACCGTAACAATTATCAGTAATGATAATGATATCTTCCTTTATTTCCCGTAGTTTTTTGCAGATAATTTCCAGCTTTTCCATTGTAACCGAAGGCCGCCAGTCATAACCCCTGGAACGCTGGATAAAAGCAACTTTTGTTTTGGCTGAAATAATTTTTTCCAGATTAATCAGGTCAACTTCTTTGTCCTGGTTTAAATCAAGCTGTTTATAAACAACCCCCCATTCCATTAATGAACCCTGGTTCTTACCTCTCAGGCCAATAACTTCTTCCATAGTGTCATATGGTTTTCCTACTATTGCCACCATTTCATCCCCTGGTGACAGGCAGCCAAAAAGACCTACTGCCAGGGCATGTGTACCGGAAGCAATATGTGGCCTGACCAGAGCACTTTCAGTATTAAAAATTGAAGCATAAACTTTTTCCAATGCCTCCCTGCCAATATCATTATGACCATAACCTGTAGTACCTTTAAGGTGGTGCTCGCCAACATTATTGCCGGTAAAGGCATTTAAAACCTTCTGCTGATTAATTAACTCAATATTATCAAGTTCTTTAAAAATTCCATTGTATAAAAAACTCTCTGCTTCCCTTACTTTATCTGATATCATGTCAATTTAAACTCCCAAATTTTATTTAGAAAATTATTATACAATTCTGTTAAAGATAAAGTAGAAATTTGACTGGAAGTGTAAGATAAATTAATGGTAGTAAAAATAATTTTTTTATTTGTTTTTTTATTTTTTGCCTGTAATAATATGGAAAAAATAGTACCGGAAAAATCACCTGGTTCGATAGTTAAAGCAACTCTAATGCCTGATACTCCTAAATCTGAAAAAGAGCTGGTAAAAATCCTGGCCCTTGGTGATTCTTATACAATTGGGGAAGGCGTTAACACATCAGAACGCTGGCCGGTTCAGCTGGTCAACGTACTAAAAAATGAAAAATTTAATGTTGCTGAGCCACAAATTATTGCAAAAACCGGATGGACAACCAATAACTTACTTCAGGCCATTGAAAAAGAAAATCCGGCAAAAGATTATACACTGGTCTTTTTACTAATTGGTGTGAATAACCAGTATCAGGGGCTGAATCAGGAAAGTTACCGGAGCGAATTCAGAAATTTATTAGCAAAATCCATTTCTTTTGCCGGTAACAAAATATCAAAGGTTTTTGTCCTTTCAATCCCTGACTGGAGTGTAACTCCTTTTGCAAAAAGCTTTGAACCTCCAAAAATTAGTAATGAAATAAAAATTTTTAACACAATTAATTCTGAAGAAGCAAAAGCAGCAGGAGTTCATTATATTGATATAACTCCAATATCTCAGAAAGCAGAAAATGATACTTCTTTACTTACAAATGATAAGCTTCATCCCTCCGGTAAAATGTATAGTGAATGGGTAAGTCTGCTTTTAGAAGCAGTAAAAAATGAATTAAAAGTTTCGGATTAATTTAAAAATCAGCAAAGCCAACGAATAAATAGTAAAATATTAAAGCAATTTAAAAACGGGAAAAATTTATGAAAACCATAAAATACTTAATGCTTTCGGGAAGCCTGGTTCTTTTTGTTAATAACAGTGCATTTGCAGATGTTATCGACGATACATTTAATTTTAATAATAGTCAGATTACAGGTTATACTTCAGCCTCTACCAGTGATGATTCTACCTCAATGGTAGTTAATCCCGGAGGAATCGGGATAAAAGGCGAAGGAGAACTGTTCTTTTCAAATTCGGTTTATTCACAACTTTCACAAACTAATTTTTTTGCTACTTATGCTAATTTTAATTTTGGTTATCAGCAGTTTACTCCGGCAGGCAGTGTTCTGAAACCTTTGAGAAAATATATTGTCGGGGCTGGTTACCCTATTTTTGATGGTCTCAGCCTGGGAATAACCTATTATAATGTCCAGTCTGCCGATAATAGCAACTTGAGCGCGTCAAATATAGATTTTGGTTTGCTGGCAAGACCGGCAGATTCCTTATCACTGGGAGTGGTTATGAAAAATATCAATACTCCCTTTTTTGGTAATACAAAAATAAACCGTTCCTATCTGGCAAGTGTAGGTTACCGCCCTGCTGCCTGGGACAGATTAACTTTTACTCTTGATGCTGAGTATGTTGAAGGCTCTCCATTACAAAGGGTACGTGGTTTATTAGGTCTTGAAACTGAGTTCATTGATGGGATTACTTTACAGGGAAAAGTATCTACAGATGCTACATTTAAGCAATTTGGCTGGAGTTTAAATGCAGGTCTGAACTTCCCATATATTGGCGTAGGATATGGCCGGGTAACAGAACCTGCCGGTAGCAGGGATGCTGCTTATGCCAAAGTTACCCTAAATAAGAGCCGTACTCTTTTTGAGGCATTTAGTTCCAGATTTGCTGAAATAAATTTCAACGGACAGATTGCTGCCAATAAAGATACAAATATTGGTTTATTTATGGTTGAACGGAAAAACAGTGTTTACGACTATTTGCAGTCAATTGAAAAAGCAGAGAAAGACAAAGATATTGCGGGCATTATCCTTAATATGAATAATTTCAGGTCCGGTTACGGTTCTACTGAAGAATTAAGACAAAGGCTAGATAAATTCAAAGCCTCCGGAAAAAAAATAATCGCTTATGTCCGTTCTCTTGATTTAGGTAATTATTACCTGGCAACAGTGGCAGATCAGATTGTCATGCACCCGATTGGCGAGATTCAGCTTGAAGGCCTTGGTTCCGTAAACTATTTTTATAAGGGATTACTGGATAAAGTTGGTATAGAAGCACAATTTCAACGAGCCGGTAAATATAAATCCGCAGTAGAACCATTAACCAGAACAAGTGCTTCGGAAGCTGACAAAGAACAGACAGGTGCTTTATTAAGCGATTTTTATTCAGATATTTCAGGGGCAATCACTGCTTCCCGAAAAATAAATCAGGCAGATTTTTTGGCGATTATTAATAATAAAATGCTGATTAATTCTCAGGAGGCAAAAGATTTAAAATTAGTTGATCAACTCGGTCATTATGATGAAATCGGAAAAATTGCCGCAAAGTTTCTAAACAAAGAAGGAAAATTTCCACTTACTGATATTTCCAAACGGGAATACCGGAAATATAACTGGAGCGATGATGCAAAAATAGCAATTATTAATGCAGGCGGAACAATTATTGAGGGTCCAAGTACAAGAGATTTTTTATCAGGAGAATCTTCAATGGGTGCCGAAACTGTTGCCGATATGTTGAATAAGGCCAGAAAAGACAGTTCAATCAAAGCTGTGGTTTTAAGAGTTGACAGCGGAGGCGGTTCAGCCCTAGCTTCTGATATAATTGCCAGAGAGTTGAGCCGGTTTAAAGAAGATAAAAAACCAATAGTAGTTTCAATGGCAAATGTGGCGGCTTCAGGCGGTTACTGGATTGCTACTGATGCCGATAAAATAGTGGCTAATTCCAGCACTGTTACGGGTAGTATAGGAGTTTTTACAGGTAAAATGAATTTTGCCAGATTATTTAAAACCTTGGGTATTAATACAGAATCTGTAAAAATAGGTGAACATGCCGATGCTTTTTCCGAGGCCCGCCCCTTTACTGAAGATGAAAAAAAAATTATGCAAAATTCTGCCCAGACTTTGTACCGTATCTTTTTGGAAAGAGTTTCTGCCGGTAGAAATATTAATATTGTAAAAGTTGATGAAATTGCTCAGGGGAGAGTTTATTCGGGTAAAAAAGCCAAAGAATTAAAATTAATTGATGAAATAGGCGGTTTAGATAAAGCAATTGAGATTGCCAAAAGTCTGGCTGAATTAAAAAATAAAAAAGTGGAAACAATTAATCTGAAAGCGGATCTTGATACAATCAGCCAGGTAATTTCTAATCCGGCCCAGGCATTTTACCCTTTTGTACTGATGAAGCTTGTAAACGAAAACCGTGTTCTGGCAATTATGCCAAACTTTGAGTTTTAAATATTTGTAATTTAAATACGTAACTCCGGTCTTTTCGTGTTAAAATAAACTTAATAGAATTAAAATGAAATATGTTTTTTTGTTTTAAAAATGCCCTTTTAAGTGGAATATTTCTAAATTAAGGATGAATAAATAAAAAATGGCTCAAGATTATAAATGGAAATTCTTTTATGATTCTTCCCGTCATGATTTAAAAGAAGTCTTGGCTTCTGCTGAGAAAGAAATAATTAAAGAAGAAATTCCTGAAAATTCAAAGAGTGATTTAATTAGTTTTCTTTCTGCTTTTGATGAAATAGGCCATATCCCCACCTTGTTTTTTGAAGATAAAGGGATAGTTTATGGACTAACAGATAATATTTATTTTTATAATAAACTTAATCATACTCATTAAATAATATTATCGTTTTCTAAAATTCAATTAAAACCCCAGTTTGGAAAATTTTTAACGGTTATGATAAAAAAAATCTCAAAATTAGTATAATTCAGGATCTTTAGAAGATGGAAAGATTTATTTGCCCGGTTTGTAACCGTGAGGTTGATGATAGCATAATTCCCTATCACAAAAAAGTTGAAGAACAAATTCTTGATAGTATTCAAAAAATGCTTCCCAGATGGTATGATGGTGATTCCAACAGAAAATGCATAGATTATTACAGGGCTCTGATTGCTAATAAAACTATTAAATAATTATCAATATGACTAAAATGGTTCAAGTAAAAGATAATACTGCTCTAAAAATACTTTTAAAAGAATATATTGCAGAATACATGAAAACGCTTAAAAAGTATCAGTATCAAAAATTAGAACGGAAAGGTCAGACATTACGAAAAAAGATATTAAAAGTTTTAGTTTCTGAAAATAACGTTTCAACTTTTGTTGAATTTGTTACTATCATGCTTTATTATGGCACAAAATTAACAATTGAAGAATTAATTAATCTTACAACTTTTGACATTGTTTTTGCCAAAAATAAAAGAGTCAGAATTAAGCAGCCAGGGAATAAAGGTTCAATTTTACTGGACGAAGAATGTTCAGAGCTATTAAAAGAATTAATGAAATTATTGCCTGAAAACAGAAAATATCTGTTATCCACATCTGAATTGGCTCAGTTAACTACAGAAAAAATGCACGAATTGATTCAGCTCTATCCCAGTGAAGAATTACTGGAAAAACTTTCACACTGTTTTCCGATATATACCGAAAATGATTATGAGGTAATACCAACTCCACTTAGGTTAAATGCTGATATGCGTTTTACCGGCAAGGGCGTAACTATTGCCTTTATTGATTCAGGATTTTATCCACATCCGGACATAACCCAGCCTCAAAACAGGGTTCTGGCCTATGTGAATATTGCCGATCCGGATAAAGATGATTTTAGTGTAAGTACCTCTACAAGCTGGCATGGTATGCAGACTTCCTTAAGTGCTGCCGGAAACGGTTTTCTTTCCAACGGGTTATACCGTGGTATAGCTTCTGATGCCAACCTTGTTTTATTAAAAGTGACAGGTTCACAAGGTATCGAAACAGTTAATATTATCAAAGCAATAGAATGGTGTATCAGACACCGGGAGGAATATAATATCAGGGTTCTGAATATTTCTCTGGGAGGTGATCAGGCCAGTTCTTACCTGGAAAATGCAATGGATCAGGCTGCCGAAGGTGCAGTTCAGGCTGGTATTACAGTACTTGTTGCAGTCGGTAATGATGGTGACGGACATAATATTATTGCCCCACCTGCCAGTGCTCCTTCTGTTATTACGGTTGGTGGTCTTGATGATAAAAATAAGCTGGATGTAAACAGTTATACAATGTATCGTTCCAGTTACGGACGTACTCTTGACGGATTATTAAAACCTGAAATCATCGCTCCCGGTATTTGGGTCGCAGCCCCTATTTTACCTGGTACAAAGCTTTACGAAGAATCTGAAATTTTAAACCAGTTAAAAAATGAGAGTGATGAAAATCTGGTTTACAGTCTTGAAAAAAATCTTGAAAAAGTTCATTTACATGAAAGTATCTTAAATAAACCTATAGCTGAAATCAGAAAAGCGATCCAGCACAGAATAAATTTTCAGAAAATTGTCGGCACTTATTACCAGCATGTTGATGGTACATCCTTTTCTGCTCCTATAGTAGCTTCAGTTATTGCCCAGATGATCGAAGCAAATCCTGAGCTTAACCCGCGTCGGATTAAACAGATACTTACCAAAACTACAGATAAACTGTTTAATGTACCAATTGAAAAGCAGGGGTATGGGCTGATTCATGCCCGTAAAGCGGTGAAAGAAGCTTTGAATGATTTGCACCGTATAGGTTATAACCGGCCAATGTCACCTTATGTAAAAGATAAAAAAGTAACTTTTTACTGTGTTGATGCTAATGCCCACAGTGTTGCCTTAGTTGGAGATTTTAACGGCTGGAACCCTTATAATGATTTTTTGGTTAAAGAAGGTAAAAATCTCTGGAAACTGGAAAAAGATCTCCAGTCTATAGGCAGTTACAGATATAAGTTTGTAATAGACGGTACAAGCTGGACCTATGACAAAGAAAATGAGAACCGTGAACCCGATGGATTTGGCGGTTATAACAACAGATTAAATATTTTTATTTAAGGCAGCAAAATATGATATTATTGTCATATTTTCTTTAATAGAAAAATTGTTTTTAATTTTGGCAGCAAACTCGGATTAGATGTAGTAATACCTAATAAAGGAAATAACAGATGAAGAAAATATTTAATTTTGTAATCAGCCTTTTTGACAGAAAAGCTGCATTACAGGTAAACAATACTTTTTTAGGAATTATTTTCTTTACTATTTTACTCACTTTTTCAGGTACAGGTTGTTCCAAAAAATTAGAAGTCAGCTGGAAATTTAAAACTGACGGAGCAATTTATTCTTCACCAAATGTTTATAACGGTATGGTTTATTTTGGTAGTGATGACTTTCATATGTATGCCATTGATGAAACCAGCGGGGAAGAAAAATGGAAATTCAAAACGGCTGGTTTTATACATTCCAACCCTGTAATAGATGATGGTGTTGTTTATTTTGGCAGTGACGATCACTATCTTTATGCCCTAAATGCCAGAACCGGCGAAAGGCAGTGGAGGTTCAGGGCAAATGCAGGTATTACCTCAACTCCGGCAGTATTGAACGGGTTTGTTTATTTTGGCTGCGATGATAATTACCTTTATGCCGTAAATATTGCCAACCGTGGTGTAAAATGGAAATTTAAAACCGGTGACTGGGTTGCATCTTCACCAGTTATTTTTAATGACATAATCTATTTTGGCAGTTATGATCGTAATTTTTATGCTGTCAGCCTGAATACTGGACAGGAAATATGGCGATTTAAAACAAAAGGAATTATTACTTCATCTCCGGTAGTAAATTCGGGAGTCGTTTATTTCGGAAGCAGTGATTACAATCTTTATGCCTTAGATGCAATGACCGGTAAGAGAATCAGGTATGAAGAACAGGCTGAAGAAAAGGTTATTGAAAGAATCTGGACCTTTAGAGCTAATGATGATATCGCCTCTGCGCCATTAATTACCAAAGATATTATTTATGTCACCAGTTTTGATAACAATATTTATGCACTGGAAAAAGCTACCGGAATGCCGAAATGGAATTTTGCTACCAGCGGACCTATATCAGGTACACCTGTTATTATCGGTAATACTATTTACATAGGCAGTACCGATAATTCTATTTATTCCATTGATATAAAAAGCGGAAAACAAAAAAAGACCTTTGCAACTGAAGGCAGTATCTTTACTTCTCCGGCAGCCAGTAATGAAGTAATTTATATTGGCAGTAATGATAATAACTTATATGCTGTAAAATGAGCAAAAAGTAAATATTGGTTTTAGATTCTTCTATACCTCAGAATGACAGACTCAAAGGTGAAAGTATTGTCACTCTGAACAAAGTGAAGAGTCTGAATTTTTAAAATGTTAAATCAGAAAAAGGAAAAAATATATGTTTAAAACAAAAATTTCTTATTTTTTTCATCCGGTTCATGATCTTAAATTAGCATACACTTTTTTTAAAGAGGTTATGGGTTTTAATTTAAGATACGGTCATCTAACTGATATTACCGAAGAAAAAATTCAGGTAGAGGGACTGGAAGGGTTGCAGTGGCTTGAATTTGATGCAGGTAATGTCACATTACTGGTTCAGCTTGTTCCAGGGGTAAAACCTTATGAAACAGGAGTGGGATTTGAAGTGGACAACTGTGATGAAGCCTTTGTTTTTTTTAGAAATAATGGTGTAGAAATTGCCCGTCCGATAGAGGGATTGGCTGATAAAATGCGTTATTTTGAAATAAGAGATCCAAGCGGAAGTATTTTTAATATCTTCGGAAAGTGAAGAGGTGAGGAGGAAGTGAGGTCGCAAACGAAGTTTGTGACCTCACCAAGGGCCACCGGCCCTGACCTCACAGAAAAGGCTCTGCCTTTTCACCTCACTAACCCAGGCTGCGGGCCAGAACTGCCACATAAATATCTTTCACACCACTTTCTTTTAACAGCAGGCACGCTTCGTGTATGGTTGCCCCGGTAGTATAAATATCATCAACAATGAGAATACTTTTTTCTTTAAAATTTTTCCCCGGATTTATACTAAAAGCATCTTTCAGGTTCTTTTCCCGCTGTTCTACCGATAGTGAATGTTGAGGCTGGGTGTTTTTCTCACGGGAAAAAATTTCACAATAGGGAATATGTAGTTTTTTGGCAATTGCTCTCGCTATTATCTCAGACTGATTAAATTTTCTTTGCTTCAGTTTATCTTTATGCAAAGGAATAGCACAGGTATAATCTATTTTTTTATAATCAGTTTCCTGTCTGATTTTATCGGAAATTAAACAGCCAAGCGGAAACCCATATTCTTTAAATCCTTCGTATTTAAAATTATAAATCAGGCTTTTCAATAAACCATTATAAATACCTAAGGCAACCAGATTATTAAATAATGGTCTTCGTTTCAGACATTCTTCACATTGGTTATTTTCAACCTTATTACTTTTGCAAAGTGAGCAAAAAGAAAGCGGAAGCTCCTGAAACTGATTTATACACCCCTGGCATAAAAAAGAACTGGAAAACCTTCCGCAACTAAAGCATTTTGCTTTAAATAAAATTCTTTCTAAAAACAACTTATTTTATGATAATTTCCAAATTTCCTGTTGTTGGTGAATTATTAAAATCCTGCTGTTTATTAGCATTGTTCGGTACATTTTCAGTAGTGGTATTAGTTGGACCAAGTGACTGATTTGAAACATTTCCTGTACCTGAATTGCTACCAGTATTATTACCATTATTAGAATTATTGGCATTACTGTTGCCAAAATCGGTATTATTACCGGTGTTATTTCCAGTATTATTGCTGTTATTACCTGAGTTATTATTACTATTGTTGGCATTATTATTGTTATTATTTGAATTATTGTTGTTGTTGTTATTATTTGAGTTATTATTACTATTATTTGATGAGTTATTGTTTGAATTGTTGCTGGCATTCTGATCAGGTTCGCTAACATCCCTGTTTTCATTTCTGATCTGCTCTATACCTTTCTGAAAGGTCTGAAAGGTATTATTGGAAAAAATAACTTCATTTCCGGCAAGTACATTAACCGGATTACCCATAGGATTTCCGTTTGCATCAGATCCGGAATAAACATCAGCACTACCTTCAGTAAGAGCAAAAGAGAAATCACCACCCGGTGCACCTTCAGCAATCATTGAAAAATTTTTGTCAGCTGAAGCCAGTAAACGGTTATTTGCACTATTTTTTTCCGGTGTTAAATCACCAAATTCTGCAACACCTTCTGTACCTGTAATAGCTGCAACTGCGGTTGGAGAATAAATACGCAGACCAGCAGATTTTTTGGTAACTTTAAACCACAATTTTCCTGAATCAAGCTTAACAGCACGGATATCTTTATCAAGTACGGTTAGATTGGTTCTGCTGCCAATTCTGGTAATCGTTCCGTCCGGATACATTAATTCAGCTTTGGCCAATGAACCTGTTCTGATACTTGTTCCGGGACGAACCAACTGATCTGCTCTGGCTTCACGCCACATGCTTTCACCAAATTTTAATTCTACTTTATTCTGAAGACTTTTAATAATTGACTTGCGTTGGTCATCATCACCAAAAGCATTAAAATTAACAGCCGAAATTAATAAAACTCCTACCGTAAGAATCCCGGTAAATCTTTTTAACATAACTCTTTCTCCTTAATTAAAAGGTTAGACTATTGTTATAGCCACCAATAATATTTACTCCAAAATTGAAAAAACCAAGTGTTTTGTTTGCTGTTGTAAAATTGTTTACATATGTATATTCTCCGCCTGCCTGTAAAGTGAGCCAGGGTGTAACAATGTACTGAGCAGTGAGGTTGCCGGTGAACCTTATATCATCTGAAGATATGTCAACATCACGATATCTTACTCTACCGCCTACATTTCCGAAAAAATTGTCTGAGAAAGGATGACGTAAACCTACAATAGCAGTATGGTTCCATGATTTATAATCTGCCGCAGCAGCCTGAAGTCTGTCAAACTGATATCCGCCAAAAAACAGTTCCTTTCCTAATGGATAAAAATAAGTCAGCCCGGCCAAACCGACAAAATCAAAAGGGGCTCTTGAATTTACCGTTGAGACCAGTTGGATAGGCTGGACACCAACATATAAATTCAGACTATTAAAAAACCATTGGGATAAAGTTAGAGAACCGGCAAAAACCAATACATCGAAATCTTTGTTGGTAATAAATTTATTATATTGGGTCTGAATCCTTGCCAATAACTGTGTCTGTGTAGAAGACAAGTATCTTAGGGTTCCGGTTGCTGTATAAGTATTGATAAAATCCCCGGAAAATCCCTGTATCTGTCCAAGGTTAGAATTGTATTGTCCGGCAACATCTCCTTCTACACGCCAGTCAAGTTTGTTTTCAGCATAAGAGATACCCGGGGTAAGTAAAACGGGTGTAACGGTTAAAATTAATCCTGTAAGTTTCTTAATTAAACTATTTTTCATCTGTAATACCTGCAAAAAAGTTAGTGTAAGTAATATTTTAAAGTAAATTATGATTAATAGCTGCTGACAAAGTTTTTTATAAATTACCAATTAATATAATCTGTATTCCCTATCTTAAGGCAACTCTAAACATAGATGTATTATAACATAAAAGAAAACAAACAAAGATTAATATCTAACCTTTTGAAAACACCTTTTATGAATAATAAGTTTAAATTCATCCATACTTAGTTTTTCTTAATTTTAATAACTAATATGCCAAACTTCTTCTACAAAGTTATCAAAAATATCCTTGTATTTAATAAAGATAATAAAATATTTTATTAAATTAATGATATGACCTTTGCAACATTATCGAATAAAGTTTAACATGTAATAGCAAAATAAAAATCCAAAATGGATGGGGGAATTATGAATCAAGAAGAAATAAAAAAAAATATCAGCGAACAGGTTAAATTAGCCAGACAGGGACAGGTAAACTTTACCGAACTTTATAATAATCCTGAAAAACAAAATCATGAAAATGAATTTATTTTCTTTATAAAACCGGAACTTACTTTAGAATCAGAAACTATCAATTTCGATAAGGTTCTTGATCTGGCTTTTGCCAAAATTTCCGAGTTTAATCTGTCTGTAAATAATATAAAAGTTTTAGGAGCCGATTATCTTAAACAGTACAATATCATTGCTCAGCATTACGGTGTAATAAACAAACTGGCAACCAACCCGCTGGCAAATATGTCAGAAGGAGCCAAAGAAAACCTGTTAAAATATGCTGAAGCAAGCAGCCTTGATGATATAACAGTTTTGGGCGGAGTCCAGTTTCTGGAAAAATACAAAATGTTTAATGCTGATTCTACCGATGTTTTATTACAGAATATTCAAACCAAAAAACTGGCTGGTGGAACCTATGCCGGAAAAATAAAAGTTGATACTGATATCGTTTATCTGGTTAACGGTTTTCATCCAAGACAGCTTACCCATTTTACCGATAAAGGACGCAGTATTGTTGTGTTAACTGTTTCAGGAAACTTATCATGGGCAGATGCCAGAGGTAAATTTATCGGTGCGACAAACCCTGAAGCAGCTGATTCTGCCAGCTTAAGAAATAATCTTCTGAAAAGTAAAGATCAGTTTGGTATACCGGAAGTCAGCCAGGGCCTGAATGGTTTCCATCTTTCAGCCGGACCTGTTGAAGGCCTTGTTGAACTGGTAAGATATAACAGTAATTTTTCTGAAGCAAACGGAGCTAAAAGTTATAAAGACTTCTCATTTGGTCACAAACTTTCTGAAACCTTCAGTGAACAAGATATTCAAGCCATGCTTGATAACAAAAATGTTGAGCATAATGGTAAAACAGTTTCAGTATTTGATCTTACCGAAGAAAAAAGTGCCGGTGAGGCCATTAATCTTTTAAAAGAAGTTTTCAAAAATAAATAAAATTTTTGGAAAAAAATAGAAGTTTCCTGAATGCAAAAGTTACAATAAAGTTACAATATATAAGAGACTTTAACTAACTTTTGCTTTGGAAAAGTTGTTTTTGGATTATCAGAGAACAAAGGGCTAGATACTTTAGTATTGTTAAAAGGAAAGGCATGCGTTTATGAGAAAAAAAGTTCAGGGAATGTTTACATCTATGGTTACACCTTTTAAAAAAGATAACCTGAAAGTAGATTTTGATGCATTAATGGACCTAATTGGCTTTATTTCTGATCACGGATGCGAAGGTATTATCCCGCTGGGTGCTTATGGTGAATTTAATGCCCTGACAATAACGGAAAAGAAACAGATTCTGGTTACTTCTATGGAGGCCAGAGGCGATATGATGGTTATTCCTAATGTTGGCTCTGATAATTTTGAAGAAACTCTTGACTTTGCCCATTATGCCCAGGGAATTGGTGTTGATGCCCTTTTGATTTTACCTCCTTATTTTTATAAGGATATTGAAGTAGAGGGCCTTGCCAATTATTATAAGAAGATCCTTGATACAATTGATATTCCGGTATTTTTATACAATATTCCAAAATATACCGGTATTGAGATTTCAGATCGGCTAATTGATATTCTGATGGAGACCGGTAAAGTTTCAGGCCTTAAGGATTCGACCGGAGATATCAGTTTGATTCAGCATTTTAAAACAAAATATCCAGAATTAAACCTGATCATTTCCAATGACACACTTTTTTACGAAAGCATGCTTCTTGGTGTCACCAGTTTTTCTTCTTATCTGTTTAATGCTTTTCCTGAGATAGTAAAAGCAATTGGCTTTGATTTTCAGCAGCCCAAGCAGGGTGGAAAAGTTGCTCAGCAATATTTGAATGAGGTTCATAATGTACTAAAAGGTTATCCCAGAATTGCTGCCTTAAAATATGCCGTAACACTGCGGGGGATAGCTGAAAGTGAAGTCAGACCGCCACAAACAAGCTTATCGAAAGAAAAACGTGAAATGCTTAAAAACAGTATTGTTTCTTATATTACCAACCCGATAATTGTTAATTAACAAGTGGACAAAAAAAGAAGCACTTTCATTGTAAATGAATACGGCAGAATTGTATTCTATAATGGAGACTTACACGAAGTTACAAGCCTGGATTTTGATCCTGAAAATATTATCGGTGAGAGCCTGCTCAATATTTTTAATTATGAAATAGTTTCAAAATTATCTTTGCGTAACAATTTCGGTTATTTTGATTTCAAAAATAATAATTATATTTACAAACGGGAAATAATTACCACTCCAAAGGATGAAAGTCTGGTTTTTCTGGAAATAGAAGGTGAATCAGATGAAAACGTTTCTTTTTATTCCATGCTGATTCATGAAATAAAAAATCCGCTGGCAGCAATCAGAACCCTGGTACAGGCTCTTGATGAGCATATCCACACCGAACTTGAAAAAGTATCTCCGGAAACCACGGATATTACAAGTGATTATTTTACCAGAATAATTTCTGAAATAGACCGGCTAAACCGCCTGCTTACCTCTGTAAAATATATTGCCAAACATGTCCAGGCTCTATATGTCTCTTTTGATATTATCAAAGTTGCCCAAAATACAATAAAAATTTTTGAAAAAGCTCTAAATGACAAAGATATAAAACTTATCACCAACTTTTCCGCAGAACAGATTATTTTTTATGGAGATCCTGATCAGTTTCAGCAGATTTTTAATAACCTGATTAGTAATGCTATTGAAGCTATTGGTGATTTAAAAGGAAAAATTATCTTTTCAATCAATCAGTCAGAGGATAAAACAATAAAAATTAAGGTTATGGATGAAGGAGTCGGTATTGACAAAACGGACCTCGGAAAAATTTTTAAAGCCTTTTATACAAAAAAAATTGGTGGAATGGGAATTGGCCTGACTGTAGTAAAAATGATCGTAAAATTCTATAAGGGAAATTTAAATATTGCCAGTAATCTTGGTGAAGGCACAAAAATATCTATTTCTTTACCACCTTCGGAGAAACCGGAGAATTAGAGCAAATATTTATAATAGAAACCACAGATTACTCAGATAAGGACACAGATTCGCACAGAAAATAATTTAAATAAAATTTGTTTTTTGATCTGTGAAAATTTGTTAAATCTGTGTACATCTGTGGTTTAACTCTTTAAAAAAAATTTTGTAATAAATCTGAGCTAAGGGTAATAATAAGAAAAATATAAAATTGATATTCTGCTGTTAGGTTAGGATATAATTGATAGAATGTAACAGCAATAATTATAGAGTTAGGTAGAAATAAAAATGGATGCAGGATTATTTTCTAAATTCTTAAATAAACATAATAACTATAAAAAAGAAAAGAAAATTGAAGAAGGCCTGTCATCAGTTGTAAATTATACTTTTTACCACCCCAATGAAATTTTAAAGTTCCCTGTCAAATATAAAGATGACGAATATATAAAAAAAATATCCCATAAAAATGTTTCCCCTGTAGTTGATGGTAATGATGTAACCTTTTTATACTGGGGCAAACCCAAAAGACGGGTGGAACTGATATCTGAGCTTTCATTCTGGTCACCAAACCGTAATACCGTTTTCCAGAAAGTAGAAGGTGAAGATCTATACCATATTTCAATCGAATTACCAGAAGACGCCCGTCTGGAATATAAGTTTATGGTTGATGGCAACTGGTATTTTGACCCGCTTAATCCTTTACGTTGTGATAACGGTATCGGTAGTGAAAACTCCTACCTGATTATGGATAAATATAAAAAAGTAAAAGAAATATATCCCCGAGAGGGTATTAAACACGGCCAGATCAAAGAATTTGAATTTACCGGTAAAGCAATTCCGGGAAGGCGAATGATTTATGTCTATCTGCCACCAGGTTATGATGAAAAAGGTGACAAACGCTATCCGGCAATTTATTTACATGATGGTGGTGATTATATTCACCGGGCAAATGCGGTAAATACCCTGAATAATCTGATTGCTGATAAAAGTATTGAACCTGTAATAGGTGTATTTATTAATCCCAGAGACCGGCTGACCGAATATATGTACAATATCAAGTACTCAAAGATGATTGCCGAAGAAATTATTCCCAAAATAGATGAACATTTTCTGACTATCCCCAAAGCAGAAGGCAGGGCAATTATGGGGGCCTCTTTGGGTGGAATTATTTCATTTTTTACCGCCTATAATTATCCTGATTGTTTTAAAAATATTGCCGGTCAGTCATCATCGTTTCTTTATCTGGAAAAAGAAGTAACCAGGATGATTCAGAATAGCCAGAAAGAATTTAATGTTTATATGGATGTCGGTCTTTTTGAAAGTCTTATTTACTCAAACAGGAGAATAACCCAGATTTATAAGCAAAAGGGTCTGAGACATTTTTATCAGGAAATTAGTGAGGGACATACCTGGAGCAACTGGGGCTGTCATGTTAAAGACGCTTTACTCTTTTTCTGGGGAACTGAGAAAAATATTGAGTAACAGTATCCGTTTACAAAAAATAATTTCCGAGGCTGGTATTGCTTCCAGAAGAAAAGCAGAAGAACTGATCCTGGAAGGAAGAGTTAAAGTCGATAATATTATCATCAAAGAATTAGGCTTTAAAGCAGACCCTGATAAATCAATTATTAAGGTTGATAATAAAGAAATTAAGATTAAAAGTAAAAAGCTCTATATCGCTTTGCATAAGCCTGTCGGTATAATTAGTTCCCGAAAAGACGAGAAAAACCGTGAGACTGTAATTGATCTTGTTCCGAACAAAGAATATATGTATCCGGTTGGGAGGCTTGACTATAATAGCAGTGGCCTTATTTTACTGACCAACGACGGAGAAGTTTCCAATGCTTTGCAACATCCAAGCTTTGAAATAGAAAAAACTTATATTGCTTCAATAGCCGGACTAATTTCTCTGAGTGATCTGGAAAAATTTAAAAAGGGAATTGTTCTTGAAGATGGCTTAACCGCTCCTGCAAAAGCCAGGGTAATTTCTAAAAAAAATGAGGAAACAAAACTTGAAGTGACTATTCATGAAGGAAAAAACCGTCAGATTCGCAGGATGTTTGAGGCCCTTGGTTATGAGGTAATCAGGCTGAAGCGGGTTCAAATCGGTGAAATTGTTCTTGGAGAATTAAAACTAGGGCAATTTAGAAACCTGACAGAAAAAGAAGTCCAATGGCTCATAAAAGTAAAAAGTGGTTCTAAACTTAAAAAGTCTCCTGAAAAACGTAGGGGCAGTAAGAAAGATACAGGATAACGTCCACCCGGTATGTGACGTGCTTTGTACTCTTACTATTACAATATTTGTATAAAATATCCTTTGCTTCTTTTATTCTAAACCACTCAGTAAAGGACTCAGGAAGCTTAATTTTATTTTCTTTTGCCCAATCTTCCCAAGAACAATGATTTTTTAAATTAGGGATTATATTTAGTAAATACACATTCTTTTGATGATATTTTAGACTTTTGTTTTGATTTCTAAAATGCATATTAATTTTTAAATATTTTTACTTCCGGATCTTTTTCCAAAATTCCTGTTCACTAACCAGGTTAAGCCAATATAGTAGCCAATAATTGGAGATATACCGTATCCCATAATCATTACCGGAAAATTACCGGCAAATACTGACAATATACTCAGGGAAAAATAAACACCTAGGGATAGAGTTATTAGTTTTTCTGCTCGGTGGTAAAACGTAAAAAAAGGTAATGGGACCAGGATTAATGCAGGTAATGCAAATACCATTAAAAGAGGATTAATTTCTCCGGCCATCTCAATAATATTTTCAACATAGTTTACCGGGGGCAGTTTATCGGGATAAGACCATGTAAGAATCAGGCATACAATAGCTGTCAGCAGGATGAAAATTTTGGCTGTTTTATCCTTTATTTTAGCGGCAAGCAGTAATGCTGCCGCAATTGAAAATGCTGTAACCTGTGAGGCATCAGGTTGCATTAAAAATATTATAGTGACAATTGCGGTGACAAAAATTGCTGATTTAATATCAGTAAGCCTGTGAATCTGAATTAAAAGCAGGGGAGCAACAATTACGCCTACGTTTAATTTTATATTCCCCGCATCTAGCCAGCGATGTACATTCATCTGGCCTTCAGACAGGAAGGTAAGCAGCAGTAATAGTATTGAAACTGCGATAACCGGTTTAGGATTAACACCACTGAAAACAGGCGTTAATTTATTCGTGATTAAACCCAATGCAATGGCAAGGAGCACAAAAGCGATATTCATTAACCAAATACTTTTGGGGACCTGGAAATAATACATGGTATAAACACCAAGAAATAGGGCGGGTAATCCACTACAAAATGACAAAGTTCTTAAAATATTTTCGCTTTTCTGTTTTCCGATTTTTATCATTATTTCTGTTGTGATTTTTTGCTTTAAAGTAGAGCGGCTATATGAACATTATCTTTAAGGATAACGTCATATAGCCGCATGTTGTCGGATCGTTTTATTTTTTCTATTTCTTCTTTAGTTAAACCAGTGGCTTCAGATATTTTACTAATTTCTAAGCTCATTTTTATTAATTTTTTAGCAATTTCTATTTCTTTATTATGCTCAGCTTTTTTAATTACAAAACGGTCATAATTTCCTATTATTTCTTTATCTTCTTTTGTTTTAGCCATTTTATATTCCCCCCAAAAAGTGGACATATATAAAAGAAATATTAGAATAAAAGAAGGGGGATGTCCAATGAGTAGAAAAAAAAGAAAGTACAGTAAGGAGTTTAAAATTGAAGCAGTCAGGCTTTCAAATGATACTGACAAGACTTTAACAGAGATATCGTCAGAGTTGGGAGTAAGTCAGGCAAACCTTTCGAGGTGGCGAGAGGAGCTTAGTAATGACCCAGAGCATTCATTTCCTGGTAAGGGCAAGCAAAAGCCTGCTGATGCGGAATTAAAAAGGCTAAAGAAAGAGAATGCCGATTTAAAACAGGAAACAGAAATATTAAAAAAAGCAATAGCCATTTTCTCAAAGTTACCTCAGAAGTAAAAATAAAAGCATTGAAGATGGCTATCACTAATCGTAAACCATTACCAGGTTTAATTTTTCATTCAGACAGAGGTGGTCAGTATGCCTGTGATGAATTCAGGAATTTACTGAAATCGTATGGTTTTATTCCTTCAATGTCCAGGGCTAAGAACTGCTGGGACAATGCTGTTGCTGAGTCATTTTTCCATACTTTGAAATCTGAATTGTCTGCAAATACATTTGTGTCAAGAAAGGAGGCAAGAACCATATTATTCGATTACATTGAAATATTTTTCAATAAAAAAAGAAGCCATTCATCCATAGGATTTCTTAGTCCTACGGAATTTGAATTACTTTATGCTTAACTTCGTGTCCTTTAAATGGGGGGAGGTTCAGTATCCCATTAAGGGCTATGGCAGATAGTTGTTTGTTATGCGACGGCATTTTTTTTAATTATATTTTCAATTTTACTAATAATTTCTAATCTTGATGGGTATCTATTAAATTTTTCCTTTTGATTATTAAGCACTCCCCAAATATTAAGGCCATTTTTATTTTTAATATTAATATCTGCACCATTTTTTAATAATAATTCAATTACAGAAATTTTATCCTCTAATTCATTTTCTTTTATTATCACTTTATTTGATATTGCCCAATTAATTAAGGCAGTATTACCATTCTCATCTATTTCATTAATATTTATACCTTTATTTATTAATTCAGCTATTAATTCCTTTGATTTAACTCTATTTATTATTCCTTTTAAATTATTTTGGTTATTTTCCTTGTTTATTAAAAGCTTTATTACTTCTGTCATATCATAATCGCTTTCTAAAGCTTGTGTAATTAAGGATTTATAAGTATCATCAGGATATTTATAATCATTTTTTATTAAATGGCTTGCCCTTTCAACATCTCCACAATCACAGCACTCCTCAAATTCAAATTCATGCCAGGGCAAAACATTATTAATTAAATCATCAAAACTATTTCTTATTATGAGGGCATAAGGAGGATCTCTATCTTCACAATAATAAATTTTTCCATAATTTTTTCCTTCTTCAATATTAATAAATATTTCTGGGTGATCTCCGTCTAAATAGCATATATTCATTAGTCCTTTTGGAGGTTTTACTTTATTATTTTCTTCATCATAATTATTTTCAGTATCTCCGACTTCAGAATATTTCAATTCAACAAAACAGCCAATGCAAAAATAGCCTGATTCTTCATCTCCTATTTTGATTTCTATTTGATTCAAAACAGGTTCGACACCATTATTACTTAAAATAAAATCTCTATATTGCTCTGGTATTCTTATTTTATGCTTGTTTTCAAAGAAAATAATTTCTTCAATTTTTAATGGTTTATTTGTACCTTTTTTAAAGGGTAATTTTTTTCTTGTTTTCTTAAATTCTTCGTGACTTAACATAATTATTTATTTTTTTCTGCTGTCGCATAACGAACATGTGCATATGCTGGACTCGACACTACACATTTATACCATATACTTTTGTCGATGTATGGCATATGCACAATGTTATCGGTCGTACTTTTATTAATTTTAAAATTCTTTAATAATTTGGCAATTTTTCATATTATGTTCATTAAAATTACCACTTAATCCTATCCTAATTTTTATTATTCTATTTAAAGGATTTTATATCTTATGAATTTAAGTATTTTTACATAATAATTCAACAATTTTAGGAATTTAGCGTTTGTATTCATATTCATCATTATAAATAATTCCATAATCTAAAATCAACTTCTTTTTTTATCTAATAGTTTTTTAAGATTTATCAGATAAGCTGTATTCCATTTTAAACCTTCTTTTTCATATTTTTCCCAAAATTCAACAATGCCTTGAAATCTCCTAAATTTACCTCTTGTTCCTTTTTTTGCTTGAATATCTGTTAGAAATATTACTTCATTAGTTGGTGACATTTTTAATGCAATTTCAATTAATTGCTTTATTTCAGGTAAATAGTTATTTTTAAATTTGAAATGATCCTGATATTCAAAATCCCAATCAATTATATCTCCCGCAAAAAACCATTCTTTCTTATTTTCTTTAAAATCAGGGCTTCCAAGATGAAAAATTGTCCCATGAAATTGTTTAATAAAATTATTAAATAATCCTCGGTGACTTTCAATTTTATGTTCTTCAATTATTGCAATTTCAAATTCGTTTTGATTAATATTTAACTTTGGACTGTTAATTGAAATAATTTCTATTGTTGGCATTAAACCATTCCTTATTCAATTTTTAATTTTGTGGTTAAGTTTAAAGAAATGTCCTCACATTCAAAACGGTAACTAAATTCAATAATAATATTTAATTCTGCTTCAATAAACTGGTTTTCTAATTTTCCAAATTTTATTTTGGGTAAAAGAACTGGAACATGGGCACTGGAAACATATATACTACCATCTATATCAGCTTCTTCAGAGAAAGAAAATTCTCTATTTTGTAAATCTTTAAAATCAAGTACTGGAAATATTATTTCCTCCAATATAAAAACAGCATTTTTAAACCACTTTAATATAAATGGGTTAAATTGCTCATTTTCTTTTTCACTGATTGTAAATTGTTGAATATCTTTAAATTGAAAATGTTCAACAATAATATCTATTCTACAATTTATATTTTCTTCAGTTTTATCTAAAATATTAATAAAACTTTCTTTTATTATAATTGGTTCAATTTCAACTTTTTCCACAGAATTTTTCCTGTTTTTATTATGACCGATAACGTAGAGCAGCTAACCGCTGTAGTCTTGAGAATATTGCGGTTAGCTGCATGTTAGACGAAGTTTTCATTTATATTTTTGTTTTAAAAATTTATGTTTACATTGATCTGAATCTATATCATAAACAATTAATGTATACTCATTTTCATCGGTTTGTGTAAACGAAGTAATAGCAATTAATTTATTATCATAAGTACCAGTTATACTTATTTTCCCGTATTCAATTTCAAATTGAAAGGTTGATAAACATTTTTTTGTTTCTAAATCCCAAATTTCAGCCTCATTTATATATCCAGAAATTTCGTCTCCAGATGGATCCGTAATTAAAATTATTTTAGTTCTATCACTGTTTAACTTAAAGTGTTTAATCTTATTTCTACTTTTAACCTTGAACTCCGATTTAATTAATTTATTCTGATTAATAATAAATTTTTCAAGAAAGGAATTATTTAAATTATTTATTAATATTTCATTTTCATTATAAAATTCACAGCCTAATGTTTCTTCATCACTTAATTCATCAATTTCATTATAATTCTCATCAATATTTATTCTTGAAACTTCTTGAAATGAAGGAAACTCTAGAATCACTATTTCCTCTCCATTATTTCCACCATATCTTACGGCTAATCTTGTATTTTCTTTATTTAAACTTAGGCTTCTAGTATAATAATTTGCTTTAACAAGTGAAATTGTGTTGATTATCTTATTTTTTTCTATATCAAGTAAATTAAGGGAATAAGCTGTACCAAATATTAAAAATTTACTGTCATCACTAAATAAAACCTTTGCATAATCACCTTCTCCCTCACCATCCGATTCTACTAAAAACGTTCTCCCCCCGAGAATTCTTAAAGGTGCTTCTTTTTCAATATCCCAAATTGAAAACTCATTGTTAAAATCAGAAAGAGCTAAAAAATTATTATTTTTCGAAACTGAAAAACCAGTTAAAAAGACAATATCTTGCTCAACTTGAAAAGACTTTAATGATTTTCCTGTAATCGAATCTAAAATTTCAACAGTATTAGAAGGAGAACTAAAAGTTAATAAATTATATGAATTAGTTAAAAATTCAACATATCTCCAATAATTCTTGCCTTCTTCCTCATCTGTATAAAACATCTTTTTTCCTTTATTTTATTTCGTCTAACGGATCAGGGACATCTGCTTGACTCGACACGACAACATTTATACCATATACTTTTGTCGATGTCTGGCAGATGTCGCCATGTTAGTTGCAGTTTATTCATTTTTTTCTTTTATATATAGGTCAGGACGACCGAAATATTTCTAAAATGAAAGCTATTGTTGTATTTTTCTAATTTTACAAGCATCAGCGATAAAAATATTTCCGAACCTACCTACATCTCCAGACATTATTTCTATTGCTAAACTTGAAGGGGATTCGAATTTTGCATTGGATGCTAATCCATCCTCATACCCAAATGCAAACCCTACTTTATTTCCAGCAAAAGTAGAAACTTGACCATCTAAATTTATTTTTCTTATTTTACCATTATCTTTATCAGCAACAAAAACATTACCATAAACATCTACTGCTACACTTGTGGGATTACTAAACTCAGCCTTAGAAGCTATGCCATCTAAAAACCCAGTTTGAAAAACTCCTGCAATAGTAGAAACCTCACCACCTGGAGTTATTTTTCTTATTTTACTATTAACTTTATCAGCAACATATACATTTCCCAAAGTATCTACTGCTACTCCAGTAGGTGCCCAAAATGAAGCATGAATACCAATTCCATCAGAAAAGCCTTGATAATTTCCTCCTGCAAGAGTTGAAACTATACCCTTTGGAGTTATTTTTCTAATTTTATGATTACCTGTATCCGCAACATATAGATTACCAGAACTATCTAATGCTAATCCTGATGGAGACCAAAATTTAGCATCATAACCTTGACCATTAGCAAAATCAGCATTACCTCCTGCAATAGTAGAGACAACACCATCTGGAGTTATTTTTCTAATTTTATGATTGTATGTATCAGCAACAAAAATATTACCTAAACTATCTACTGCTATTCCTTCAGGATTATTAAATTTAGCATTAGAACCTTGACCATCTTCAAACCCCAAAGTACTTCCAGCAAGAGTAGAAACTTCACCTGATGGGGTTATTTTTCTAATTTTATGATTATATGCATCTGCAACATATATATGTCCTGAGCTATCCTCTGCTATTCCTAGAGAACATCCAAATTTAGCATCAGAGCCTTTACCATCTGCAAACCCCAAAGTACTTCCAGCAAGGGTCGAAACTATAATATTTTCCATTGGTATTTGAGAAGGAAATAAGCTTGGAATCATTGTTGGGAGTGTTGCAATATTTTTTGAAATAGTTTCTGGTGCTGAAGAAAATTTTTGTGAATTTATAGGAGATTTTTTTTCTATAGTATGAGAAACAATATTATTGTTTTTTTCACAACAAAAAAGTAAAAATAGAATTATTAAAATAACTAAATTTTTTGATTTATTCATTTTTTATATTACTACCTAAACATTCAAACAAAAACCATTTATGACTGTAGTATTACAGATAAAACTTAAGAGATCTATTCTCAAATTTCAAAACTTTCTTTTTGCTGTCATGGAAGACAGCTTAATTCTTTTTTACTAAATTGCAACTAACGCTCAGCCGCTAACTGACGTTTGAGGCATACTTGCCGAAAATGTTCAGTTAGCGGCATGTTGTATGACGTAAATTTTTATTCATTATAGGCTCTTGCAAATATTTTTTTATTAAACTCAGCATTTTCGATTTTTAAATATTCCCAGATTATAACAAAATTACCTAAATCATTTAAACTTGCATCAATTGATTTAATTGTAGTACGTTCAGAGTTAATTTTATAAAATTCTTTTGTTTCAGAAATATTTACTTTAAAATTTTCAGAAATTGAAATTCCATCTTTATTAAATTTATTGGCATAAATACCATCATCTCCTTTCCACACAATTATGAAATTTCCTTTTTTATTCATTGATATTATTGGCTCTGGGTTTAGGAGTTTTTTTGCTTCAATAATTTTTTCAGAAAATAAGGATTTTCCTTTTAAATTATATTGTTGAAAAAGTATTTTTTTAGTATCAGAGTTATCACTCCATACAACTGTAAAGTTACCACCCTCATTTAAAGCTAAATTAATTCCTGGTAATTTAAATTCTTTGGTTATAGAGTTAAAATTTTTATCAAAAGTTGTTGCATAGGCATCTCTACGTTCTGTACAGCAATAAGTTTCAGAATCCATAGCAGCAATTACAACATTTCCAATATTATTTATTGAAATATTGTAATTATCTACTTTTTTTAACGAATTAAATATTATTTCTTTCTCTTCAGAAATTGGCTTATCTCCACAATTACTAAATTTTTGAATATATACTTTATTGGTATAATTTCTTAACCAAGAAATTATATAATTACCATCTTTATCAATTAAAATTTTGGGAGTATGTATATCTTGTAAAACATTATTAAATAATTTAATATCGCCCTCCAAAATATCGCCATTACTAAATAATTTATTAAAAGTAACAACTGAAAAATTATTTGAAATTACTATAAAATTATCTTTGTTATCTAAATTTAATTCTAAATGGTAAGGCGAACCATAACTTAAATCAATAAAATCAACAATACCACCAATTTTTTCTGAATTATTATATCTTTGTACAAATGTATGATCTGAAATTCCACTATTCCATAAAATAATAAAAACTCCATTATTATTTAATAAAACTCTAGGAGCACGTGAATAAAGTTGTTTTTCATTTTCATTAAAAATTTTTAACTCTTTATTATCAAAATTTACAATATTATTAATATTTTTAGTCCTATCAGGGTACATTTCAAGACATTTAGAAATAGGAATAAAGGCAACAGATATAAAATTACATGAAGTTATTATAAAAAAAGGAAAAAGAAATTTTATTATTTTTTTTAACATTTATTTTTCTTCTCGAAAATATGTCATACAACGTAGAGCGGCTAACAGACGGACGATTGGGTTAGTAATACTGACAATAGTTAAAAAGTCTGTTTGTTAGCCGCATGTTACCTGCCGTTTTTTATTACTTTTCTTTTAATTTTTTTATTACTTTTAAAATATCTTCTTTATTGCTACCTTTTTTTATCCATGCTGGCAATCTACTAATATAACTTTTATTATAAGTATTATCTTGTTCTTTAATATCGGCCTTTATATAATCCTCTAAAAAATTTAAATGACGGTAATTATAAGCCCATATTGTATCATTTTTACATTTTTCTTCTAACCATAAAGGTAATTTAAAATAAAAGTCACAATCACCCAAATAGCAAGTATTAACGTTTTCAAGTCGTTTTGAGTAACCGCAGTTTAAACACGTTAACCCAACGTAATCAATTACAAAATAAACCTGTTTGTTATATTTAGCCTCTTTAAATTTTGGAATAACGGTTGCACAATTTTCACAGTTTGGACAAATTACTAAAAATTGTTCTCCAAAATCGGTTAACCGCTCTCCGTTATCTTTAAACCTTATTTTTGTTGTTTTTCTCATAAATTTAAGTTTTTTGATATTTATTTTTATTATAAAATACTTAGTTCAAAATTTTTACAAATAAATTCAAAAACAGAGTCATATGTTGTGAAAATATAATGTTTATAGGTATTATTAATTTTCCCTATGCTGTCTCTTTTATCTAATTCAATTAATTTGTTTAAGGTTTGGGAGTTTTCTATTAAATCAAAAGAAGATTGATAATTTGATTCATCATAATCCAATTCAATCATTTTAAATAAATGTATTCCTTTGAAACTTATTTTATAGTAAGGATTTTGACCATCAGTTAAGTTTGAACATAAAGTACCATTAAAGAAGCCAAGTAGTTCAATCTCCATTTCATTAATAAAATTAATTTTTTCCAGAAAAATAGCATCTCTTCCCCAAATTTTTCCTACTTGGGTAATTATTGGGATTGGTTTTTCTTCTATCATTTTTAACTTTTATTCTTTGTCTTTTTCCCAATCAGGAATAACTCCTTCTAGCCAAGGTCTAATCTTTACTCCAATTATTTTCATAGAAATTTCATTATTTTCTGATTTTTTAAAAAGTGCATATGGAGAATAAGCTTCAAAAGTATTCATTTCTTGATGACAATATTCGTTGCAATAACAAGCAAAGGCTGGAATAGCCATGTTATTATCATCCCAATATTTATAATTTCCATCTGCTCTTAAATAGTAATCATAGGAATTATACTCATTTTTAATACTTGGCAAATTAATCACATCTGGCTTATCTTCCTCCTCAAATTTTTCAGCAGCTAATAAGTCTGGTTCTTCTAATTCTGAATATATAATTGTTTGGTGAACAGCGTCATGGGCTTCATCGTTCCAATATTGTGCCACCATTAATATTGCGGATTTTATTTCCTTATATTTTTGGAAAACACCTTTAATTTGAGGAATAATACAATCATTAATAAGTTGATTTCTTAATTCTTCTGCTTTATCTTTATAAGGAGTATCAATTTCATCATCTTCATCATACCAAGTCATTTTAATTCCCCTAATTTAAAATCATTTTTATTTGCTGTAATCTCTCATTTTCATTTAACTTATGCATATAACATTCTAAAATAAGTGGTATTTCTTTACTTCTTTCAATTGCCCAATCTAAGCCATAAGAATTTTTTGAGATTGAGTTATGACTATCAAACTTACCAAGATTTTCCGAAACATGAATCTCTTTAATATTTTCATAATTCTGAAGTTTTTTCCAGATTTTTTCAGAAATTAAGTCATTACATTTTTGAATATAGATATGAGATATATCAACTGCTAAACTAATATTTAATTTCATTGCAATTTCAATTTCTAAACCATTTCCTAAATAATATTCTGGATACATTGTTTCTAACACAGGTACTTTATCGTTTTCCAAAACTTTTATCCATTTCTCATACATTAAATTTTTCTTTTCAGGAGGATGAACCGAATTGGAATTTACTAAACAATTACCATTTTCATCCCATACCTTTTGTCTTAATGCAAACCAAGAAAATCCATGGTGAAATATATAATTTATTTTGTTTTCATTTAACCAATTTTCAAAGTTTTTTGTAGGAACATTTCCTGGCGTAAGTTGTAACCCATAAGGTTTTAAATTTAATAATTCAGCAGCAGAAAATTTCATTGGTCTACCTTGTAAACAACTTAATGCTAAATATATCTTTGCTTTAATCATTTTTTCTACTTTTTATCCTAATGGCAGGTAACGAACACGTGCAACCGCTGTAGTCTTGAGAATATGGCGGTTGCACGATGTTAGCAGTTGGTCGTTATTTTTGAAATTATTATTCTATAAGACTTTTACTTTTATCTTGAGCGGAATTTATAGCTATAGCTATTTGACCAATTACTTCAGAAAGTTTTTTATCTGAAGGAACAATTATATGGGAATTTTTAACTTCTTGTTTTATTTCATGAGTCTCAATATTCTTTGAATAATTGCCCAAAAATTCTTTATATATTTGTTTTCCTAAAGCTGTTAAATAAATAAACCTTCGTTTTCCTATAGGTTCTTTTCTAATAACCCCAATTTCCTCAAGTTTTGGAAGTAAATTAGTAACTCCTTGAATATCCTTTAGATTTAATTTTTCTTTTATATCTGTTACTGTTACTAAATTTTTTTCTTGAAATAAATAAATAATTATTGGAATAGAATGTTTATGTATTTTAATACTTTTAAAAACAGAAAAAAGTGATTTAGATTTTAGATAGTGGGAGATAAGCTCTATTAAAAATTCCCATCTAATTAAGTAAAAATCTTTATTATCAATTTGTTTTTCTTCCAAAAAATTTACTGACTTTTCAACAATCTCATGTATTTCCCTTATTTTATCTTTATTATTTTCTTCTGAATATATACAAAAATTTTTTTTTAAATATTTATCCAATAATTTTATAGATTTAATATCACTAACTGCTTCATTTATAAGATCATTTTTATTAACTTCTTCAAGTTCTTTTTCCATTAAATCTTTCATAGTTTTTAAACCTTTTTAATTATAGTTTATTGATGTTTTTCGTTTTCTAAGAACAAAATTCAAATAAAACAACACCGTTTTAAAATTAGATACATTTACAATTTTATTATACTAAAATAAAATTTTTATTCATAAAGCATATATAATTTTCTTTGGAGGTGCTCTACAAATACCCAAAAAATTAAAGCACAAAATATTTTTATTAGAAGAATATTTCATTTGATATTTTAAAATTTGTTTTTTTCCCAATAAGCTAAAAAATGTTAACATAAATATTTTATTTTTTATTTTAAAATAATTTTTATCTTCTTTTTTACCATTTTCAATAAAAAATTGTTCAATCAAATCACTATTACAAAGCTTTTGATCAATTATTAATTTCCAGCTACAAATATAATTTTGAGGATAAATATATATACATAAAATATTGTCATTCTTATCTTTACAACCATAAATATATTGAATATTAATGTGGTTGAGTATTTGTCTAAATTTATTTAAAAATTCCATTTACTTACCTCCAATAAATTTACTATATATTTAGTATAAGTTTACTATATATTTAGTATAATTGCAAGAATCTTTTAATAGATAATTTTTATTTAGAAGTTATTATTTAGACTAAATTAAAAAGATTTACCTCTAATATATTATTTTTACCTAGTAAACTTTCCTTACTAATAACACCCATATTTGTATTTATTTTGGATATTTGTGGACTTTTACTTGGAAAGTATATAAAATTCTCTACTTTATCTTTTTCTTTTTGACTTTTTGAATGAGAATAAAAACCACAATAGAAAGTTGATGAATTATAATTTCGACCAATAACTCTTGAATGGGTTTTAAATTCACTCGTACTACTTGAAAAAGAAGGAACTAAATGAAAATTAACATAAAAGCTATTGTTTAAATAAATATAATTTTCTCTAAGAAAGTCAACACAAATGGAAATAGACATCCTTCCTATAATCGTGTCTACACAAATAAATTCTTTTCTTTCATAATTCAAAAACTCCCTTACATTATTATGTTTGAAAGCATTTATTTTGTTCTGTTTCCATAACTCATTACCTTTATAATCATAAACAATTGATTCATTAAAATATTCCTTTTCTTTACTATAATGCATGCTACCGGCTATTAATAGTATAATGTTTGATTTAGATTGATTATTTTGTAGCCATTCTTTTATTTTGTTTCTCGTTGCTTCATATACTAATAATTCTGGTAAAAGAATAATAAAAAATTCTTTATCTTTTACTATAATGCTATCTAAAAACTCTAAATAACTTTCTGCTATTTCAGATTCATCATTGCTATCAATTTCAGCAATATGAACTAATGGTAAGTTTGATTTTTCTTCAAAAGTTATATATTTAAATTTAGGTATAGTCATACTAGGAGAGAAAATAGCAACATTCAAGCTTTCATTCTTAATCGCTATTTCAAGTCTATTACTTGTTCTTGAACCAATATTTTTAGAGACATTTGCTGAACTTGAATTTTCAATATCCTCTAAATTTAAAATAGTACATATATAGTCATTAATTTTTGAAGGAACTACCATAAAGTTTTTAAATATATTTTGCATTGTAGTATTAGAGATATATGAAGGTTTTAAGCGTTTATCTTCTTCACCATCCTTATGTAATAATTTATAGATTAAGTTTATAGGCTTTGGTATAAGATAATATAATTTGTTATCAATAGAGGATTCAATAGTATTAACAAAATTTAGGCAAGATTGCATTTTTGATTCTTCAATCAACTCATCAATAACTAATAAATTTGTAAAAATATTAAATAAATCTTTTACTGTATTATTTTTTAAAAAATCTAAAATAAGGGCTGGATTTGGATTTGTATAAATATTTTGAAAGTTATTAACTATATTGTCTCTATTTTTTTGAATATATTTATCATTATTATCATAATATGTTTGTATTTCTGAAAACTTTTGTTCACAATAAAGATAAGAGTTTATTATATATTCTGATAAGTATTTGCTATTTTTTAAAATTTTATCTACCATCTTTAATATATTTCCTATTTTATTTAAATCATGTTTTTCATTAATTGTTCTTAAGACTTACTGCTAACACCAAAATAAATGCACTTCAGTTATTTTTGCAATATCTGAACAAAAAGTTCATTTACATAACAATTAGTATGCAAATAAATGCACTTTAAAGGTTCATTTATTTTTAAAAAGTTCATTTACAGAAAAATATCTGCACAAGAAAAAATTTTCTATTAAATAAACCCTACATTCAATTCTCGTTTTGAAGGTCCTTGTTAATATCAGGTACAGTAACTAAAGGTTCAATTACAGGTGAAATACTTATTTCTTCCGGCACCGGTGTAATTTTTTCTTCAGAAACAGGACCCTTTCCGTTACCTGAAGTATTACCCAAAGAACCCATCAGCTTTGCAGCCAGAGCTTCCAGAACACCGGAATTATTTCCTCCAGAAATGAAGATATCCGGTACAAACCTGGTTTTACTTTCGGAAAGGGCAGAAGCAATATTAACTATTGCCGTTGCATTCATCCCTACTGCCTCAACCTGGGCCTTAAAACCTTTTGCTTTGGCCAGCCCTATTGCTTCCACCTCAGCACCTTTGGCGGCACCGGTTTTCATAATATAGGAAGATTCACCTTCACCCTCTGCCTTACGGGCATTGGCTGTATTGGTTTTGATATCAACCTCAACTTTTGACTTAGCCAAAAGAGCCTGCATATCGGCAGTTCCTTTGGAATGTTCCATATTGATCCTTTCTTCCTGAGACTCTCTTTGCCGTTTATAAGTTTCAATCTGCTGATTAGCAATTTCCCTTTCGGTTAAAACTGTTACCAGCCCTTCTGGCAATACCACATCCTGGATATAAATACCTTTGGTTTCTACCTGGTAATGCGAGATATGCTCACTAATGTGGGCCAGAGCATCTTCCTGAACCTGTTGCCTGGTTTCGATAAATTTTATTGCCGGCATACTTTGTATAGTATTTCTGAAATGGTTCCCAACTGCTGCCTGTAATACCTCGTTTACAAGGTTCTGCATAGTACCGACCATTGAAATTACTTTGGGAGCCTTAGTATCAGCAACATGAATCTGTACCTGTAAATCTATATGGAAAATAAAGCCTTCTTTACTTTTGGCCGTTATCTGTTTCAGAGCCTTGTCCAGGTTATGGGCCTGAGAAACAGCTTCTGCCCAGTTAAGGGTTAAAATTGCTGTAGGTACAAGCTCTGCCCTGTAACAATGAGGATTAATCGCATATTTTCCGGTTCGCAGAGGTTCCTGCCATATTCCCCTGTGTCCGGGCCTCACCAGTGACCCATATTTAAATTCAGAACCTGATGTATCTTGTGTTGGTAATCCGACATAAGCTTTGATTACGGCTACCTGACCCTGGTTAACAATGAGCATTGGAACCAGTTCAACCTTTATCAGGAAAGGGTTAAGGGCATACGCCCCATATAATAGGGTATCATGCTGAAGGCCGATTTTTCCGCCATTATCAAGAAACGCCTGAAAATCCTGATAATTATTGTGCAGCAGGTTTTTGCTACCCAATATGGTTTCAATTACCTTTCCATCTTCGGCTCCGGATCTTTCCATTTCGGCCAGATCCTCAAAACCGCCAAGCCTGCTGGCCAGATCACCGGATGGTAAGGGGGAGCCTTCAAATGTGGTCACAATTCCGACCAGGTCTATTCCCTTTCCTTCGGCATCATGTGAAGGTTCTATTCTGATCAGATCAAGCTGTGATGGTTTTAAACCGAATAATTCAGGTTTTAATTCACTATTACCCACAACATCCTGATGCTCTGAAGAAACGGGTAAACCATAAACTTTATATTTTGTAATTACCAGAAAACCTACCGGATGTATAGGAACCAATGAACCCGGAGCAAGAACATTACGCTGTACCCCTTTTTCACCACCTCCATTAATAAATCCTCTGACATCGGAATAGTTACCGAACTCTTTTTTATAAACAGCTGATTTTGCACCAGTCGGCAAAGGTTTTCCCACCTGAGAAATTACCACACCGATTTGTCCTGCCGGAATCTGAACCCATGGAAATTTATCTACCCTGTAAAGCAGCCTTGACTTCCATCTTAAACCCGGCATTAATAATTCAGCCTGATATCCAGGCTCACCGTTAAAAGCTATAGGATCATCATTTACCAGTTTTTTAAAGGAAAACCTTTTTGTTACCAGCCCTACTTCAGATGGCCCGATTCTTCTAAGTGAAGCAATAATAAAGATAAACAGAAAAAACAAAACTACAGATAAAAAACTAAGGAAAATAAGAAATTCAGGCATTTGATACACCTCATTAAAAGCACAAAAATTACTTTTTAATATCTTAAAAAGTTGATTAATGATAGCATATATTTAGGTTACTGTCTTCTTGACATCAGTCAGCCCCTTCTCTAATATTAGAGAAGACTGAGATAGTACCTTTTCAGTTAATAATTAGAGACTCTTCGTGCCCCAGAGTGACATGTTGATGGCCAGTCATTCTGACGAAGGAAGAATCTAATTTCTTCTTTGGCTGTGTAATATATATATAAATTTATTTGAAGTATACCTAATGATTGGCATAGGCATTTCAAGAATAGATCTGATTAAGGAAATTTCTGATAATTTCCCGGATAAAGCTGCCTATATTTTTAGTGAAGCTGAAAAAATATGTGCTAAAAATCCTCATTTCAATGAATTTAGTGAAACTAAAAAAGTTGATTTGATTATTGAAACCATTATCAATGACCAATCTTTACTTTCCGATGAAAATTATTTACTGATGAGGATCAAGCAGTACCTAAAGAAAATAAGACAGGAACATCTTGAAAATTATACGGATAAATCTGCTGAAATTGTTAAACATCCTTTTTTTTCACCACCATCATTAACTACGGTTAAAATGGATTTTACAAAAGAAGAATTAACTGTTCTGGCTGATTTAATTCTGACTAACCTTTCAAGGTTTGATGATGTTTATCATGAATTAACCATGCAGATAAATAAACACCTGGATTTTATTTCCCGCTTATCTGAATCTGAAAAAATAAAGGAAACTAAACAATTAAAAGAAGAACTGGAAAAAAGCCTGGTAAATACATTTAGCAATGAACAAAAGATTCTGGAAATCTATAAATCAGACTGTCAGAATCTTAAAGCAGTTGAAGAAAAATTATTGTTATTAAATGAAGCAGAAGAAATAGAAAATTTCAGAAAAAGTCTGAAAGCCAAGGAAAAAGAAATGAGCAGGATTATACATGAACAAGGCGAAGTTATTGCAAAGATAAATAAATTTCAGTTTGTTACTATGGATCATGTGGTTGAATTTTCTGCATTCGTTAATAAATTTACCACTTATCTGCTTAATTATCCCTTATTGAAGAATCTGATAATTGCTGCTGATAAAAATAATCTAAAAGAAGAAAGTAAAAATTTTAAGAATTTCGAAACAAATATCTTACATAGTTTTACTGCTTTTATGGAAAATATAAAACTGATATTTTCAAAAAATCAGGTTAATAGTGCCGATAAAAAAGCAGCATTCCGGCAAAAATTTTTAGAGCCTTTAAAAGACAAAATACCGTCAAAAATTTTTAAAACAATGATTAGATTGATCGATATGCTGTTATAAATATGGAAAAAGCAGTACTGGAAAAAAATCTTGCAGAAGCCGCAGAACTTCTGGTAAGGAATCAGCCGCTTGTAGCAGAAAAAAAGGCCAGGCAGCTTGTCTCCTGTATTCTTTCCAATGAAACATATGAACAGGAAACATATATAAATGCAGTTATACTGCTATCGGAAGCACTAATAAAAAGTGTAAAATATTTACTGGCCCTTGAAGAGCTGGAAAAAGCTTTAAAAATCTTACCTTTTGAGCTTCAGCTTTTAGAAAAAACATATTACCTCTGTGTCAAATTAAAAAGAACCCAAAGAGCTGAAGCGGTACTAAAAATGATGGTAAGAATTTCTCCGGGAAATTCGGAAATATGCATGAACCTGGTTAACCACTATCTGGAAAAAGGGGAAAACATAGAAGCTATTATTGAATTAAAAAAGCTTATCTGTAATGGTAAGTATGATACCGATATTTACCGGCTACTTATTTCTCTGCTAGGTAAAGAGAAACTTTATTCAGAGCAGTTAAACCAAATAAATATTTTACAAAAATTTTCGCCAAATGATATGGCTCTGCTTATAGAGGAAGCAAGAGCCCTAAAAAGCCTTGGAAAACACAAAAAGTCACTGGAAATAATTAATAGCTTTTTGAAGTACAAAATTGATGAAAAAAAAGTTGATTTGGAATTTGCCGAAACTCTCAGTGAATTTTCTGCTTTATACGAAAAGCAGGGGTTCCGGGGCCTGCTTTTAAAATTATATATTGAGGCAATTTCACTTGATTATCCAAAGCTTGACAAAGAAGTGAGAAAAAAGCTGGAACAATTTTCCAAAAATATGAAACAGGATATCATTTTTAATATTCTTTGTAATCCCAGATTAAATAATCCGGACGCAAAGATCGAACCATCTACTTTTATAAAATTAAATCCGGTTGAGGATTATGACATAATTGAAAGTATTATCGCTATGTCCCAGAATTCTAATTTAAAAAATAGCCGGTTTTCAATTGTTAATATTATTTTTAAAACAGGTTTGCAAAAATTGATCCGAAAAGAACTTATACCATTTTTATATTTACTTATTGAAAAATAGAAATTATGTTTAACCTTACAGAAGCAATAAAAGCACGTATAGAAGACTATTCTCAGGAAGCAAAACAGGCTGCCGAACAAAAATGTACGGAAGCAGATGAGTTTGTAAACAGAGCTACTGAAAATAATGACTCTCAAATGATTATGCAGGCTATTGATATTTATGCCGAAGCCTTAAATATTTTCCCCAAATTAATCAGACCATACCTTACTATTGCCAATATTTACAAGTGGCTTGGAAAAATTTCTGAGGCAAATAAAATTTTAGATATTGCCCTTGAAATAGAGCCTGCTAATCAGGATATTCATAGCCTACTCAAATATATTCAGGAGGATGCAAAATTAACGGCTTTTCAGATTGATGAAAATTATCAAAATACACCTATTGTGAAAATCAAAGCTAAGCTGGCAGAAAGTGAAGGAATTATTGACAAAATGTCAGAGGTTTTTTCTTTTGAATCTGAGCGGGAAGATGAGCAGGAACAGGAAAACCTGGAAATTTCAGAAACAGAGGAAGAAGATTCTCCAAATGAATATGATTTTAGTGACGATTTTAATGCATCAAAAAAATCTGATAAAATTAAAGGCTTCGAAAAATATATCTAAAATATTTGAGGAAAATAGTTCTGACTGATGAAAAATTAGATGAAAATTACATAGCTGGAATATTAAGAGAAGCAATAAGAATCCTGAATAATTATGATTTTATCAAACAGCTTGACGCTTCATTCTTCTGTACTTTATCCGGTTTAACTGAAAAATGTGAGTTAGCTCTAAATCAGGAAGGTAAAGAAAAATTACAGTTACTGATTGTATATTTACGCATGATCGGTGGATTTGATATTACAGTAAAAATTATTTCCGGAAAAATTTATTTTATTAATTATGACAAAGTTTTTCAAAACAAAAATGTTGATTATCTTTCCAGAAATGAAATTACGGAAAAGTTAATCTTTCCAGCACATTGGGATCCTAAGCTTAGAATTCCACGTGGACAAGTTGTCGCG
>JADMIO010980211.1_pt1 | contig 60762 bp, 52 predicted proteins | sample 8958161 | NCBI WGS metagenome assembly JADMIO01 (sample SAMN16585339, study PRJNA669376) | soil metagenome | isolation source: Crop rotation soil | place: USA: Cullars Rotation, Alabama | collected 2011
CGCGACTTCAAGTCACGTGAATTCCAAGCTTCGGATCCCACTGTGCTGGAAAGACCTATCCGGCTTACTTCGAGGACTTCCGGCGGGTCGTCCAGTGAGCGGCGCCGCCGACATTCCGGTCATCGCCGTCGACGGGCCGACCGCCTCGGGGAAGGGCACGGTGGCCGCTGCGGTTGCCGGCCGCCTGGGATTCCACTACCTCGACAGCGGCGCGCTGTACCGGATCGTCGCGCTGGCGGCGCTTCGGTCCGGCGCGCCGGGCGATGGCAGCGGCACCGAAGACCTCGACGCCGACTGGCTGGCGGGCCTCGCGCGGGCGATCGACCCGGCATTCGTCGAGGGCAAGATCATCGAGGCCGGCGAGGACATCACGCTGGCGATCCGGGCCGAAGCCGTCGGCCGGATGGCGTCGCGCTGCGCGGTGTTTCCCGCCGTGCGACACGCGCTGCTCGAGCGCCAGCGGGCGTTCCGGCGCCCGCCGGGGCTGGTCGCGGACGGGCGCGACATGGGTACGGTGGTGTTTCCCGAAGCGCCGCTCAAGGTATATCTGACCGCGAGCGCCGGGGAGCGGGCGGAAAGGCGCTATAAACAGTTGATCGCAAAGGGAATCCCTGCTACACTCGACGGTCTTTTGCGGGACCTGCGTGAACGGGATGCGCGCGATTCGGGCCGGGCCGATGCCCCTCTGATCGTCGCGGCCGACGCGCTGGTGATCGACACGACCGGAATGTCGATCGTGGAGGCCACCGACCGGATCGTCCAAGCCTGGAAAGGCCGGGGCTGAGCCTGCAGGAGAACTGAAGTGCCTGAGTTGCGACGGGGGGTTGGCGTCGATGGCGGCCTGCAGCCGTGCGTCGACAGCGCCCTCGTCGTGTAGTGAAGCGGCCCATCACCATATTCATCGTATGGCCGCGACGGTCCGTCCGGCCCCAAGCCGCGCGGTTTTCAACGAACCCTCGAGCCTCGGGTCCCTCCCTGAAGCCGAGTCAAGGAAATCCATGAGTTCTGCAGCAACCTCTTCAGCAGCAAGCATCCCCCTGAATCCCGCGATGGGCGGGGAAAATTTCGCCGCGTTGTTCGAGGAAAGCCTCGCCCGCCAGGAAATGCGCGCCGGCGAGATGATCACCGCGGAAGTGATACGCGTCGATTACAACGTCGTCGTCGTCAACGCCGGCCTCAAGTCCGAATCGTTCATCCCGATCGAGGAGTTCAAGAACGATCGCGGCGAGATCGAAGTCAAGGCGGGCGATTTCGTCACCGTCGCCATCGAGGCGCTGGAGAACGGCTACGGCGAGACCAAGCTCTCGCGCGACAAGGCGAAGCGCCTGTCGGCTTGGCACGCGCTCGAAGCGTCGATGGAGAAGGGCGCGATCGTCGAAGGCCTCGTCACCGGCAAGGTGAAGGGCGGCCTGACGGTCATGGTCAACGGCATCCGCGCGTTCCTGCCGGGTTCGCTGGTCGACCTGCGTCCGGTGAAGGACACCGCGCCGTTCGAAGGCAAGGCGCTCGAGTTCAAGGTCATCAAGCTCGACCGCAAGCGCAACAACGTCGTCGTCTCGCGCCGTGCGGTGCTGGAAGAGACGATGGGCGCGGAGCGCGAAGAGCTGCTGAAGACGCTGCAGGAAGGCGCGATCGTCAAGGGCGTCGTCAAGAACATCACCGACTACGGCGCGTTCGTCGACCTGGGCGGTATCGACGGCCTGCTGCACATCACCGACCTGGCCTGGCGTCGCGTCAAGCATCCGTCGGAAGTGCTGGCGGTGGGCGACGAAGTCGAAGCCAAGATCCTCAAGTTCGACCAGGAAAAGAACCGCGTCTCGCTCGGCATGAAGCAGCTCGGCGAAGATCCGTGGGTGGGCATCAGCCGCCGTTACCCGCAGGGCACGCGCCTGTTCGGCAAGGTCACGAACCTCACCGACTACGGCGCGTTCGTCGAGATCGAGCAGGGCATCGAGGGCCTGGTGCACGTCTCCGAGATGGACTGGACCAACAAGAACATCCATCCGTCGAAGGTCGTCCAGCTGGGCGACGAGGTCGAGGTGATGATCCTCGAGATCGACGAAGACCGCCGCCGGATCTCGCTCGGGATGAAGCAGTGCATGCCGAATCCGTGGGAAGAGTTCGCGATGAACCACAAGAAGGGCGATAAGGTGACCGGCCAGATCAAGTCGATCACCGACTTCGGCGTGTTCATCGGCCTGCCGGGCGGAATCGACGGCCTGGTCCACCTGTCCGACCTGCACTGGACGCTGCCGGGCGAAGAAGCGGTGAAGCAATACCGCAAGGGCCAGGAAGTCGAGGCCGCGGTGCTGTCGATCGACGTCGAGCGCGAGCGCATCTCGCTCGGCATCAAGCAGATCGACGGCGACCCGTTCTCGAACTTCATCGCGATGCACGACAAGGGCTCGGTGGTCTCGGGCACGGTGAAGTCGGCCGATGCGAAGGGCGCCATCATCCAGCTGGGCGATGAAGTCGAAGGCTATCTGCGCGCGTCGGAAGTCGCCCGCGATCGCGTCGAGGACATCCGGACCCACCTGAAGGAAGGCGACCGTGTCAACGCGATGATCATCAACATCGATCGCAAGAGCCGGAACATCAATCTGTCGATCAAGGCCAAGGACGCGCAGGACGAAAACGAAGCGCTGCAAAAGCACGCCACTGACAGCTCCACCACGGCCGGCACGACGAACCTGGGTGCGCTGCTGAAGGCGAAGCTGGACAACAAGAACAACGGCTAGAAAGGGCGCCGATGACGAAGTCGGAGCTCATCGACCGGCTGGCTGCGCAATTTCCGCAGCTCGTGACCAAGGATGCCGAGCTGGCGGTGAAGATGATCCTCGATGCGATGGCGGAGGCGCTTGCCGCCGGCGATCGCATCGAGATCCGCGGCTTTGGCAGCTTCGGTCTCAACTATCGGCCCCCGCGCACCGGACGCAATCCGAAGTCCGGCGAACGGGTGCTGGTGCCGGAGAAGCACGTTCCGCACTTCAAGGCCGGCAAGGAATTGCGCGAGCGGGTCGACTTCAAGGCCAGCCAGGCCGAGAGCTCGTGACCGCGGCGAAGTCAGCACAAACGGTATCGCCCGAACGGCGGTACCGTTTTTTTTCGCGCGCTTCGTCGAGCTGGGACTCCGGCCGGGGCGGCTCCGGAGATCGATCCGCAGCTCCGTTTCGCGTCCGCGCTCGGCGGCAGTGTCTTCGAAGCGCAGCCTTGACGGCGCTACCGAGGCTCTCCGCTGCGGACCGGTCTCCGGAGCCACACACGCTGCGGCAGCCCGACGAAAGAGCGCGTCGGCCTGTTGAGGTGTTGCGTGGGCGGCGCGACCAGCGGTGCGAAGAGATTCGCGTCGTCGTAGCGAAGAGCAGGATTCCGGGAGCCGATCCGCAGCGGAGAGCCTCACGAGCGCTCACGCGCTCGCGTTCGAAGAGCCGCCTTGACAGCGCGAGTGCGAAACGGAGCTGTGGATCGGCTCCCGGAGTTCGAAGAGCCCAGTTTCGACCGTCGCCTTTCGCTGCTCGGCTTTTCCTGCCGACCCACTGACATGGACTTTGAAGTCTGGTGGCTGCTGGTCCTGCCGCTCTTCTTCGGCATGGGCTGGCTCGCCGCGCGCATCGACATCCGGCATGTGATGCGCGAATCGCGCGCGCTGCCGGTCTCGTACTTCCAGGGACTCAACTTCCTCCTCAACGAGCAGCCCGACAAGGCGATCGAGGCGTTCAACGAGGTCGTCAAGGTCGATCCCGAAACCATCGAGCTGCACTTTGCGCTCGGCAGCCTGTTCCGGCGCCAGGGCGAGCTCGACCGGGCGATCCGTCTGCACCAGAGCCTGCTCGAGCGGCCCGACCTGCCCGGCGACAAGCGGACCACCGCGCTGTACGAGATCGGCCAGGACTACCAGAAGGCCGGACTGCTCGATCGCGCCGAGGAGTCGTTCCTCAAGCTCGAAGGGACCGCGTTCGAAGCGCAGGCCCGCGACCGGCTGCTGCAGATCTACGAGCACGAGAAGGACTGGCTGAAGGCGATCGCCGTCACGCGGAAGATCGAGGAGGCCACGCACGTCCCGTACTTCAAGGAAGTCGCGCACTACTACTGCGAGCTCGGGTCGGCGGACATGCTGCAGTCGCGGTTCGAGCCGGCGCGCAAGTACTTCGAGCAGGCCATCGCCGAGTACAAGGCGTGTGTCCGCGCGACGCTGCTGCTTGGCGACGTCGCCGCAGCCGAAGGCAATCACCAGGACGCGATCGCGATCTGGCAGCGGATCGAGTCGCAGAACCCCGCGTATCTCGGCCTTGCCGCCGAGCGCTTCCGCGATGCGTACGTGAAGCTCGAACAACCCGAGCAGGGGCTGCGGCTGCTCGCCGGCTACCAGTCGAAATACCCGTCGCCGCAGTTGCTGTCGGCGATGTTCCGGCTGACGATCGACAGCCAGGGTGCGGAAAGCGCCGCGACGCTGATCCGCGAGGAGCTCCGCCGCAATCCGACGCTGATGGGCCTCGACCGGCTGCTCGAAGCCGAGATGCTGAACGCATCGCAGGCGCGCCGCCGCGACATGGAGATGGTCAAGGACCTCGTCCACCAGCACACCAAGCGGATGGGATTGTTCCGCTGCGAGCACTGCGGCTTCCGCGCGCGACAATATTACTGGCGGTGCCCCGGATGCGGCCGCTGGGAGAGCTATCCGCCGCGGATCGACGAAGCAGGCGAGGGCCAGGGCTAGCCCGGTTCGCGACACAGGAAAACAGCAATGAAGATCACCATCGTCGGCACCGGCTATGTCGGACTCGTCTCGGGCACCTGCCTGGCCGAGGTCGGCAACGACGTCCTTTGCCTCGACACCGACGCGGCCAAGATCGCGATGCTCACGTCGGGCGGCGTCCCGATCTACGAACCGGGGCTCGAGGCGCTGATCGTCAAGAACGTCGAGGCCGGCCGGCTGCGCTTCACGACCGACATCGATGCGGCCGTTTCGCATGGCACGCTGCAGTTCATCGCCGTGGGGACGCCGCCCGACGAGGATGGCTCGGCCGACCTGCAGTACGTCCTGTCGGCCGCGCGCAACATCGGGCAGCGGATGACCAGCCACAAGGTGATCGTCGACAAATCGACGGTGCCCGTCGGGACCGCAGACAAGGTCCGGGCAGCCGTTGCCGGGGAGTTGCGCGCGCGGGGAGTGTCGCTGCCGTTCTCGGTGGTGTCGAACCCGGAGTTCCTGAAAGAAGGCGCGGCGGTCGAGGACTTCATGCGGCCGGACCGCGTCGTCATCGGCGCGGACAGCGAGCAGGCGATCCAGATGATGCGCGCGCTGTACGCGCCGTTCCAGCGCAATCACGAGCGGCTGCTGGTGATGGACATCCGCTCGGCGGAGCTGACCAAGTACGCGGCGAACGCGATGCTGGCGACGCGGATCTCGTTCATGAACGAGCTCGCCAACCTGGCCGAGAAGCTCGGCGCCGACATCGAGCACGTGCGCCAGGGGATCGGCTCGGATCCGCGGATCGGCTACCACTTCCTGTACCCGGGCATCGGCTACGGCGGATCCTGCTTCCCCAAGGACGTCCAGGCATTGCAGCGGACCGCCCAGGAGATGGGCCAGTCGATGCACGTGCTGCACGCGGTCGAGGAAGCGAACGCCGCGCAGAAGAACCGGCTGGTCGAGAAGATCGTCACGCGGCTCGGCGACGACCTGTCGGGCCGCACGTTCGCGCTGTGGGGTCTCGCGTTCAAGCCCAATACCGACGACATGCGCGAGGCGCCGTCGCGGCTGGTGATCGAAGGCCTCGTCGCGCGCGGGGCGAAGGTCGTCGCCTACGATCCGGTCGCGGTCCACGAGGCGCAGCGAGCGATCGGCGACCGTGCCGGCGTCAGCTTCGCAACGAGCGCGTCCGCCGCTGTGTCGGGCGCCGATGCGCTGGTGATCGTCACGGAGTGGAAGGAATTCCGCAGCCCGGACTTCGACTCGCTGCGCACGGCGTTGAAGCATCCGCTGATCTTCGACGGCCGCAACCTCTACGATCCGGCATTCGTCCGTGGCCAGGGGTTCGAGTATTACCCCATCGGTCGCCAGAACGGATAGCCGAGCCATGACCTACGACGCATACCGCGAGCGAATCGCCCGCGCCCGCGTGCTGGTGGCCGGCGACGTGATGCTCGACCGCTACTGGTTCGGCGACGTCGAGCGGATCTCGCCGGAAGCGCCGGTGCCCGTCGTCCATGTGTCGCGCACCGAGGAGCGTCCGGGCGGCGCGGCCAACGTCGCGCGCAACGCGTCGAGCCTGGGCGCCGACGTGACGCTGCTCTCGGTCGTCGGCGACGACGAGCCCGGTCGCAGCCTCGCGCGGCTGCTCGAGGCGACCGGCGTGCGCCCGGTGTTCCAGACCGACGCGGCGTTCCCGACCATCGTCAAGCTGCGCGTGATCAGCCGCCAGCAGCAGCTGCTGCGGTGCGACTTCGAGATGCCGCCGACCGATGCGCTGCTGCAGGCGAAGATCGCCGAGTACGCATCGACGGTGTCCGACGTCGACGTGGTGATCCTCTCCGACTACGGCAAGGGCAGCCTCGCCCGCGTCGCTGAGATGATCGAGCTGGCTAAGGCGAAGGGCAAGCCGGTGCTGGTCGATCCGAAAGGCGAGGACTATTCGCCTTATCGCGGCGCGACGCTGCTGACGCCCAACCGCTCGGAGTTTCGCCAGGTGGCCGGACGCTGGCGGGACGAGAGCGAGTTCCGCGCCAAGGCGCAGAAGCTCCGCGAATCGCTCGATCTCGAGGCGCTGCTCGTCACCCGCTCGGAAGAGGGGATGACGCTCTTCACCCGCGATGCGACTCACCATATACCCACGGTCGCGAAAGAGGTATACGACGTCTCCGGCGCCGGCGACACGGTGATCGCGACGCTCGGGGCGATGGTTGCCGCCGGCGCCGACCTGCCGACCGCGACACGCGTGGCCAACCAGGCGGCCGGGATCGTCGTCGGCAAGCTGGGCACCGCGGTCGTGCTGCCGGAAGAAATGCACGGATGAACGGGCGGTCGACAGGTTGCGCCGCGCGCCAGCTCCTTCGCGCGGTCCGCTGAATACGATGGCCAAGGCACGCGCCGCCAGCGTCTACCAATGCACCGAGTGCGCCGCGCAGGCGCCGAAGTGGCAGGGACAGTGTCCGGGCTGCGGTGCGTGGAACACGCTGGTCGAGACGGTGGCTGTTGCACCGTCGACGCGGTTCCAGACGTTGACCGGCGCGCGCACGAAGGTGATCGAGCTCGGCACGATTGCGGCGACCGAGGAAGCGCGCCACCCGACCGGGATCGGCGAGCTCGATCGCGTCCTCGGCGGCGGCACCGTCGATGGAGCCGTGGTTCTCCTGGGCGGCGATCCGGGAATCGGCAAGTCGACCCTGCTGTTGCAGGCTCTTGCCCAGATCGCCGTCACCCGTACCGGGCTGTACGTCACCGGCGAGGAGTCCGCCGAGCAGGTGGCGCTCCGCTCGCAGCGGCTCGGGCTGTCCGGCTCGCGGATCGGCGTGCTGGCCGAGATCCAGGTCGAGGCGATCATCGCCGCGATCCGCGAGACGCAGCCGAAAGTCGTCGTCGTCGACTCGATCCAGACGGTCTACACCGAGGCGCTGACGTCGGCGCCGGGGTCGGTCGCGCAGGTGCGCGAGTGCGCGGCGCAACTGACGCGGACGGCGAAGCAGCAGGGCGTCACGATCCTGCTCGTGGGGCATGTGACGAAGGAAGGCGCGATCGCCGGTCCGCGCGTGCTCGAGCACATCGTCGACACGGTGCTGTACTTCGAGGGCGACACGCACTCGAGCTTCCGCATCATCCGCGCGATCAAGAACCGCTTCGGCGCCGTCAACGAGCTCGGCGTGTTCGCGATGACCGAGCGGGGTCTCCGCGGCGTGTCGAATCCGTCGGCGCTGTTCCTGTCGCAGCACGAGTCGCCGGTCGCCGGCAGCTGCGTCCTGGTGACGCTCGAAGGCTCGCGTCCGCTGCTGGTCGAGATCCAGGCGCTGGTCGACGACACGCAGAGCGCGAGTCCGCGCCGGCTGGCGGTGGGGATGGAGCCCGCGCGGCTTGCGCTGCTGCTGGCGGTGCTGCATCGGCACGCGGGTGTGTCGTGCAGCGGACAGGACGTGTTCGTCAACGCGGTCGGGGGCGTGCGGATCGCGGAGCCGGCCGCGGACCTTGCGATCCTCGTGGCAATCCTGTCGTCGGTGCGCAACCGGCCGTTGCGCGAGAAGATGATCGTGTTCGGCGAGGTCGGGCTGGCAGGCGAGATCCGTCCGGTGCAGCGCGGACAGGATCGACTGCGCGAAGCGGCGAAGCTGGGCTTCACGTCGGCCATCGTGCCGAAGGCGAACGATCCGAAGGGGAAGGTCTCCGGGATCGAGGTGGTGCCGGTCTCGCGCGTCGACGAGGTGCTGCAGCGCATCTGGGAGTCGTAATCTGTCCAATTGGGGTCAGACCCCGATCGGCCCCGATTGGCCCCGGCGATCTTGACCGAGGTCAGTGCCGTGCCGCCGCGGTGCTGTTAGATTCGGCGGACTCGTAACGCCACGCCGAAGCCGGACAGGCGCGCCTCAATCCAGACAACAGATGACCTGGTCGATCCTTGCACTCGACGATAGCGGCGCGCTCGGCATCGCGATCGCCAGCCGCTTCTTCGCGGTCGGCGCGCTGTGCCCGCATGGGCGCGGCGGCGTGGGAGTGCTCTCGACGCAGGCACTCGTCAACCCGCTGTACGGCCCGCGCGGCATCGACGCGATGACACGGGGCGACGATCCCGCATCGATCGTCGCGGCGCTGACAGCCGCCGATCCGGGGCAAGCGTCACGACAGCTGCACCTGATCGATGCGCACGGCCGGATTGCTTCGCACACGGGCAGCAACTGCGTCGAGTGGTGCGGAAGCATCGCGGGCAACGGCTGGTCGGTGGCAGGGAACATGCTTGCGGGTCCCGAGGTGATTCAACGAACAGCGCACGCATATGAAGCGAATCGGGGCCGGCCGCTCGCCGAAGCCCTGATTGCGGCGATGAAGGCCGGCGAGGCGGCCGGCGGCGACAAGCGCGGGAAGCAGGGCGCCGCGCTGAAGATCTGGACGACCGAGGAGTATCCGGCGATCGACATTCGCGTCGACGACCACGACGATCCGCTCGGCGAGCTCGGGCGGCTGCACCTGAAGTGTCTCGAGCGGTTCCAGCCGTTCATCGAATGTCTCCCGACCAGCGCGAGTCCGGGCGGCGTCATCGATCGCGCCAGGATCGACGCGCATGTCGAGGCGTTCCAGCGCTCGCGCGCGCAGCGGCGCGTATGAGCGGGCGGACATGATCTCCACCGCCGATGTCGACCACGCCGCGCCCGTCCCGGTCGCCGCTTCGACATCACCTGCGCCGCTGCTCGAAGTCAGCGGCCTCGCCATCGACTTCCGCACCCACGACGGCACGTTTCGCGCCGTCGACGGCGTCAGCCTCTCGATCGAGCCGGGACGCGCGCTCGGCGTCGTCGGCGAATCCGGCTGCGGCAAGAGCGTCACGGCGCTCGCGATCATGGGGCTGATTCCGCAGCCGCCCGGGATCGTCGCGTCGGGGTCGATCCGCTTCGAAGGCCGCGACCTTCTCGCGCTGCCGGCAGACGAAATGCGCGATCTCCGCGGCAACCACGTCGCGATGATCTTCCAGGAGCCGATGACGTCGCTGAACCCCGCGTTCACGATCGGCGACCAGATCGTCGAGGGTGTGCTGCGGCATACGTCGATGACGCGCGAGCAGGCACGGAAGCACGCGATCGAGATGCTCGACCGCGTCCGGATTCCGTCGCCGGAGAAGCGCATCGACGACTATCCGCACCGGCTGTCGGGCGGCATGCGGCAGCGGGCGATGATCGCGATGGCGCTTGCGTGCGAGCCTCGCCTCCTCATCGCCGACGAGCCGACCACCGCGCTCGACGTGACGATCCAGGCGCAGATCCTCGAGCTGATGCGCAACCTGCGCCGCGAAACCGGGACCGCGGTGATGCTGATCACGCACGATCTGGGCGTCGTCGCCGAGTTTGCCGACGACGTGATCGTGATGTACGCCGGCCGCATCGTCGAGCGGGCGAGCGTCGACGCGCTGTTCGACGAGCCGCAGCACCCGTACACGATCGGCCTCCTGGGCTCGATCCCGCGGCTCGATCTCGACCAGGCTCGGCTCGCCGCGATCGAGGGCCAGGTGCCGATGCGGATCGCCAACATCCGCGGCTGCGCGTTCGCGCCGCGCTGTCCGTTCGCCATCGAGCGCTGCCGTGTCGAGGCGCCGCCGCTGGCCCGCGTCGGAGGAGAGCGTCACGGCGACGACGGGCACGGCGGTCATTGGGCAGCCTGCTGGCGCGCGCCGCTCGATCCCGCGGCCGTTGCGGGCGAGACGCCACTCCGATTCCAGGCGATGCCCCGATGAGCGCGCTCGCCATCACCGACACGGCCGCCGCGCCGCTCCTCGAAGCCGACGGACTCGTCAAGCACTTCCCGGTGCAAGGCGGATTCTTCGGCCGCGATCGTGGCGTCGTCCACGCGGTCGACGGGGTCAGCTTCACGCTCGCCCGGCGCGAGACGCTGGCGCTGGTCGGCGAATCGGGATGCGGGAAGTCGACGATCGGAAGGCTGGTGCTGCGCCTGATCGAGCCGACCTCGGGACGCGTCCGCTTCGACGGCACCGAGCTCGGATCGCTCGACGCCACACAGCTCCGCGCGCATCGCCGGCGGATGCAGATCATCTTCCAGGACCCGTACGCGTCGCTGAATCCGCGGATGACGGTCGGTCAGACGCTCGCCGAGCCGCTGCATCTGCATGGACTTGGCCGTGGCCGCGCCCGCGAGAGGGTCGACGAGCTGCTTTCGGTCGTCGGGTTGAGCGGCGCGCACGCGGTGCGCTATCCGCACGAGTTCTCGGGCGGGCAGCGACAGCGGATCGGCATCGCCCGCGCGCTCGCCGTCGAGCCCGACCTGATCGTCTGCGACGAGCCGGTCTCGGCGCTCGACGTCTCGATCCAGGCGCAGGTGATCAACCTGCTCGAGGACTTGCAGCGACGCTTCGGGCTTGCCTATCTTTTCATCGCCCACGACCTCGCCGTCGTCCGCCACATCGCGGCACGAGTCGCGGTGATGTATCTCGGCCGGATCGTCGAGATCGGGCCGAAGGCGCAGGTGTTCGGCTCTCCTCGGCATCCGTACACGCAGGCATTGCTCTCGGCGGTGCCGGTCCCGCGGCCGCGGGCGGTGCGACATCGCGTCATCCTGCAGGGCGACGTGCCGAGCCCGATCTCGCCGCCATCCGGATGCCGCTTCCGCACACGTTGCCCGTACGCGCAACCGGTCTGCGCCGAGGCGGTTCCAGCGCTCGAGGCCGACCGTGCTGGCGCGGCTGACGGCGCGCACGCCGTCGCCTGTCACTTCTGGGAATCGATTGCCGCGACGACGGCCGCGCGCGAGGCGCCGCCTTCGATACCGGCTCCGGCCACCGATCGGCTGCAGAGGCTGCAGTCGGCGTTTCGCAGGACGTAGAATCGACTGTCGGTATCGCTGTATCAATTCGACTTACACGGGAGGATCCATGCTGAAGAAAATCGCTCATCTGCTGGTGCTCGCATCGGCGCTCGCCGCCAGCTCCGCGCTGGCGCAACAGACGCTCCGGATTGGCCTCGCCGAAGACCCGGACATCCTCGATCCGACGCTGGCGCGGACGTTCGTCGGGCGCATCGTCTTCGCCGGGCTCTGCGACAAGCTGTTCGATCTCGACGAGAAGATGAACATCGTCCCGCAGCTCGCGACGGGCTACGAATGGTCGCCCGACTACAAGGCGCTGACGCTGAAGATCCGCCCTGGCGTCACGTTCCACGACGGCGAGAAGCTCGACGCCGCGGCCGTCAAGTTCAACATCGAGCGCCACAAGACGATGGCCGGGTCCAATCGCCGCGGCGAGCTCGCGCCGGTCGCGTCGATCGACGTGGTCAACGATACGACGGTCCGGCTCAACCTGTCGACGCCGTTCGCGCCGCTGGTGTCGATGCTGACCGATCGCTCGGGAATGATGGTGTCGCCCAAGGCCGCGCAGGCCGCGGGGGCCCAGTTCGGCGCGAAGCCGGTGTGCTCCGGACCGTTCCGCTTCGTCGAGCGCATCGCGCAGGACCGGATCGTCCTCGAACGGTTCCCCAACTACTGGAACAAGGGCCAGATCCATTTCGACCGCGTCGTCTACCAGCCGATCGTCGACGCGACGGTGCGCCTCGCCAACCTCAAGTCCGGCCAGCTCGACTTCATCGAGCGCGTCGGCTCGTCCGACATCGCGGGGCTGAAGAACGACAAGCGCTTCAAGGTGCAGAAGATCGTCGAGATCGGCTACCAGGGGATCACGATCAACACCGGCAAGAGCGACCAGGCGAAGAAGAATCCGCTGGGCCGCGACCCGCGCGTCCGCGAGGCGTTCGAGCTCTCGCTCGATCGCGACGGCATCGTCCAGGTGGTGATGGACGGCGAGGCGGTCCCCGGCAACCAGTGGGTGTCGCCGACCAACGCAAACTACGTGAAGGCGGTCCCGATGCCCAAGCGGAACGTCGAGCGGGCGAAGGCGCTGCTGAAGGAAGCCGGCGTCACCAACCCGTCGTTCACGCTGATGACGGCGACGACGACCGACGCGCAGAAGATCGCGCAGGTAGTCCAGGCGATGGCGAAGGAAGCGGGCTTCGACGTCAAGATCCAGGCGACCGAGTTCGCGACGTCGCTCAACGTCGCCGACAAGGGCGACTTCGACGCCTACGTGCTGGCGTGGAGCGGCCGCCCCGATCCGGACGGCAACCTGTACCAGTTCTACGGATGCAAGCAGCCGCAGAACTATTCGGGGTATTGCGATCCGCTGGTCGAGGAGCTGCTCAACAAGTCGCGCACCGTCAACGAACCCGCGGCGCGGGTGAAGTACTTCGAGCAGATCGCGCAGAAGACGGTGCAGAAGGAGCGGCCGATCGTCTATCTCTATCACCGCAACTGGCTGTGGGCGTTCAACAACAAGGTCTCGGGACTGCGCACCGTGCCGGACGGGATGGTCAGGCTGCAGGGACTGAAGTTCGCCGGCACGGACAAGTGAACGAGGATCGGGGTCAGACCCCAATCCTGATCGCCGACGCCACGAGTCCCTGCTGAAAGCCGGCCTCCGGCGCCATGCTCCGCTTCCTCCTCCATCGCCTCGCGACGATCATCCCGACGCTGATCGTCGTCTCGATGCTGATCTTCGGGCTGCAGCAACTGCTGCCCGGCGACCCGGCGCTGGTGCTGGCGGGCGAGGAGCGCGACCCGAACGTCATCGCCTACCTGCGCGAGAAGATGCACGCCGACGAGCCGCTCCCGGTCCGCTACCTGTACTGGATCAACGGCGTGCTGCACGGCGACCTCGGCGAGTCGCTGCGCATCCAGAAATCGGTCCGGGAGCTGGTCGCGGAAAAGCTGCCGGTGACGATCCAGCTCGCGCTGATGGCGTTCACCATCGCGATCGTCATCGGCATTTCGATGGGGATCGTGTCGGCGGTGAAGAAGGACACGCCGTGGGATTACACGGCGAATGTCATCGCCCTGTGGGGACTCTCCACCCCGAACTTCTGGCTCGGGATCATGATGATCATGCTGTTCTCGGTGACCCTCGGGTGGCTGCCCGCGTCGGGATTCGTCAGCCCGTTCGAGGACCTGTCCGAGAACCTGAAGACGATGATCATGCCGGCGTTCGTCCTCGGCAACGCCATCGCCGCGGTGCTGATGCGCCACACGCGCAGCGCCATGCTGCAGGTCCTGAATGCAGACTACGTGCGCACCGCACGCGCCAAGGGCCTGATCGAGCGCGTCGTGGTGTTGAAGCACGCGTTCCGCAACGCGCTGATGCCCATCACCACGCTGGGAGCGCTCGAGCTGGGCGAGCTGTTCGGCGGCGCGGTGCTGACCGAGCAGGTGTTCAGCATTCCCGGCTTCGGCAAGCTGATCGTCGACGCCGTGTTCAACCGGGACTACGCGGTGGTGCAGGGCGTCGTGCTGTTCACGGCGACGGCGTACGTGATGCTCAACCTGCTGGCGGATCTGGCGTACTTCTTCATCAACCCGCGGATGCGGGGCTAGTCGATGCTGCCAACCGCAAACTACGCGCGCCAGGCGCCGGCCGCTGCAGCAGCCAGGCTTGCGCGGGCGAAGGTGACATGAAGCCGGTCGATTCGGCGCCCGAGCTCGCCCTGGCCGATGGCGCGACCGGCGAGGCTGCCGCGACGGCTCCGCTGGCCGGGGAATCCGCCGCGCCCGCTGTCGAGAGCCGCCCGTGGCGCCGCGCGCTCCGCAAGCTGCGCCGTCGCAAGGGCGCGATGTTCGGCCTGTTCTTCGTCGCGTTCTTCGTGCTGATGGCGATCTTCGCGCCGTGGATCTCGCCGCATGACCCGATTGCGACGAGCTGGAGCGCCGTCCGCAAGGCGCCGTCGGCCGCGTACTGGTTCGGCACCGACGACATCGGCCGCGACGTGCTGTCGCGCGTCATCTGGGGGGCGCGCGCATCGCTGCTCGCCGGGATCGTATCGGTGGGGATCTCGCTGGCGATCGGCGTTCCGCTCGGACTCATCGCCGGCTACGTCGGCCGCTGGCCGGACATGGTGATCTCGCGCCTGACTGACGCGCTGCTGGCGTGCCCGTTCCTGATCCTCGCCATCGCGCTCGCGGCGTTCCTCGGACCGAGCCTCACCAACGCGATGGTGGCGATCGGCATCGCCGCGACGCCGCGCTTCATCCGGCTGACCCGCGGGCAGGTCCTAGCCGTCAAGGTCGAGGACTACGTCGAGGCGGCGCGTGCGGTCGGCAACTCGCACCTGCGGATCGCGCTGCGGCACGTGATGCCGAACGTGCTGCCGCCGGTGATCGTCCAGGGGACGCTGGCGATCGCCGCCGCGGTGATCGCCGAGGCGAGCCTCTCGTTCCTCGGACTCGGCCAGCAGCCGCCCGCGCCGTCGTGGGGCAGCATGCTGAATACGGCGAAGAACTACATCGAGAACTCGCCGTGGATGGCGGTGTGGCCGGGGCTGTCGATCTTCATGCTCGTGCTGTCGTTCAACCTGCTGGGGGACGGCTTGCGCGACGCGCTGGATCCGCGCGAGGCCTGACTTTCCGGCGCCCTCCGGTGCGTCCTCGCACCGACGTTGGGGTGTTCGTTCGGCGATCCTCGCCCCTGTTCGAAGGTTCATCGGCAGGGAAGGGCATGACCATTCGCTTCAACCAGATCTGGCAGTACATCAAGGACGCGATCGACGCGTGGATCGACGACTACGCGCCGTCGATGGGCGCCGCGCTCGCCTACTACACGCTGTTCGCGATCGCGCCGCTGCTGCTGATCCTGATCACGCTGGCCGGGTACATCTTCGGTGCGGAAGCGGCGCGCGGCCAGATCGTCGCCGAGCTCGGCGGGCTGATGGGCAAGGAAGGCGCGACGGCCGTCGAGGGGCTGCTGAAGAGCGCCAGCGATCCGAAGACCGGCGCCATCGCGACGATCGTCGGCGGCATCACGCTGCTGATCGCGGCGACGACGGTGTTCGCCGAGCTGCAGAGCGATCTCGACCGGATCTGGAAAGTCCCGGCAAAAGACAAGCCGAGCGGAATCTGGGGACTCGTCCAGGCGCGGTTCCTCTCGTTCGGGCTGATCGTCGGGATCGGCTTCCTGGCGATCGTGTCGCTGGCGCTGTCGGCGGCGCTGACGGCGTTCGGCGACTGGTACGGCACCTACTTCAAGGGCTGGACGATGATGCTGCAGGTCGTCAACATCGTCGTCAGCTTCGGCGTGACCACCGCGGCGTTCGCGATGGTCTACAAGCTGATGCCGAGCGTGCCGATCCGCTGGCGCGACGTCTGGGTCGGAGCCGTGGTCACCGCGTTCCTGTTCACGCTGGGCAAGTACCTGATCGGACTCTACATCGGCAAGGCCGGCGTCGCGTCGGGATTCGGCGCGGCCGGGTCGCTCATTGTGGTGCTGGTCTGGGTGTATTACTCGACGCAGATCTTCCTGCTCGGCGCCGAGTTCACCCATGTGTTCGCCGAGCAGGCCGGATCGAAACAGGCCGAGCCGAAGCGGGCAACGGTCGAGAATCCCACGCAGCGTCACGACAGCAAGCCGGTGCCGGAAGGTCCGATGCTGCGTGCCGGACTCGGGACAGCGGCGAGGCCCTTGCGCCCGCCGCCGCCGGAGCCCGTCGGGGCGCGGCTGACGAGGGTCGTCGACTTCGAAGGCGCCAGCCGGCTCGCCTACCAGCGCAAGCGCAAGCCCGCATCGCTGAAGACCGTCGCCATCCGCACCGGCGCCGCGCTGGTCGGCGGCTGGGTCGCCGGGCGGATCCTCGAGCCGACGATCCGGCAGGGCACGTACGACATGGCGCGCTATCTCAGGCGGCGCGCGCTGGCGATCATTCGCTGACGCGAGCGGCCGCCGCCGGTTCCGTTTGACCTCAGGGGCTTGGCTCGATTCGCGATGATGCGGGGCGCTGGTTCGTGCCCGGCCGGCGCGGATTCTGCCCGAAGAACCGGACTATTTCGCTCGATGCATCGGGTCCCTTCGGATCCGTATGCGAGCCGGCCGGACTGCCGCCGAACCAGCCATGACCGCCGCCATGGACGCGCCAGTGCTCGAGCAGCGGCTGCTCCGTCGTGCCATGCAGGATTCGTCGCGTGTACGGACGTCCGCCCGGCCCCTGTCCCTGCTCGGTGACCGGGGCGAACGATGCTTCCGGCGACGCGCCGGCGGGCATCTTCCATTGCTGGACGATGTGCTCGCCGTTGCGCGGATGCACCAGGGTGTCGCGGTCGCCGTGGAAGACGATGGCCGGGATCGTTACCGACTTTGCGTCCTGTGAGCGCTGGCCCGCGGAAAGCGGACTGCCTGCGGGAAAGGCGCCGGCGAGCGGACCGCGCGAACGCAGGCCGTTCGCCAGCGAACCGCCAGCGACGGGGCCGCCCGGCAGACCTCCGGCCAACGGACCACCGGACCCCGGGCCGCCGCGCATCACCGCCAACGCCGACGGAATGTCGTGCGCGACGCCCAGCCCCAGTCCCGAGTGGATGGCCGCCGACGCGAACAGGTCCGGATATTCCGCGGCCATGACCACGGCCATTGCCGCGCCCGCCGAGAATCCGACGATGTGAATCCGGTCCGCGTCGACGTTGTGCCGGCTGCGGATGTCGCCGACGATTCCGGCGATCAGCGAAGGCTCGCCGCGATCGCGATGCTGATCGGACGTGTTGAACCAGTTCCAGCATTTCGAATTGTTCGCCGACTGCGGCTGCGCCGGCCAGGCGACCAGGAAGCCATGGCGATCGGCGAGGGCGTTCATCCGCGTGCCCGCGGCGAAGTCGTCCGGGCCCTGCGTGCAGCCATGCAGCATCACGATCAGCGGGCGGGCGGCGGCGGCGTCTCCAGCGGGGACATACAGTTTGTACGCACGGGTGCCGGCAGCGTTGCGGTACGAAAGGTCGACGCAGCGACCGTCCGGCGAGCGCTCGTTCGCGCGCGGCGCGTCGCCCGCTGGCGCCGGATGCGGTTGCGGGGCAGGGGTATCGGTACCGTCGGGTGCAAGCCGCTCGAAGACCCCGTCCAGGTAGTCCCGGACCGGCGAGAGCGCTGGCGCCACGATGTCGGGGCGATCCCGCTGCGCATCCAAACCGCCGCCGGCTCCCGGCGGGACAGCGTTCCCCAAGGCGCGCTGGATCATCGCCGTAGCGGCCATCAGGTCGCCGGTATTCACCAGCCGCGTGGCTTCCGCCATCGAGTCGTTCCATTCAGATTTCATGTCTTCTTTCGTGTGGTGTTGCGCTTGAAAAGGGGGCTAGCGAATGCGATCGGCGAGGGCGGCGCGAACGGCCGGACTGGCCTGCAGCGATCCGAGGACGCGGACGGCATCGATCGTCGCCACCGCGAGCTCCGGGGTGACGTCGGAGGCGATCCGTGCGAGCCCGAGGACCCGGATCTGAATCGTCCTGCCGGCGGCCCGCAATGCTTCGAGCTCGGCCCGTGTAATGTCCTGAAGTCCGAGCACCAGCGTCTTGCGCGCGGCTGCCTGCCGGATGGCATCGCCGTGCGTGGTGAGCTGGTTCCGGATCGCCGTCCGGATGAGGTCGGAGCGGTTGGAATAGAAGCCCTCGGTGACCAGCAGGTCGATCTGGCCGAGGTCGACGTAACCCAGGTTGATCGTGACCTTCTCGGTGTCCGTCCTGGGCCGTAGTTCGCTATTATCGCTTGTTTCCATCCGTATACCATCCATGTGGATTCCATGTGGAAGATAGTATGCGGACGATCTAGGCGTAATACAATAGCCGACCGGCGATTTAATCGGTCCGGTCAACAAATCCCAAGGGTGAAAATGAAGCTTGTCAGCTTCCGCCACGGCGGACAGAGTAGCTATGGCATCGTCGCCGGTGACGGTATTGTCGATCTCGGGGCCTCGCTCAAACCCGGAATCCCGGACCTGAAGAGCTTCCTGGCCAGCCCGGAGCTTGCCGGTTTCCGGGGACGCGCCGACGTCGGACGCGCGACGCTTCGGCTCGAGGCCGTCGAATTGGAGCCGGTGATCCCGAATCCCGGCAAGATCTGGTGCTGCGGCCTCAACTATGGCGACCACGTGAAGGAGACCAACCGCGAGCTTTCGGAGCAGCCGACGTTCTTCCTGCGCTTCGCCGACTCCCAGGTCGCGCACAACCAGCCGATGCTGCGCCCGCGCGAATCGACGCAGCTCGACTACGAGGCCGAGATCGCGGTGATCATCGGCAAGGGCGGTCGGCGGATTTCCGAGGCCGACGCCTGGGACCACATCGCCGGCTACGCCTGTTACAACGACGGCAGCGTCCGCGACTGGCAGCGGCACACGACGCAATGGTGTCCGGGCAAGAATTTCGCGAAGACCGGCGGCTTCGGCCCGTGGATGGTGACGGCCGACGAGATTCCGCCCGGGGCGTCGATGACGCTGATGAGCCGTCTGAACGGCCAGGAGATGCAGCGCGCGACCACCGAGATGATGCTCCACAGCATCCCGCGGCAGATCAACTACGTGTCGACGATCGCGCCGCTCGAGCCGGGCGACGTTATCGTCACGGGGACCCCGGGCGGCGTCGGATCGCGCAGGAATCCGCCGGTGTGGATGAAGGCCGGCGATGTGATCGAGATCGAGGTCGACCGGGTCGGCGTACTGCGGAACGTGGTCGCGGACGACTGAGGCTAATTGGGGTCAGACCCCAATTGCGTATAATTTGTATTATGTTAAATCAGAGATGAGATGCCAACGGCAGCCCTGACCGGTCGTCCCGATCTCGATCGCGCGGCCCTTCTCGAGATCGTCCGCTCGCTCCCCCGCCTCGGATTCCTGGAGCCGGGCCCGCATCCGGAAAAGAAGCTGTGGCTGCAGGAGCGTATGGCGCGTTTTCACTTGCTGCAGCTTCCAAAGCTCGACGACGGCACCCGGCTTCCGGGACGCGAAGGAACAACCACGCCCGCGGCGGTCCTCGTTCCGATCGTCAACCGGCCGGACGGACTGACGCTGTTACTCACCCAGCGGAGCGATACGCTGCCCGACCATCCGGGACAGATCAGCTTTCCCGGGGGCCGGCAGGACCCCGAGGACGGCTCGGCCGCAGACACCGCGCTGCGCGAAAGCGAGGAAGAAATCGGCCTCGCCCGCGGCCATGTCGAGATCCTGGGCGAAGTCGGCAGCTACGAGACGGTGACCGGATACTCGGTGGTTCCGGTCGTCGGCTGGGTCGAGCCGCCGTTCGAGCTGAAGACCGATCCGGTCGAAGTGGCCGAGGCGTTCGAGGTGCCGCTGTCGTTCGTCCTCAACCCGGACAACTTCGTCCAGCGCCAGCGGGATGTGAACGGCATCACCCGGCATTTCTTTGCCTGCCCGTACCAGGATCGGTACATCTGGGGCGCTACGGCGGCGATGATCCTGCTGTTTTGCTATGCGCTGGCGGCGCCGATCGACGAATAATCGACTTTAAGAAGTTCATCTAAATGCTCGATTTTGGACGAAAATACTCCCGTCGATCAATCGATTTCACGGTGATCTTCCGCACCTCGGTTCCCTGAAGCACCGTCAGCGTCACCTCGTCGCCCGGCCGCCGGTTTCGCCACAAGTGGGTATACAAATCCTCGAGCTTTGCGATCCGGTCGGACCCGATCGACAGCAGGATGTCGCCCTGTTTCAATCCGGCCGCCTCCGCCGGACTCTCCTTCTGCACGCGCTGGACGAATACACGGCCCTCGAGCTCCTGCGACGTTATCCCGAGCCACGGCTGCTGTCCCTTCGCGGACGATCCGGTCGCCAGCATCTCGTCCATGATCGGCTTCAGGAGGTCGATCGGCACGAACATGTTGCCGGGCAGCTTGCGCTTGTCGCCGGTGGGCAACGTGTCGGCGACGATCAGCGAGCCGACGCCGATCAGGCGGCCGTTGCGATCGATCAGCGCGGCGCCGCTATGGTCGAACCGGGGCGGCGACGTGAAAAGGGCGTCGTCGATCATGTATTCCCAGTAGCCGGCAAAGCGCCGCTTCGAGACGACCATGATCGAGCTGGCCGCGTCGATTCCACCGCCGGCGGCGAAGATCGCGTTGTCGCTCTCGCCGACCTTGCCCGAGCTCCCGAGCTCGATCGGGGTGATTCCGAGCGGCGTCAGCGCGCGGACCATCCCGAAACCGCTGGCATGGTCGTACGCAACGACGGTTGCCGGGACGAAGCGGCCGTCGCTGTTCTCGACCTCGACCGTCTCGGCTTCGATGATCAAATAGCCGATCGTCAGCAGCAGGTTGTTCTGGCCGATGACGACCGCGCTGCCTTCGCGCTCGACGCCCAGCGTCTGCAGCGAGCGTGCGTTCGGCAGCGCCCGGGTCTTCAGCTTGACGACCGAGGCGATCGCCTTGACCAGCGCGGCGGAGTCGGGGGAGTCGGCGCTCGCCGGTGACGCCGATGTCGGCGGAGCGTCGGAGGGTATCGCGGACGCCGGTGCGCCCGTGGCACCCGCGGCCTGCGATGCAAGCCGTGGGCCGGCGCCGGCCGGTCCGGCGAGGACTGCGCCGGCCATGAGCACAATCAGGGAAATCCATCGCGTTGCGGCAGCGGCATTCATGCGGGACTCCCGAATCGGCCAAGGTGTTCATGTTAGCCCCTCGACCGGCAGGCTTCAACACGGCTAGACTTGCCGTGTGACAACCCTGAGCCGCCTGTCGTTCGACAATCATTTCGCGCGGCTCGGCCCGCAGTTCTCGACCGCGCAGCCCCCGGTGCCCGTTCCGGAGCCGTTCCTGGCCAGCGTCAACCCCGACGTCGCCGCGCTGATCGACCTCGACCCGGTCGAGCTGCATACCGCCGAATTCCTGCGCTTCGCCAGTGGCCATTGGCTGCCGCCGGGCTCCGACCCGGTGGCGATGATCTACGGCGGACACCAGTTCGGCCGCTTCGTCCCCGAGCTGGGCGGCGGACGTGAAGTCCTGATCGGGCAGGTCCGCAATCGAGCATGCGAAACGTGGGATGTCGAGCTGAAGAGCTCGCCGGATGCGGACAGCGCATCGCCCTCCTCCCCGTCCTCCGGCGGCGCGGCGGCGCCTGGTTCGGTGATTCGCGAATACCTGGGATCCGAAGCGCTGCATCACCTCGGCATTCCGACGACGCGCGCGCTCGCCATCGCCGTCAGCGACCTGCCGGCGGTCCGCGACGGCGTCGAGACGGCCGGGGCGCTGCTTCGCGTGGCGCCGTCGCTCGTGCGCTTCGGCTCCTTCGAGGTGTTCCATTACCGGCAGCAGCCCGACCGGATCCGGACCCTCGCCGACTACGTGATCGGGCACTGGTTTCCGGAAGTGACCGGCGAGCCGGGGACGGCCGATGCGTACTTCGGGTTCCTCCACGCGGTCGTCGTTCGCACCGCGCGGTCGATCGCGCAATGGCAGGCCGCCGGATTCGCGCACGGACTGATGAACACCGACAGCATGTCGATCCTCGGCATCGCGCTCGACCTTGGGCCTTTCGGCTTCGTCGAGGCCTACGACCCCGATCTTGCCTCCAACCCGTCCGACGACGACGGGCGCTACGCACTGTCGAACCAGCCGGCGATCGGCTTCTGGAACCTGTCCGCGTTGGCGCACGCGCTGACGTCGCTGCTGCCGGTCGAACGGCGCCAGGAGGCGCTGTCGGCGTTCGAGCCCGAGTTTTCGGCGACGCTGGGGCGGCTGATGGGCGCCAAGCTGGGCCTGGTCGATCCGCGTGACGAGGACGAGTCTCTGATCAACGGGCTGCTCGAGATCCTGCGCGGCAATGGGGTCGATTACACGCGGTTCTTCCGGGCTTTGAGCGACCGCGATCCGGCCGCGGACGAGCCCGACCCCGCGATCCCGGCATTGTTCAGGTATCCGGAAGCGTTCGCGCTGTGGGACGAGGGGTATCGCGCGCGCCTCGCCGCCGAAGGGGTCGAACCGCACGCGCGCCGGCGGAGCATGCGGGCGGTCAATCCAAAATACGTGCTGCGCGACTGGATGGCGGTGCGAGCGATCGAGCGGGCCGCACGAAAGGACCTTTCCGAAATCGACCGGCTTCTCGATGTGCTCCGGCATCCGTACGAAGACCAGCCGGGCATGGACGAGTACGCGCGACCGGAGCCGGCTCGATCGCCGGCGAAGGCGTAAGCTCGACGGGCCGACCCGGCACGGAATCCACACTACTTCAGGACTATCGCGGCGCGAGCCGACTACAACATGACCTCCAACGGCTATCGCGAGGGCGAGCTCTCGATTTCCAGCGCGCACGGCTTCTCCCGGATGCGCTACGTCGACTGGGGCGCGCTCGGCAACGAGCGCGTCGTGATCTGCGTCCACGGACTGACCCGCAACGGTCGCGACTTCGACGCGCTGGCGCGCGCGCTGCCGGACTTCCGCGTGATCTGCCCCGACATCCCGGGCCGCGGGCGCAGCGACTGGCTGCGCGACCCGAACGACTACAACTTCATCACCTACGTCGGAGCGCTGACGGCGCTGATCGCGCGCACCGGCGTCGACAAGGTGTCGTGGGTCGGGACGTCGATGGGCGGCCTTCTCGGCATCGTGATCGCAGGGCAGCCGGGCTCGCCGATCTCGCGTCTCGTCGTCAACGATGTCGGACCGGTGATCGAGCCTTCGGCCGTGGAGCGGATCAATTCCTATGTCGGCGCCGATCCCACCTTCGATACGTTCGACGCGCTCGAGCGGCACATTCGCCAAGTGTCGGCGCCGTTCGGTCCGCTGTCGGACGCGCAGTGGCGCCACCTGGCCGAGACCACGGCGAAGCAGCGACCCGACGGCCGCTGGGCGCTGCGCTACGACCCGGGCATCGGCGTCCCGTTCCGCACGAACACCGCTGACCAGAGTCCGCTGCTGTGGATGCTGTGGGACGCGATCCGCTGCCCGACGCTCGTGCTCCGCGGCGCCCAGTCGGACCTGCTGTCGCCGGCAACGGCCGCGGCGATGGCCGCGCGCGGACCGAAGCCCGCGGTCATCGAGATCCCCGGCGTCGGACATGCGCCGATGATGCTCGACGACGACCAGCTCGCACCGGTCACCGCTTTCCTACGCGGCTGAGGTGGATGCGCACGCGCAGCGCTGACTTAGAATCGTCGCATGCTTCCCTTCAACCACTGCGACGACTGCGACCGAGCGAATGCCGCTGAAGCTTGACCTGGTTCCGCTCGACAACAAGGGCGATCGCGAGCCGATGCTCGATCCGCAATCGGTCCGCTTCCTCATGGCCGATTCGCGGGAGAACAAGAGCCCGGGCAGCCCGGTCGAGCGCGTCCGCGCCATCACCGAGGAAGTGACGCGGCTCAACCGGTGGAAGGTCGACACCACGGCGCGCTGGTACCTGCTCGAGGAGTACTTCGCCGCGGCGTCGGCGCAATGGCCCGTGCTCGATGCCGTGTACGCGAATGTCCCGCACCCGATGCGCGGTTCCGAAGCGCTGGCCGCCGACGTCGCGCTGGCGAGCGCGGCGGTGCTCGCGCTCGGCTACAAGCGGATCCTGGCCGAGGTTACCCGGCTGCGCACCGGTGCGTCGGGCGCCAGGATTCCACTGGCCCTCATCAACCGCTGCCAGCAGACACTCGCGCGCGTGCTTGCTGTCAGCTACCTGAGCTTCCGGCCGATACCGCCGAACACCTGGCGCGAGCTTCACCAGATCTACCTGCTGGCACGCGACAACGCGATGGCATCGCTGCCGTTCTCCCCGGAGCGGCCGGCGCAGACGCCCGAGCTCGCGTACATCCAGACGCTCCTCCTCTCGCTCGCCAATCCGTACGGCTTCCTGCCGGGTCAGCTTTCGGTCGCGCTGATCTTCCTGTCCGAGTACGCGCACCTGGCGCGCCTGACGCCCACCCCGCCGGTGCACAAGACCGCATCGGCGCTGGCCGTGATCCCGATCAGCAGCGACCAGCCGCCGCTGGCCGCGAAGAAGGTCGATGTCCCCGAGCGGGCGCAGGCGCTGTTCCTGCACTGTCACGACATCGTCTATGCGATCAACCGCCACATCCAGGAGCTCGATGCGGGGGTCGCCGCGCCCTCGCCCGCCCTCGCCGACTCGATCACGCAAACCCAGTACATGAATTTCGTCGAGCGGCTGTTGCGCGAGTGGGGTGTGTCGCCGCAGCGCCACGAGATCCGCTCGGCGGGCGACCGGATGGTCACGGTCTGCGCAGGGCTTTCGACCGTCTGCCAGGCGATGCTCGAGCTGGAGGCGAGCCGGCGGGTGCTGCGCGTTGCCGAGCGCGCCGCGTATTCGCGCGCCGTGTGCAGCATCGTCAACCAGACCGACGGCGGGTTCTCGCTGCGGCTGGAGTCCGGTGCGCTCGACGTCACGCTGCGCGTCGGCGAAGTGGTGGGGCTGCTCGAGCCGCGGCAGCGCAGGGTGCCCATCGGCGTCATTCGCTGGCTCCGGTTCGACGGGGCGTCGGGGCAGACGCGCTTCGGCGTCGAGGTGATGAGCACGAGCCCGGAGCTCACGCGGATGTCGCTGCCTGACGCGGCGGACGACCGCGAGCACGACGCGATCATCCTGGCTCCGGCGATGTTGACCGACGAGCACTCGACGCTGCTGGTAGCACCCGGCGTCCTCGCCATCGATGTCGAAGCGGAGCTGGGGACGGGAGATCGCGGCGAGACCGTCGTCGTCACCCGGCTGGTCGAGCAGACGCTGACCTTCGAGCGCTACGAGTTCATCCCGGTCGAATGAACGCCGATCCGGTCGATCCCGCGCTCCGGTCTGGTGGCGCAGCGGCGGCGCTCGTGCGCTGGCTGAATGCGAGCGCGATCGCGCTCTGTGCGCTGCTGCTGCTGTGGGAGCTGTGGCTGGCGCCGCTCCGTCCCGGCGGATCATGGCTGGCATTGAAGGCCCTGCCGCTGGCGCTGGCGATTCCGGGATTGCTGCGGGGAACGCGGTACACCCGGCAGTGGCTGAGCCTGTTGCTGCCGTTCTACCTGGCCGAAGGCATCGTTCGAGCGTTCAGCGAGCCTGGGCGCGTGCGGATGCTGGCATTGGCGGAAATCCTGCTCGCCGGTGTCGCGTTCGCGGCGATCATGCTGATCCTTCGCCGGCGCAAGGCCGCCCCTCATGTTCGAGACGTCCGCGGCTTCTCGCTGATCGAGCTGCTGGCGGGGATCGTGATCTTCAGCGTGCTGGCGCTGGTCGCGTACCCGAGCTACATCAACTACAAGGTGCGCGCCAACCGCGCGGCGGCGCAAACGCTGCTGATCGATCTCGCCAACCGGCAGCAGCTCCATGTGCTCGACGCTCGCGCGTTCGCGGCAACGCTCGCCGAGCTCAATGCCGTCATCCCGCCGGAGGTGTCGACCTACTACACCGTCGCCGATCCCGTCGTCGACAATGCGGCGACCCCGCCGACGTTCATCTTCAGCGCGACTGCGCGCCCGGGGACGATGCAGGCACGCGACGGCGACCTGTCCATCAACAGCGCCGGCGTGCGCGCGGGACACTGGTGATCGTCGTGCACGCGCGCTCGCATGCGGGGGGTGTAGTACTGATCGAGGTCCTGGTCACCGCGACGATCGTCGCCATCGGCATCCTCGGCCTCGCCCGATTCCAGGGCCGGACGGCGGTCGCCGAGATCGAGGCGCAGCAGAGGACGCAGGCGCTGCTGCTCGCCCGCGACATGGCCGATCGACTGGTCGCCAACCGGCCGGGCGCTGGATCCTATGTCGGTGACTACGGCGGCGCGGCCGGCTCGTGCGATGCGTCGTCCGCTGCCGCACGTGACCGCTGCGCCTGGAATGCCGCGCTCGGCGGCGTCGACGAGCGGCTTGGATCGACGTCGGCGGGCGGGTTGCGCAATGGCCGCGGCTGCGTCAGGCAGGCGGGAGAGCGGCGGTACCGGATCGTTGTCGCATGGCAGGGGACGCTGCCGACGTCGGCCCCGTTGTCCGACTGCGGCCGCGGTGCGTACGGTCCGGATGCGTATCGACGTGCCGTCGTGCTGCCGGTCGAGCTGCCGGATCTGCGGGCGAGCTGAATCGGGCAGGTGCGAGGTGGGTGGGATCTCGATGCGCGCCGGGCGCGCTGCCAGCGTGCGGCGCCGGTCGCGGGCGACGACGCTGGTCGAGGTCCTCGCCGCGATGGCCGCAGGACTGCTGGTGCTGTCGTCGATGGTGGCGCTGTTCGCCGGCAACAGCGCCGTCCGCGCCGAGGTCGACCGGGTGAGCCAGCAGATGGAGAACGGACGCTTCGCGCTCGAGCAGTTGCGCGAGGACATCCACATGGCCGGCTACTACGGCGGATACGCGCCGGCCTCACTCGAGCGCAACGACGCCTGTGTTCCGCGAGGCGGCGTCGTCCTGAGCGGCTCGACGCTGGGCTGGAACGTGCCGTCCGCGCCGCTGCCGATCCACGGCTACGCTTCCGGCGACGTGCCCCCGGCGGAGTCCTGCTTCACCAACCAGAAAGCGAATACCGACGTGCTGGTCTTGCGCAGCGTCGATCCCGACGCAATCACCGTGACGTCGGCGGCGGGCAACGGCAACGCGACCGACCAATTCCTGCAGCTGTCGTCGTGCGCCGATACGGCCGTCGATGCACCCGATCGCCCCTACGTGGTCGCGACCGGCGGCGATGGCGCCGAAGCGCGGTTCATCCTGCACGAGGCCGACTGCGTGACGCCGGCGCGAGTGCGCAAGCTGATCGTGCATGCCTGGTATGTCGGCCGGTGCAGCGTCTGCAGCGGCAGCGGTGACGGCATCCCGACGCTGCGCACGATCGAGCTCACGGGCTCGACGACGACCAACTCGGCGATCGTCGAAGGGATCGAGTCGATGCGGGTCGAGTACGCGATCGATCGCGACGGCGACGGCGTCGCCGAGGCGCTCGTGCGCTGCCGGACGGGTGCCGATGGGTGCACCACATCGGATTGGCAGAGCGTCATCGGCGTCCAGGTGCATCTGCTCGCGCGGAGCCTCACGCCGACGCCGGGTCACGTCGACCGCAAGGTCTATACGATGGGACTGGCCGGCACGCTGCCGCCGTTCGCCGACGGGTATCGACGTCATCGATACAGCGCGATGGTGACCGCGTACAACCGGCTCGGTCCGCGGGAAAGATGAGCGCCGCTCCGACCCGGCGTCGCGAGCGCGGCGGGACTCTGGTCATCGCGCTGGTGATGCTCATGCTGATGATGATCCACGCACTGGCGTCGTTCACCGCCGCCGACGCGCAATTGCGCAACACGGGTGCGCTGCAGGCGCGACAGGAGGCGCAGGCGGCGGCGCAGCTGGCGATCGCCGGGGTTTTGAGCTCCGCCGCATTCGTCGCCGCGGCGCCGGCGTCGAGGATCGACATCGACGTAGACGGCGATGGAGTGCACGACTATCGCGTCGCGCTCGCCGTGGCGTGCACCGCGGCGCGGGGGGTGACGTCGCTCGCCGTGCCGCCGGCGTCTCCCGACGACGCGGCGTGCCTTTCGGCGGCGACCGCATCAGGCGACATTCCCTGCGCCGACACGACGTGGGACATCCAGGCGGTCGCCAGCCGGACGCCGTCGTCCACGCAAACGGGAGCGACCGTGACGATTCATCAGGGGGTCAGCGTCCGGCTCGAATCGTCCGAGGCGATGCGGAGCTGTCCGGGGCTGCGCCCGGGAACGGCAGTGGCAGCGGCACCGCTCTCGCTCGGGAGGGTGCGGTCGAAAACTTACTGGTACATCAAGCCTGGCGTCTGAGAGGCCGTGCTGCTGCGGCATCGATGCAAGCGCCGCGGCAGGCAAACGCGCGGCAAGCGACGAGCCGCGCGCACGGGCAGCGTGGCGTCTCAACAACTCGCCGTCTGCACCCGCGGCCGCCCCGATTTCGCGATGACGATGCTCTTCGCGACCTTGCCGTTGCAGAATCCGATCGACCCTGCGAGAAACGCGCCGCTGTACTGGATCGGACGTCCCTGGGAACCGAACGCGACGTAACCGGGCGTAGTGTCGGAGACGAGCGTCGTCGTCGACGCCAGTTCGCGATGCTGCAGGACCAGCGGCTCACCCACGTCGAAACGGCGATTTCCGTTGCTGTCGACGAACACGGCCCAGCCCGACGTCCAGGTCGATCCGGTCGGCGCGACGGTGACGCGCGCTTGCCGGGTCATCGCTTCGGCGCGCGCGAGCTCGATCGCATGGAGCAGGTCGGATGCGTCCGCGGCAACCCGTGTGCGCCCGGTGACGGTCGTGAAGCTCGCGGTGCTGAGCCCGGCAAGGATCGCGAGGACGGCGACGGCAACCATCGCCTCGACCGCGCCGAACCCCCGGCTTCCTTCGTTTGAGATCGCGATTCGCACGACCGCGACGTTAGCCGGCCGCGCACTGCCTCCGCCCCACGCGGACGGGCAGGAGTCGTGTCAGTCGCGGCGCCCGCCGCCGGGCACCCGTCCGACATTCAACCCCTTCGGCATCGGAAAGACGACGTGCTCGTCGATGCCCTCCAGCTGGCGCACCGATCGCGCACCCAGGCTCCGCAACCGGTCGATCACCTGCTCGACCAGCAGCTCGGGCGCCGACGCGCCCGCCGTCACGCCGACCCTCGTCTTGCCGGCCAGCCACGCCGGATCGAGCTCGTCGGCGCCGTCGACCATGTACGCGTCGACGTCGCGTTGCTCGGCGACCTCGCGCAGCCGGTTCGAGTTCGAGCTGTTGCGCGAGCCGACGACGATCACCACGTCGACCGCGGGCACCATGAACTTCACCGCGTCCTGCCGGTTCTGCGTCGCGTAGCAGATGTCGTCCCGCTTCGGGCCGACGATGTTCGGAAACCGCTCCTTCAGCGCGGCGACGATCGCCGCCGCGTCGTCGACCGACAGCGTCGTCTGCGTCACGTACGCGACCTTCGATGGATCGGGGACGACGACACCGGCCACATCCGAGACCGATTCGACCAGGTGCATCCCGCTCTCCGCCTGGCCCAGCGTGCCCTCGGCCTCCGGATGGCCCTCGTGCCCGATCATGATCACGTCGTAGCCCTGGCCGCGCATCTTGGTGACCTCGACATGGACCTTGGTGACCAGCGGACATGTCGCATCGAACACGCGCAAGCCGCGCTCGGCCGCCTCATGCCGGACCACCTGCGGTACGCCGTGCGCGCTGAAGACCACCGTCGATCCGGCCGGCACCTCGGCCAGCTCCTCGACGAAGATCGCGCCCTTCGCGCGCAGCGTGTCGACGACATGCCGGTTGTGGACGATCTCGTGCCGGACGTAGATCGGCTGTCCGAACTGCTCGAGCGCCGCCTCGACGATGGCGATCGCGCGATCGACGCCGGCGCAGAACCCGCGCGGCTTGGCGAGGACGATTTCCATCGGATGGGTCTCAGCGTTGCTCATGTCTCTGCCGGAAGCTGTCGAGGATCAGGAGCGCCGCGCCGCCGGTGATCGCGCTGTCGGCGGCATTGAACGCCGGCCAGCTCCAAGCGCCATGGTAGACGAGCAGGAAGTCGACGACCTCGCCGATCCGGATCCGGTCGATCAGGTTGCCGACCGCGCCGCCGAGGATCATCGCGAGCCCCAGGTGCAGCGCGAAGCTGCCCGGCTTGCGCAGGAACCAGACGAGGCCGATGCTGACCACGATCGCCAGCCCCGAGAACAGGTAGCGCTGCCAGCCCGCGGCGTCGCCCAGCAGGCTGAATGCCGCGCCTGAATTGAATGCCAGGATCAGGTCGAACCAGTTCGCGATCACGGTCAGGCGCTCGCCCGGGCGGAACCGGGCAAGCACCATCCACTTGGTGATCTGGTCGATGATCACGATCACGAGGCTCAGCACGAGCCAGCGGCGCCAGTAGGGGTTGACGGTGGGCGTTCCGAAGAGCAGCGACTCACGCATGCGTGCGTACCTCGCCCGCGCCAAAGAGGTTCGACACGCACCGGCCGCAGATCTGCGGATGCGACGGATCGGACCCGACGTCGGCCCGGTAGTGCCAGCACCGCTCGCACTTCTTCTCGCTGCTGGGACGCGCGACCACCGCAAGCTCCGCACCCGATTGCACCGACGCCTGCGATGTGATCAGCACCAGCCGCAGATCGTCGCCGAGCGACTGGAGGACGCCTAAGTCAGCAGGCGGCACTGTCAGCGCAACCTCGGCCTGCAGCGACGAGCCGATCTCCCGCGCCTCGCGCAGCTTCTCGAGCTCCTTCTGCACCGTGCCGCGGATCTCGCGGATCCGCGTCCAGCGGGCGATCAGCGCCGGCTCGTCCGGGACGGCCGGAAGCGCGTCGTTCCAGGTGTGGAACAGCACGCTGTCATCGGTCCCATGGAGGATGCTCCATGCTTCCTGCGCGGTGAACGTCAGGATCGGCGCCATCAGCTTGAGCAGCACATCGGCGATCGCATACAGCGCCGTCTGCGCCGAGCGGCGCGCCTTGCCCGTTTTCGCCGACGTGTACAGCCGGTCTTTCAGGATGTCGAGGTAGAAGCCGCCGAGATCCTCCGAGCAGAACGTCTGCAGCCGCTGCGTGACCAGGTGGAACTCGAACTTCGCGTAGTCGCCGATGCAGGCGTTGGCCATCCCCTGCGTCATCGCGATCGCGTAGCGGTCGATCTCCAGCCATTCATCCACCGGCAGCGCGTCCTTCGCCGGATCGAAGTCCGACGTGTTGGCGAGCAGGAAGCGCAGCGTGTTGCGGATCCGCCGGTAGCTCTCGACGACGCGCTTCAGGATCTCGTCGGAGATCGTCAGCTCGCCCGAGTAGTCGGTGGCGCCGACCCACAGCCGGATGATCTCGGCGCCGAGCGTATCGGCGACCTTCTGCGGCGCGACGACGTTGCCCTTCGACTTCGACATCTTCTTGCCCTGGCCGTCGACGACGAAGCCGTGCGTCAGCAGCGCGTCGTACGGCGCGCGGCCGTCGATCGCACAGCCGGTCAGCAGCGACGACTGGAACCAGCCGCGATGCTGGTCGGAGCCTTCGAGATAGAGGTCGGCCGGGTAGCGCTGTCCTTCGAGACGGCGCAGCACGGTCCGGTGCGTGGTTCCCGAGTCGAACCAGACGTCGACGGTGTCGCTGATCTTCCGGTACACGTTGGCGTCGACGCCCAACTCGTACGGGTCGAGCGCGAACCACGCCTCGACGCCGCCGGTCTCGACGCGCTTCGCCGCAGCCTCGAGCAACGCCTGCGTGGCCGGATGCAGGTCGCCGGTCTCGCGATGCAGGAAGAACGGCAGCGGCGTCCCCCAGTTGCGCTGGCGCGACAGCGTCCAGTCGGGCCGCGACTCGATCATGCTGGCGAGCCGCGCGCGTCCCCACGACGGATAGAACTGCGTGTCGGCGACGGCCTGGCGCGCGACATCGCGCAGCGAGCGGCCGTCGGCGCCGGGCATGTCCATCCCGACGAACCACTGGGTCGTCGCGCGATAGATGATCGGCGTGTGATGACGCCAGCAATGCGGATAGCTGTGATGCAGCCTGGCCGTATGCAGCAGCCTTCCTCGCTCCTTCAGCAGCTCGACGATCTTCGGGTTCGCGTCCCAGATGTGCATCCCGCCGAAGAGCGGCAGCGACGCCGCGTACTTCCCGTCGTCGCCGACCGGGTTCAGGATGTCGTCGTTAGTCATCCCGTAGCGCTTGCACGAGATGAAGTCGTCGACGCCGTACGCGGGCGACGAGTGGACGAGTCCGGTGCCCGCTTCGAGCGTCACGTAGTCGCCGAGATACACGGGCGCATCGCGGTCGTAGAACGGATGGCGAAACCTGATCAGCTCGAGCGCCTTGCCGGGCGCGGTCGCGACGACGTTGCCCTTCAGGCCGTAGCGTGACAGGCAGTCCTCGACCAGGTCCTTCGCCAGCAGCAGGACGGCGCCGCCCGCTTCCCAATCGGCGACGTCGACCAGCGCATAGGTCAGGTCCGGATGGACGTTGATCGCCTGGTTGGCCGGGATCGTCCAGGGCGTCGTGGTCCAGATCACGGCGTAGACGGGCTTGTCGCCGAGCCTTTCGTTCAGCTCGGCTGGCGACAACAGCTTCTCGGCGTAGCCCGGTGCCGCGTTCTCGTCCCGCGAGATTGCGTTCGCGGGGTTGGTGAATGCCGCGACGAGCTTCTCCCGATCCGCGAGCGCAAACGCGACGTCGATCGTCGGCGACACGCGATCCTCGTACTCGACCTCGGCCTCGGCCAGCGCCGAACCGCAATCGAAGCACCAGTTGACCGGCTTCAATCCGCGGAACAACAGGCCGCGCTCGAGGATCTTGCCGATCGCCCGGATCTCGTCCGCTTCGGTCTGCGGATTCATCGTCTTGTACGGGTTCGCCCAGTCGCCGAGGACGCCGAGACGCATGAAGTCGACCTTCTGCCGCTCGATCTGCTCGGACGCGTACTCGCGACAAAGCTGTCGCGCGCGATTGGGCTCCAGGCCCTTGCCGAACTTCTTCTCGATCGCGTGCTCGATCGGCAGCCCGTGGCAGTCCCAGCCCGGCGTGTACGGTGCGTCGAAGCCGGCCATCGTCTTGCTCTTGCAGACCATGTCCTTCAGCACCTTGTTGACCGCGTGGCCGATGTGGATGTCGGCGTTGGCGTACGGCGGCCCGTCATGCAGGATGAAGAGCGGCCGCCCTTTCGAATTCTCGCGGACGCGCTCGTACAGCTTCGATTCCTGCCAGTCCTTCAGCCAGCCGACCTCGCGCCTGGCAAGGTCGCCTCGCATCGGGAATGGCGTGTCAGTGAGGTTCAGTGTGCTCTTGTAGTCCATGATCGAAGGTATTCCGGATTGCGTTGTTCGACTCGATGCCGGCGGCGTTCATGCGCCAGGCCGGCCCGAGGGCGGATGCTTTCAGGCGCTTATCTGCCCCGCCGGGCTCGCAATTCGGGAAGCGACCGGGGTCCTGCTCCAGTCAGCATGGGTTCTGGATGAACGCGCCTCGCGCGCCGTTTGCAGGTCGGCTTCGTGCGTTTGCGTCCAGGCACGCGCCTGGTCCGCGTCGCGACCGATCTGCGCGCGCAACGTGTCGAGGTCGGGATAGCGGGCCTCGTCGCGCAGCTTGTGCAGGAATTCGACGGTGATCCGCCGGCCGTAGATGTCGTCGTCGAAGTCGAACAGGAAGACTTCGAGGATCGGGCGCGTGCTTTCGTTGACGGTCGGGCGCGTGCCGATCGACGCGACACCGTACCGCGGCGTTTCGCCGGCGCCGTGGACGCGGACCGCGCAGATGCCGGACAGCGCGGGTGTGAAGCGCAGTGGGAGGTTCGCGGTGGGGAAGCCGAGCGATCGGCCGAGCTTTTCGCCGTGCGCAACGCGTCCGGTGATCGAGTACGGGCGGCCGAGAAGGCGGGTGGCGGCTTCGAGGTTGCCTTCCTGCAACGCTGCGCGGACCGCGCTGCTCGACACGCGCTCGCCGTGATGGATCATCGTGGCCATCCGTTCGACGGTGAAGGCCCGTGATGCCCGGAGGGTCGCGACCGTGCCGGCGCGCTTGTGTCCGAAGCGGAAGTCGTCGCCGACCAGCAGCCAGCGGACGTTGAGTTGTTCCTCCAGGACCGAGCGCACGAAGTCCTCGGCCGAGAGCGACGAGACCCCGGCGTCGAATCGGACGACGATCACCTCGCGCATGCCGGCTTCGCGGAACCGGTCGAGCTTGTCGGTCAGCGTCGACAGGCGAGGGACGATCCCGGCGCCCGAACGGAGCGCGAAGAATTCCTTGGGCGAGGGGTGGAACGTCATCACGGCCGGCGTCAGCTCGAGGTCGGACGCCGCCTCGACGGTCCGGTCGAGCATTGCCCGGTGCGCGCGGTGGACGCCGTCGAAATTGCCGAGGGTGAGCGCCAGCGGGGTGCGCTGGTACGCACCCTGGATGGTCCGGTCCACCGGCAAGCCGCGCACTACGCGCATTGGTCATTCTCCCTGGCGACCTCGCGCATCAAAGCGTCGAGGCGAAACGTGAAATTGTAGCGTATTCAAACGTTTAAAGGCTCCGGATGGATGACGTTCGCTGGCATCGATTCGGTCGCGTGCAGCGCGCTTCGCGCGGTCGGATCGAGTCCGGCGCAGAGGGGATTTGCCCGGGACTCGTCGGATTGGTTATAATGTCGGACTGCGTTGGGGGTATAGCTCAGCTGGGAGAGCGCTTGCATGGCATGCAAGAGGTCAGCGGTTCGATCCCGCTTACCTCCACCAACCAAAGACGTGTGCCTGTCACCCGTCCCCATCGTCTAGAGGCCTAGGACATCGCCCTTTCACGGCGGTAACGCGAGTTCGAATCTCGCTGGGGACGCCAATAAATCAGGTACTTACGCGACAGACGACCGCTCGGTAATGCCTCCAAGCCGAAAACGGCACCCATAATCCCGGACTATGAGCGACTCGCAATCTCCAGCGAGAATTCCGCGCGTGTCCGTTTGTGCCAACGTGCGGCAAAGTTGAATCTTTCGACGTGAGTCCTGAACGCACGCGCGCGGGCATCTAACATGCAGCGATTCAAGCTCTAGCGACATGGGCACCATCGAATCTCGCCGTGCAACGTGGCCGTTTGTCGTCGCCCTCATCGCGGCTTCCGCCGTCCTCGATTCCGGGTGTGTCACGACGCGCGGCCCGGACGCGATCAAGTTCCATGACGAGCCCGCGAAGGCGCCGCTTGTCGCCGTCTACATCGGCAAGCACTCTCACCGGGGGCCACTTCTGTAATGGTAGAGCTGAACGGACAACCGCTGGTTACGCTGAACCCTGACGAATACACCCGTCTCGAGCTGCGTCCGGGCACCTACAAGCTGGCGATTCCCGAAAAGTTTCTGGGCAGCAAATCGGTGCCGGTGGAGATGACCGTGGAATCCGGCATGCGCTACTTCGTGCTGGCGGTGGACCGCGAGGAAAATGTGCGGCCGACCCTCACCTTTGTCGGCACTCTTCCGGTTTTCATGCCCAGAGGCACCCTTCACAGCACCTTCTCGATCTATCCGGTCGATTCCTCGAACGCGGCCCCAAGCGTGTTCGAACGGATGTTCTTCGGGCCGCCAGTCAACCGCGCCTTGCCGGGACCTTGAGCAGCGAAGACCGGCAAGGCCGCCGTCGCGCGACGAGTCCCGGGAACGTAACAATGCCCGCCGAAGCGGGGCTGAGTCGATCGCGCGGGGAGACACTGCCGTTCGAATCGCAGACAACTAGGCGGCCGCGCAGATCGGCCCCATCATCGTAACCAGCTCGGCACCGTCGATCGTCTTCCGTTCGACCAGCCGCTGCGCCACGCACTCCACCGCCCGCCAATACTTCCTTACCTGACGCTCCGTCTGCATCCTCAACAGCTGCCCATACACCTCGCGCTCACCGCGATCCAGCGCCAACTCGATCAGCCACAAACTGAACCGATGCAGATCCCGATCCGCGCCATTCGACCTGGGCGCGTCGGGCGCGTAGATCCGTTCCGCGATCTCCCCCGCCAGCACCGTCCGCGCGTTCGCCTCACCGCGCCACCGCTCCCACCCGAGCTGCAGGATCTCCCGCTCTCCACGCTCGATCCGCTCGAGCCCGCGCGCCGCGCAGTACTCGTCGTTGAAATGGAACGTGTCGTACGTGATATGCCCAAGCATCTCGTCGCAAGGCTCGATGCTGACCCGGATCACCGAGAGCTTCTCCAGCACCGCGATCACCGCATGACCGGCTTCGTGATACGCGGTGGACGTCAGGTCTTCCATCGGTAACGAAGAGTCCTCACCCGACCCGAACCACCACGTTCCCGCCAGTCCTGCCCTGCTCCACCGCCTCGTGCGCTTCGACGATCTCTTCGAGCGGAAACCGCGCCGCGATGTTGTGCTTCAGCTCGTCACGCTGCAGCATCCGCCCGAGCGTTGACACCGCCCGCGTCCAGTCGGCGGGAGCCAGGCTGTAGACAATGAAGAACCGAAGCTCGATGTTCTTCGAGATCAGCGGATAGAACGGCAGCTCGAACGACGCGCCGCCGCTGCCGTACACCACGCAGTCCCCGCCCGTCCGCAGCATCTCGACATCAGCGCCGCCATTGACCGCCATGTCGAGCTCGATGATCCGATCGACGCCACGTCCCGAAGTCAACTCCGCGACGCGCTCGACCAGCGGCTCGGACTTGTACATCACGACGTCGTCTGCGCCCGCGTCCAGGGCAAGCCGCGACTTCTCGTCGGTGCTCACCGTCGCCAGCACACGCGCAGCGCCCAGGCGGCTCGCGAACTGCACCGCATAGTGACCAACGGAGCCCGCCCCCCCGGCCACCAGCACCGTCTTGCCCGCGACGCCACCGCCGGCCAGCACCGCGTGCAACGCCGTCATCGCGGGGATGCCCATGCACGCGCCGGCCTCGCCACTGACACCTTCCGGCAACGGCTGTGCGAGCTTCTCGGGCAGGCAGACAAACTCCGCCGACGTACCATGCGCCCGGCCCCATGCGGCATTCATCAGCCAGACGCGCTGTCCGACGCGCGCCTTGTCGACGCCTTCACCCACCGTCTCGATGGTCCCGCTGCCGTCGCTGTGCGGAATCACCCTGGGAAACGGCATCGCTTTTCGACGCAGACCAACGCGAGACTTCACATCCGACGGATTGACGCCGGACCATTCGACGCGAACACACACCTCGCCCGGACCGGGCACACAGACCGGAATCTCACCGACCTGCAGGACGTCACGCGCCGCGCCGAGTCGCTCGTAGTAGGCTGCCTTCATCCCGCAAGTTTACCCGCGCCCGGCGGCAATCAGACAGCCCCGCGCAAGCCCTACGTGCAGTGGGACACAGTCTTCGGCCTCGACAAGGTCTATGGTTGCTCCGGCTCATCAACCCCAGGAGGATCGCATGGCCCGTAATCCCCAAGTAGCAGTCGAACCACGGCCCGATGGCCGCTGGGCGGTGCAGACCGACGGCACGCAACGCGCCGACTCCCTGCACGACCGTAAGACCGAAGCGGTCGCGCGCGGCCGGGAGCTCGCCGGCAACAAGCAGACCGAGCTCGTGATCAAGGGCCTCGACGGCCGGATCCAGCAGAAGGACAGCCACGGCCCGGATTCGCGTCGCGTTCGCGGCTGACGAATCGGCTCACGGACACATGCCGCTGCTCGCCATCCATTTCACGACGCCCGAGTCCGATGCGGCATCGGGCGACCATCGGATATTCCGTTATCCGTTCGTCGCCCGGGTCGTCCAGGCGCCCACGACGACGTCGAAAAGCGGACATGAAGCCCACGGCGCGATCAAGGTGTACGCGCTGAAGGCGGTTACCGATCCGTGGAGCCTGTCCGAGGAGTCGCTGGTTCGCGCGCTGTTCCGCTTCGCGCGCGACCACGCGGAGACGCTGGCGCGACACCAGGGCAAGCACATGGGCGGCGAGCACGAGTATGTAGTGAGCCCGCACGAGTATGTCGGGCCGCCGCCGCAAACGGAGGACCCGCCGGAATCGACGGTCCTCCAGGTCGAGCTCGACAACCCGATCCGTCATCTCGCGCCCTGACGAGCGGCACGCGCCGGCCCGCGCGGCGTCCGCTAGAATCGAGCGGTCGTCCATCCCACGGCGGTATCGCTTGTCAGTCTCGCGTTTCGTTGCCAACACGTTTGCGCTTGCCGCGCTGTCGTTGAGCGCCGGCGCCATTGCCGCGCCGCCCGAGATCGAGCGGTCCTCGGCCACGCTTGCGACCAAGACCGATGCCGGACTGCTCAGGAAGCTCGAGCGGGGTGTGCCCACCGAATTCTTCGCCGTACTGCGTGAGCAGGCCGATCTGTCGGGCGCCGCTGCACTCACCACCCGGGCAGCCAAGGGGCGATACGTCTTCGAACGGCTGAAGGCGGCCGCCGACGCATCGCAACCGCAACTCCGCGACTGGCTCTCGTCGAACGGAATCGCGCACCGGCCGTTCTGGATCACCAACGCCATCCTGGTCGAAGGCAACGTGTCGACCGCAAACGCGCTGGCCGACCGCGACGACATCGTCCGCCTCGTCGACAATCCGAAGGTCACGCAGGCGATGCCGCAGCCGATGCCCGAGCCCGCAACGGCATTGAAGGCCACCGACGCAGTCGAATGGGGTGTCGCGAAGGTTCGCGCGCCGGAGATGTGGGCCGCAGGCTTCACCGGACAGGGCATCGTCGTCGCCACCGCCGACACCGGCGCGAGCTGGACGCACCCGGCACTGAAGTCCAAGTACCGCGGCTGGAACGGATCGGTCGCCAACCACGATTACAACTGGCACGACGCGATCCACGTATCGAACCCCGCCTGCCCCGCCAACGCGACCGAGCCCTGCGACGACAATCAGCACGGAACGCACACGGTGGGAACGATGGTCGGCGACGATGGCGCCGGCAACCAGGTCGGCGTCGCTCCGGGCGCGCGCTGGATCGGGTGCCGAAACATGGATCGCGGAACCGGCACGCCTGCGACGTACACCGAGTGCTTCCAGTTCTTCCTGGCCCCGACCACCGTCGCTGGCACGAATCCCGACCCGTCGAAGGCGCCGGACGTCGTCAACAACTCGTGGGGCTGCCCGCCGTCGGAAGGCTGCACCGACGTGCTCGTGCTCGACAACGTCACGCGGAGCCTGAAGGCGGCCGGCATCACCGTCGTCACCAGCGCGGGCAATGCCGGACCATCGTGCTCGTCGGTCGACGATCCGATCTCGATGTACGCGGCGGCCTTCGCCGTCGGCGCCACCGACATCAATGACAACATCGCGCTCTTCTCCAACCGCGGGCCCGTGATCATCGACGGCTCGAATCGACGCAAGCCGGACATCTCGGCGCCTGGCGTCAGCGTGCGCTCCACGATACCCGGAAACTCATACGGGACCTTCAGCGGAACCAGCATGGCGTCGCCGCATGTCGCCGGCGCCGTTGCGCTGCTGCTGTCCGCGCGTCCGTATCTCGATGGACAGCCGGCTCTGATCCAGAACGCGCTCGAGTGGTCGGCGTTCGCGCGACCGTCGGCGGGATGCGAGCCGTCTGGACTGGCCGCCGTCCCCAACAACACGTACGGCTGGGGACGCCTGGACGCGATGGCAGCGTCGACGCTCGCTGCGCCTTCGCTCGACATCGATGCCAGCAAGCCGGCGACCAGCTACGACGCGCTCAGCGACGCGATCCTGATCCTCCGCCACATGTTCGCGTTCTCCGGAGAGCCCCTCGTCCACAACGCGCTCAGCTCGGGCGCGCGAAGGACCAATCCGGCCGATGTCACGGCCTACATCTCGAGCCTCGGGTCGCGCCTCGATATCGATGGCGACGGCAAGATCGATGCATTGACCGACGGCGTGCTGATCCTCCGCTACCTCTTCGGATTGCGCGGCGCGGACTTGAGCGACGGCGCGGTTTCGGCCAAGGCCAGCCGTCCCACCGCGGAGCTGATCGAGAGTTATCTCAAGACGCTGACGCCCTGATCGCGCTCGATCGCAACAAGAACGCGCGGTCCTCCACTGCGCTTCGGATCCATCGCACCGCACGCGAAAGCCTCTTCCCACACCCATGTCAGTCCCGCGCCGACAGCCTCCCGGCGCGGTTTTTGCAATCATGTCGCTTCGGTTCTCCACTCAATACGAAGGACCGTTCTTGATTGATGAGCAAAGGAGAAGGCTATATGACCCAGCAAAACAATCAGCAGCGCAACCAGGGCAGCAACCTCACCGACCAGCAGTCGAAGTCGGGCAAGCAGATTCCGCGGGATGACTCCGCGCAGAGTCAGCAGACCCAGCAGGATCGTGGCCAGCAGGATCGCAAGCAGCAAGGCCAGCCGGACCGGACGCAGCACGGCAGCTCGAACCTGAACACCGGGCAGCAGTCGCAGTCCGGCTCGTCGGGACAGCAGCTGGGCGACCGGCAGTCGCAGGGTGGTCTGGGAAACGCCGGCAAGCAGTCCCCTCGCGACGACAACGAGTCATCGCAAGCGCAAGGCGTCGGATCTCAAAAGTTCGACTCGGGCAAGCAGACGCATCGCTGATCGCTGACCTGATCCGTGAATGAACACGGTCCGGCGCGACGCCGGACCATCTACCGAAGTGAATTCGGCCCGCGAGATGCGGGCCGAATTTCTTCATGCAGCGCTTTGGATGGTTTCATCCGCATGCCAACGCAGCACCCGCGCTCGACGCGCGTCGGAGCCGGGCTACAAACCTAACCGCCCGCCCCCTACTTCGCCGCCCTCTGTCGGGCTATGTCCGCCGCGACACCGCCGCCCTAAAGTAGCGACAGGTAGCAGCGCTGACGATTGAATCCGCCGGCGCCGGTTACCGAAAAGGTTCTTTCAATTCCAACCTATAAGGTGATCGCAATGAACTTCATTATCTGGCTCGTGGTGGGTGGTGTGCTGGGCTGGCTGGCCAGCATCGTGATGAAGACGGACCGGCAGCAGGGCATTTTCCTGAACATCGTCGTCGGCGTGGTCGGTGCCTTCATCGGTGGCCTGCTCCTCGCACCGTTGTTCGGTACCGGAACGATCAATAGCAGCACCTTCAGCATCGGGTCACTCCTCGTGTCGTTCATCGGCGCAGTGATCCTGCTGGCGATCGTGAACCTGATCCGTTCGCGCGGCAATCGCGCAACCGGCTGACGCTAGAACGACAGAAGAGCGACAGCAAGAGGATCCGGAGTTCGGCCCGCATCCGCGGCCACCGACCTCCGGATTTTTAATGGAACGTCGAATCGGATGTTCCGTGCATTTCGAAGCAAACTGGAGACAATAAACATGACAGCTCGACCCAAGAACTTCAACAAGGACACCAATCCCGATCCCATCACCGGAGCGCCTGGTGCGCACCCGGTCGGAACCGCCGCAGGCGCGACGGCCGGCGGATTGGCGGGCGCTGCGGCTGGCACGATGGTCGCGGGCCCGGTCGGCACGGTCGTCGGTGCGGCTATCGGTGCAATCGCCGGTGGACTGGCTGGCAAGGGCGTCGCCGAGGCAGTCGACCCGACCGCCGACACCGTCGTGCGTGACGACGGCGTCGTGGCGACGTACGACACGCGCGGCGTCCGGACGTCGGAAGACGGCATTCATCCGGTCGGTGCGGGCGTCGGTGCGGTCGCAGGCGCCGCGACGGGTGCCGCGATCGGATCGGTCGCAGGGCCGGTCGGTACGGTCATCGGAGGCGCCGTCGGCGCGGTGACGGGCGGAATCGCCGGTCAAGGCGCTGGTGAAGCCGTCAATCCGGAAGCGGGCGATCGCCGCAGCGAGCACAACCTGTCGAAGGGTGTCGGCGCCAGCGCCGGCGCTGCGACGGGCGCCGCGGTCGGTGCCGTTGGTGGTCCGATCGGCATGGCAGCCGGCGCGGCGGTCGGTGCGATCGCGGGCGGACTTGCCGGCAAGGGTGCGGGCGAGGTGGCCAACCCGTCGTCCGGTGACCGGCTCGACAAGCACAACCTCGGCACGGGTGTCGGTGCGGGCGGCGGTGCAATGACCGGCGCGGCAATCGGCGCAGCAGGCGGCCCGATCGGCATGGCAGCGGGTGCGGCAATCGGCGCCGCGGTCGGTGGTCTGGCCGGCAAGGGCGTCGCCACGGCGGTGAACCCGGCGGCCGAAGACGCGTACTGGCGCGACAGCTACTCGACGACGTCGTACTACGACCGCGAGCGGACGTATGACGACTATGCGCCGGCGTATCGCCTGGGCTACTCGAGCTACGGACGCTATCCGTCGTATGACCGGGCCGAAGCCGAGCTCGCCAACGACTGGAACCGCGTCAAGGGCACGTCGCGTCTGTCGTGGGAACAGGCGAAGCACGCCACCCGCGACGCGTGGCATCGTGTCGAGCGCGCGATCCCGGGCGACTTCGACGGTGACGGACGCTAAGCAGCACCTCGTACCGTTCGGGCGCCATGCCTGAACGATCGACTCGAGGCCAACCGTTCGCGGTTGGCCTCGGCGTTTCTGTCGACGGAAATCATTGACTCTATCGCGTGCGCAAATGATCCGCATCGGTACCGCTGGCTGGGGAATTCCGCGCGCATCCGCATCGGCGCTCGCTGCCGAAGGAACCCATCTCGAGCGCTACGCCGGCGCGCTTGGTTGCGTCGAGATCAATTCGTCGTTCTATCGACCCCATCGTCGGTCGACATATGAGCGGTGGGCCGCATCGACGCCGGACAACTTCCGCTTTGCCGTGAAGACACCGAAGGCCCTGACGCACGATGCGCGCCTCGATTGCGCCGACCTGGGCGTGCTCGATCGCTTCCTCGACGAAGTTTCCGGACTCGGAACGAAGCTCGGCGTGCTCCTCCTGCAGATGCCGCGATCGCTCGAGTTCGACGCCGCAATCGTCCGCGATTTCCTGGGCGCGCTGCGCACGCGCTGGACCGGCCCGGTGGTCTGCGAGCCGCGCCATGCAGGCTGGTTCACGCGCCCGGCGGAGCGGTTGATCGACGCGTTCGCGATCGGGCGCGTCGCTGCCGACCCTGCGGCGACGCCGTCAGCGGCGCTTCCTCGGGTCCACGACTCGCTGGCCTATTACCGCTGGCACGGCTCGCCGAAGATGTACTGGTCGCCGTATCAGCCGCCCGCGCTCGACTCGCTCGCCACCGAGCTGCTGCGCCATCCGGCAAGCACCGACGTCTGGTGTGTGTTCGACAATACGGCCACCGGATCGGCGCTCGCCAACGCGCTCGAGCTCACGAACCTGATCGACGCCGCGCGAATCTCCGGAGCCCGCCGGCGCCGCGGTGCATGAGCGTCGGGCCGGAATCAGCGCGCCACCCCCGGCCACTGATCCCACGCGATCCTGCCCACCACCCGATGACCGCCCCCTGCCACCGGCTGGATGATCGCCGCCTCGCCTTCGGCCAGGTACGACTGCTCGGGATGCAACGCGCGGAACGGATTGCCGTGGCTCGAGATCACGTCGTTGGTGCCAGAGGGCGGCGGCGTTTCGAGCAGCTTCGACAGCGGCTGGTAGCGAACGCTGTCACCCGCCGTCCCCGGTCCGCCGCGGACGTCGAGCGCGCGCTCGTAACGTCCGAATGCAAGCTGCGCGACCTCGCGCGTCCGGCAGAACGGGCTCGCCAGCACGCGTCCGACGGGAATCCCGAGCCGCTTCCACGCATCGCCGATCTTCCGCGCCTGGTCGCGTCCGTCGCTGGTCAGGTTGCGCTGGTTCGGGCAGTCGTCGAAGTCCTTCATGTTCTGGTCGTTCTGCGAGAAGTCGGTCGCCGTGTGGCGAAAGTAGACGATGTAGCCGCCCTGCTTCAGCGCGGAGACGAGAGCTGACGGCGTCGATGGCGTCGCCGTGTCGACGCTGCGAGCGGTCGCCGTCGTCGTCTGCTCCGGCGTGATCGTGGTGACCGTCGTCGTCGTGGTGACGGTGGTCTTCGACTCCGCGGCGTCGCGATAAATCTTGCCCGGCGCCGGACTCTGTGCAATGGCGGCCGCGCCCGCGATCGACAGCAGCGCCGCGCACGCGGCCGGCGCGAGATACGCGTGCATTAAAGGTAGAATCCGGCCCACCCGGAACGATGCCGCGCGCGACGACGCCGGCAGTGTTTTGAACGAATCACCCATCGGTTGCCTCCGTGCAGGTTTTCGATCGACTCCTGACGGCCCCCGGATCCAGTCCGGGCAGCGACCCGCCGCCATACCGTAACGCTCATCCATGACCCACTCTACATCCGAATCCACATCCGTTTCGTCTGCCGCCACACTCGACTGCGACGTCCTCGTCGTCGGCGGCGGCCCCGCCGGCTCGACCACCGCGGCGCTCCTCGCCGAGAAGGGCTGGAAGGTCATCGTCCTCGAGAAGGAGCACCATCCGCGCTTCCATATCGGCGAGTCGCTGCTGCCCCTCAACCTGCCGATCCTGAAGCGCCTGGGCGTGCTCGACCAGGTCGCGTCGATCGGGATGAAGAAGCCCGGCGCCGACTTCAGCTCGTCGATGGAGGTCTCGGGGCACCATCGCTTCGACTTCTCCTTCGCGCTCGACCGGAATCATCCGTACGCCTACGAGGTCCGCCGGTCGGAGTTCGACAACCTGCTGCTGCGCAACAGCCAGGCGAAGGGCGCCGACGTCCGCGAGGGCGTCCGCGTGACGCGAGTGGACTTCCCGAAGAACGGCAACCCGGTCGCGCACAGCATCGACGAGCAGGGCAACCTGCGCGACTACACGTGCCGGTTCCTGGTCGACGCGTCGGGTCGCGACACGCTGCTGTCGAAGCAGTTCAGCCTCAAGCAGAAGAACCAGCATCACGCGAGCGCGGCGATCTTCGGTCACTTCGAGAACGTCGAGCGGCGCGCGGGCGAGTACGCCGGCAACATCAGCGTCTACTGGTTCGAGCACGGCTGGTTCTGGATGATCCCGCTGAAGGACGGCAGCATGAGCGTCGGCGCGGTCTGCCGTCCCGAATACCTGCGGCTGCGCAAGAACAGCCCGGCCGAGTACCTGCTGCAGACGATCGCCATCGGCCATCCCGAGATGCAGCAGCGAATGAAGAACGCGACGCTGATCGACAACGTCGCGCGCGCCACCGGCAACTATTCGTACACCTCGACCGGAATGCGCGGGGATCGCTACATCATGGTCGGCGACGCCTATGCGTTCGTCGACCCGGTTTTTTCCAGCGGGGTCATGATGGGGATGAGCGGGGGCGTGTTCGGCTCGGACGCCGTCGACGCCTGGCTGCGCCGAGCGGCCGACACCGAGGCGAAGATGCGGCACTTCGAGAAGATGTCGCGGCGCGGCGTCGAGACGTTCTCGTGGTTCATCTGGCGATTCAATTCGCCCGGGATGCGCAGCCTGATGCTGCATCCGGGCAACCCGTTTCGCGTCCAGGAGGCGGTGATCTCGCTGCTCGCGGGCGACGTCTATCGCGACATCGGGGCGCGCTCGCGCTTCTTCCTGTTCAAGTTCTTCTACTACATGTTCGGACTGAAGCACCCGCGGACGACGTACCGGCTGTGGCGCAAGCGCATCAGCAATCCGTCCGTGGAATTCAAGGGCGGGACTACCCCGGTCGACGCCACCCAGGAGAGCTCGGCATGACCTGAGGGCGTTGCACGCGCGCCACCAATCCTCCTCCTGCTGCTGTGCAGCATTGCGCGTTGCTGTACGCGCGGTGCCGCAACGGGTCTAAACTCGTGAAGCGCTCCGCTCGAACCTATTCATAACAACGGATGCGTGCTCAAAGGAGGAGTATCCATGCTTCAACGCAGCGTGTCGCGCCACGTGCGCCGGCCTGCACTCGCAACACTGAGCGCGGCCCTGATCGCCACCGGACTGTGCGCAGCCCCCAACGCCATCGCCATGTCGTTCGACTGGGGGAACGGCGTCAGCGGCAGTTTCGATACGACGCTATCGCTGGGTGGCCTGTGGCGAATGCAGGGCCGGGATCCCGCGTTGATCGGCATCGCCAACGGCGGCACGGCGCGATCGGTGAACGGCGATGACGGCAACCTGAACTACCGCAACGGCGAGACCGTATCCAGCCTCGCCAAGGCGACCCACGAGCTCGAGATCAAGTACCGCGACTGGGGCTACTTCATGCGCGGGTACTACTACTACGACCACGCTGCCAACAACAAGGACGAGCTGGGTCCCCAGGCTCATGACCGCATGGGCAGTTTCTCGTACCTGCTCGACGCGTATCTCTATGGGCGCTTCGATCTCGGCGGCCACAAGTCCGCGGTGCGCGTCGGCAACCAGGTCGTGAGCTGGGGCGAGTCGACGTTCATCCCCAACAGCATCAATTCGAGCAATCCGGTCGACGTGGCGAAGCTGCGCACGCCGGGATCGGAGCTCAAGGAAGCGCTGATCCCGACGGCGATGATCTGGGGATCTACGCAGCTGGCGCAGGGATTTTCGGTCGAGGGGTATTACCAGCTCAACTGGCGCAAGACCCGGCTCGATCCGCGCGGGACCTTCTTCTCGACCACCGACCTGCTCTCGGACGACGGCGATCGCGCCGTCGTGACGTTCGGCCGGCGGAAGGACCAGCACTTCCCGCTGACCAACCCGTCGACCAACGCCGCCCTGTTCCCCGTCTACGGGCCGTTCGACCCGGCGGCGTCGGTGTGGATTCCGCGCGGGCCCGACCGGACGCCGTCGAACTCCGGCCAGTACGGCCTCTCGATGCGCTACCTGGCGAGCGCCCTGAACAACACCGAGTTCGGCGCCTACTACCTCAACTATCACAGCCGGACGCCGTACGTGTCGGTGAACAAGACCACGTTCAACGCACTGGGCAGCGGCACGACCAGCATCCTGACCGGCTCCCCGTTCATCCCGGCCGCGGCGAACACCCAGAATGGGAGCGCCAGGGTATTCGCCGACTATCCCGAGGACATCCACCTGTGGGGCCTGTCGTTCAATACGGCGGCGCCCTACGGTATCGCCTTGCAGGGCGAGTATTCGTTCCGGCCCAACCAGCCCGTGCAGCTCGGCTCGACCGACTTGTCGCTGGCGGCGCTGCACCTGCCGAGCCAGATGGCGCAGAACCCGGCCGACATTCCGCTGGGCAGCGAGATCACCGGCTACAGGCGCGTCGACATGCACCAGATCCAGATGTCGGCGACCAAGGCCATACCGCAGATCATGGGCGCCGAGCAGTTCGTGCTGGTCGGCGAGGTCGGCTACAACTACCTGAAGCTGCCTGACGAATTCAAGTTCGAAGGCTACGGCACGCTGTTGCCCGTGCTCCAGAGCTCGGCCAATGCCGCGTCGGGCGGGTCGATACAGCCGGGCGGATGGGCGACCAAGCGGTCATGGGGCTTCCGTCTCGCGGCGCGCCTCGAGTATCCGAACGCGTTCATGGGCGTCAACGTGATTCCGCGCCTGACGTACTCGCACGACGTCAACGGCGTCGGACCGAACTTCAACGAGGGTGTCAAGGCCGCGGGGTTTGGTATCGGCTTCGTCTACCAGCAGAACTGGCAGGCCGACATCTCGTACACGACTTTCTACGGCGGCAGGACCTTCTGCGGCACCGACGTCGCGGCGCTGTCGGCGGCGACGATCGCCGCCGGCCAGTCGCTGTCGTACTGCTCCGCGGCCAACAGCCTGAAGGACCGCGACTTTCTCGCCGTCAACATCAGCTATTCGTTCTGATGTCTCAGCCCAACAGAACCGCAAGACACATGAGGAACTTCGACATGAAGGCATTCGATTCGACTCTCCGCCTGGCGCTCGGGCTCACGCTCGGCGCAGCAGTCGCCGCTGTAGGTTGGGTTCCGGCCGCCCTCGCGCAGGACGCGAGCCAGCTCGGCAAGACGTTGACGCCGCTCGGCGCCGAGAAGGCGGGCAATGCAGCGGGGACGATTCCGGCGTGGGACGGCGGCCTCACGAAGCCGCTGGCCGGGCACAAGACCGGCGGGCACTACGCCGATCCGTTCGCCGGCGACCAGCCGGTCATGACCATCACCGCCGCCAATGCCGACGCGCAGAAGGACAGGCTGACGCCCGGACAGCTCGCGCTCTTCAAGACATACCCGAGCTACAAGATGATCGTCTACCCGACGAAGCGCAGCGCGGCGTTCCCGCAGGCGCATTACGAAGAGACGATGGCCAATCCCGGCAAGGCGAAGCTCGCCCCGGGCGGCAACGGCGTCGTCGGCACCAACGGAGGCGTCGCGTTCCCGGTGCCGAAGGACGGCACCGAGGCGATCTGGAGCGCGCTCACCCGTTATCGCGGCGACACCTACGCGCATAGCTGGAGCCAGGCAGCGGTCGCGCGCAACGGCGAATTCACGCCGGTCCACTTCGACTACGAATACGACTTCCACTACGGCGCGCTCAACAAGAAGCCCGCCGAGCGCGTCGACAATCTGAACCTCTTCTTCCTGCAGACGATCACGGCGCCGGCGCGCCTGGCCGGACAGGTGCTGCTGGTGCACGAGACGATCGACCAGGTCCGGCAGCCACGCTCGGCATGGACGTACAACCCGGGCCAGCGGCGAGTCCGCCTGGCACCCAACGTCGGCTACGACAATCCGGGCACCGCGGCCGACGGCATGCGCACCAACGACGACTTCGGGATGTTCTCGGGCGCCACCGACCGCTACGAATGGAAGCTTCTCGGCAAGAAGGAGATCTACATTCCGTACAACTCGTACAAGATCAGCGGCAACACGGTGAAGATGGCCGACGTGCTGAAGCCCAATCACGTCAACCAGGACCTGGCGCGGTACGAACTGCATCGCGTGTGGGTGGTCGACGCGACACTGAAGGCGGGCACCAGCCACGTCTACTCGCGGCGGACGTTCTATCTGGACGAGGACAGCTGGACGCCGGTGCTCTCCGACAAGTACGACGGCCGCGGCCAGCTGTGGCGCGTCGCCGAGTTCCACTCGATCAACATGTACGACATCCCGATGCAGTACGGGACGCTCGAAGTCCACTACGACCTGCAGGCAGGCCGTTACCTGGCGATGGGATTGCGCAACGAAGAGCCGCGTTTCTACGAAGCGGTGAAGCGCACCCCGAACGACTTCACGCCGCAGAACCTGCGCGGCCTGGGCACGCGCTAGCCGCCGTCGCCGGCCAGACGGACCGACGCGGCGGGAGCCCGATGGCGCGACTCGCGGTGCGTCGTTTGCTTGCTGCGGCCGCGTTGATCGCCGTCGGGGCGCTCGGTGCGACGCGCGCCGGCGACGCGCGGGCGCAATACGAATCGCCCTCGCCTGCGACGCAGCCTTCCGCCGTCGCTCCCGTTGCCGCCGCCGACCAGCCGCTGACCGGGCGCACGCTGTCGCGTCTGCTGCTGCAGGCGGCGACGTTCGCCGGCAACCGGATCGTTGCGGTCGGCGAGCACGGCTTTGTCATCCGCTCGGACGATCTGGGCAAGAGCTGGATTCGCGCCTCCACGCCGCATCGCGCGATGCTGACCGCGGTCGCGTTCGCCGATGAGAAGAACGGTTGGGCCGCGGGCCACGACGGACTGATCCTCGCGACGCGCGACGGCGGCGCGACGTGGACCGAGCAGCGCTACAAGCCCGACGACAAGCAGCCGCTCTTCGCGCTGCACTTCACCGACGCGACGCACGGCTATGCGCTCGGCGCGTACGGGTTGTTCCTCGAGACCGCCGACGGCGGCGCGACGTGGGCGCCGCGCGCGATCGTCCAGGAGGACCGCCATCTCTACGCGATCGTCGCCGATGCGCAGGGCCGGATGGCGATTGCGGCCGAGGCGGGCACCCTGCTCGTCTCCGCCGACCGTGGCAAGACATGGGAGCTCTCCGCGTCGCCATACAAGGGGTCGTTCTTCGGGCTGGTGCTCGCGGCCGACGGCGCCCTGCTCGCGTACGGACTGCGCGGCAACGTCTTTCGCAGCGCTGATTTCGGGAAGACGTGGAGCGCCTCCGCCACCGAAGGATCGGCGACGCTCCAGGGGGGCGCGCGGCTGTCGGGTGGAGACATCGTCCTGGTCGGCAGCGCGGGCGCGGTCGTCAGCAGCCGCGACAACGGCGCGACGTTCCGGCGCGTCGCGGGACAGAAGGCGATGACCTATTCGGCGGCGCTGGCCCTTCCGGCGGCGCCCGGTGCGCTGCTGCTGGGCGAGGCGGGTGCGGTCGCGTACTCGCCGCCTGCGCCGGGCAATGCGCCGGTCGCCACGCCGGCTCCGGCTCCACCTGCGGCCACGGCTCCACCTGCGGCCACGGCGCCGGCGACGCAGTCGAAATGAACGTCCAGCATCTTCTCGACCGGCTGTCCGGATGGCTGTTCGGGCATCGGCCGCAGCTCCTCGCCGTGTTCGCGGTCATCACCGCCGCGCTCGCGGTCAGCGCGACGCAGCTTCGTGTCGACGCGGGCTTCAAGAAGATGATCCCGCTCGCGCATCCGTACATGAAGACGTTCGTCGAGTACGAGGGCACGTTCGGCGGCGCCAATCGCGTCGTCGTCGCGCTGCTGCGCAAGGATGGCAGCATCTTCGACGCCGCGTACATGAAGGCGCTCAAGGGCGCGACCGACGACGTGTTCTTCGTGCCCGGCGTCGATCGCGCAACGGTGCAGTCGCTGTTCACGCCGAACACGCGGTTCATCGAGGTCGTCGAGGAGGGATTCGCCGGCGGCAACGTGATCCCGGCGACGTTCCAGGGCACCGACGCCGACCTGGCGGCGGTGGCCGTCAACGTGCAGAAGGCGGGGCTCGTCGGGCGCCTGGTCAGCAATGATCTCAAGGGCGCGCTGATCCGCGCCGATCTCCTCGACGTCGATCCGCAGACCGGAAAGCGGCTCGCGTACGCGTCGGTCGCGCAGAAGCTGGAAGACATCCGCGACAAGTACCGGAATGCCGACACCGACGTCGCGATCATCGGCTTCGCCAAGGCGGTCGGCGACATCACCGACGGCGCGCGCGGCGTGCTGATGTTCTTCCTGGTCGCGTTCGTCATCACCGCGCTGCTGCTGCGCTGGTATTCGCGCTCGACGATGCTGACCGTCGTCGCGCTCGGCTGCGCGCTGCTGCCGGTGCTGTGGCTGCTCGGGGCGCTCCCGCTGGTGGGGTTCGGTATCGACCCGTTGTCGGTGCTGGTGCCCTTCCTGATCTTCTCGATCGGGTGTTCGCACGCGGTGCAGATGACCAATACCTGGCGTCTCGAGGTCCAGGCAGGCGCGTCGGCGCTGGACGGCGCGCGGAACGCGTTCGCGAAGCTGTTCGTCCCCGGCGCGCTCGCCCTCCTCACCAACGCGCTCGGCTTCCTCGCGATCATGTTCATCAGGATCGACATCGTCCGCGAGCTCGGGCTGACGGCGACGCTGGGTGTCACGCTGATGATCGTCACCAACAAGCTGGTGCTGCCGATCCTGCTGTCTTATCTGCCGGTGACGTCGGTGCGCACCGCGGTGGCGGGCGGCAGCGCTGCCGGCGATGCGGGTGCGGGCGCCGGGGTCGAGGGAAGGCACCCGGTCTGGCACGCACTGTCGCACTGCGCCGACCGGCGCGTGGCGGTCTGGATCATCGCCGGCAGCGTCGTGCTGGCGGCGCTCGGCGGATGGAAGGCGCGAGACTTGACGGTCGGAGATCTCGGCCAGGGCGTGCCGGAGCTGCGCGACGACTCGCGCTACAACCGTGACAGCGCGACGATCACCCGCAATTTCGCGATCGGCGTCGACGTGCTGGCGATCGTCGCCCAGAGCCGCGACGTCAAGGGCGCTTGCACCGAGTTCGACGTCGTCGACGCGATCGACGAGTTCGAATGGGCAATGAAGAATGTCGAGGGGGTCCACTCGACGCTGTCGTTGCCGGGGCTCGCCAAGATCGTCAACGCCGGCTGGAACGAAGGCTCGGTCAAGTGGCGGGTACTGGCCCGTGCGCCCGAAGTGCTCGCGCAATCGGTGACGCCGATCGACACCAGCACCGGCCTCCTAAACTCCGACTGCTCGGCGATGCAGATCCTGCTGTTCATGAGCGACCACCAGGGGACGACGCTGGCGCGCGTGGTCCAGGCGGTGAAAGACTACAACGCTTCGTTCAGCCAGCGGCCGCTGGCGAAGAAGCTCGAGTTCAAGCTCGCGAGCGGCAACGCGGGGGTGATGGCAGCGACCAACGAAGCGGTCGCCGCGGCGAAGATCGAGGAGTTGGCCGCTCTGTTCGGTGCGCTGGTGCTGATGTGCCTGGCGACGTTCCGCTCGATCCCGGCGACGCTCTGCATCATCGTCCCGCTGGCGCTCGTGTCGCTGCTCAACAATGCACTGATGGCGATGCTGGGGATCGGGATCAAGGTGTCGACATTGCCGGTGATCGCGCTAGGCGTCGGCGTCGGCGTCGACTACGGGATCTACCTCTACGACCGGATCGAGGCGCACCTGCACGAAGGCTTCCCGCTGCGCGAGGCGTATTACCGGGCGCTGATCGAGCGCGGCGCGGCTGCCGTGTTCACCGCGGTGACGATGTCCATCGGCGTCGGCAGCTGGATGTTCTCGGCGCTCAAGTTCCAGGCCGACATGGGACTGCTGCTCTCGTTCATGTTCTTCGTGAACATGCTGGGCGCGGTGTTCCTGCTGCCGGCGCTGCTGACGTTCTTCATCGGGAAGAACCCGGGGAACGCTCCCCGCGACGAGCGGGCGGTCAGCTCCTCGGCTCGGTCGTAACTGCCGGCACCGCCGAGGGCATCAGCGACGTCGCCATGTCGGCGGCGATCGGCACCAGGCTGCTGTTCGACACGCGCTGCCCCGGGAGGACGAAGCGCGCCTGCTTGAAGCCCGAACCGACGTTGACCGCCGCCTGGGCCGGAACCACCGGCGCGACCGGCTTGTAGTCGGCGTACAGCTTCTGCACCTTCTTCACGTACTCGCGCGTCTCGGCGAACGGCGGCACCGTGTTCTTGTACTTCATCACATTGCCTTCGCCGGCGTTGTACGCGGCGAGTGCCAGCTCGACGTTGTGCTTGAACATCCCGAGCAGGTCGCGGAGGTACCGGGTGCCGACCTTCAGGTTGGTCGCCGGATCGAACAGCTTCTGCGCGATGCTCTGCTTGCGGTCGCCGGTGACCCCGTAGCGCTCGCCGGTGTCCGGGATGATCTGCATCAGTCCCATCGCGCCCTTGGCCGAGACCACGCCCGGCTGGAACGCCGACTCGACGGCAATGACCGCCTTGACCAGCGCCGGGTCGACGTTGTGCATCTTCGCGTACTGGTTGATCAGCGGCTCGAAGTGCGCGACCGAGGCCGGCAACTGCTTCGGCACGGCGCGGGACTGCGCGGCGATCTGCTCGGCCGACGCCAGCGCAGCAGCGGCCGCGGATGCCGAAGCGGCCGCGGCCGAGGCGGCGGCCGAAGCGGCGGACGCCGGTGTAGTCGCTGCCGACGTATCGACGCGGACGCCGCCCTTGAAGAACAGCGTGTAGCGGTCGTCGAGCTTTTCGGAGGCCAGGTGCGACCGGCCGCTTTCGTCGATGTAACCCCAGATGTCGGCGCGTGCGGCGGTCGTGACCGACAGGCCGGCCAGGCCCGCGGCCAGAGCGAGTGCGGCGGCGCCGGAGGAAAGGCGATTCTTGACAGACAGCGGACGCGACCGTCCGGACGGAAGGGACAGGGACATGAGCAGTAGTTTTTTGGCAGCCGTTCCCGAGTTTGCTCTTCGCCGGGACGCAGGCAGCATCGCCAGCGTCCAAGCCCCCTCCCCGGACTCGAAAAGACCGCCCCAAAGTTACGGGACCGGACTGTGACTCAGCGATTGTAAGAAAGTTCCTACGATTTTTCAATGGGATACGATATTCGGTGAATATTCACGCTTGAGCGGTGCGGTGACCCGGGGTACCGTTTCCGGTCCACCCGCATGAGCTCGAGGGAATCATGGTGAGCCCGCTCGTACCGGAAGAAAAGCGCGCAACGATGGTGGGCTGGTACGACCCCGGCCAGCTCGCCCGGACCGGCGCCGACGTCGCCGCTTCGACGCTGTTCGGCCGTCGGGCGGACTTCCGGCTGATCGAGGCGCAGGGATCCATCGAGGCGGAGGAAATCGACTTCGGCGGCGGCGAATTCTGGTTCGACTACGTGGCCGACAGCGGCGACGGCTGGAATCCCACCTACGCGATCGCCGCGGCCATCGCCCAACCGACCCTGACGCTGTCCGACCCGGACGGCAAGCGCCAGCACGTGACCCACCGCGGCCGACTGCTGGTTTTCGGTGGCGACGAGGTCTATCCGGTCGCGTCCCGCCAGGAATACAAGGAGCGCCTCGTCGCCCCGTTCGCCGCGGCGCTGCCGTTGCCGGTCGATCCGCCGCCGATGGTCCGGGCGATTCCGGGCAACCACGACTGGTACGACAGTCTCGTCTCGTTCATGCGGCTGTTCTGCGCGCGCGACACCTTTGCGAACCACTGGCAGGCAAAGCAGCGACGAAGCTACTTCGCGGCCCGGCTGCCGCAGGGCTGGTGGTTGATGTGCCCGGACATCCAGCTCGATTCGGACATCGACGAGCCGCAGATCGAATACTTCAAGGCGATCGCCGCGCAGATGGGCCCGGACGACCGCGTGATCCTGTGCACCGCGGAGCCGCACTGGATCTATGCGTGGATCTACGGAGAGGCGCGTCCGGACCTCAACGAGGACAACCTGGCCTTCCTCGAGCAGAAGATCTTCGGGAACCGGATCGCCGTCTTCATCGCCGGCGATCTCCACCATTACCGCCGTCACGCGACCGACGACGGGACCCGGCACAAGATCACCGCGGGCGGCGGCGGCGCATTCCTGCATCCGACGCATGGCCCGGACACATCGACGATCGACGACGGCTTCGTCCACAAGAAAAGCTTCCCCGACGCGGCCACGTCGCGCAAGCTGTGCTGGGGGAACCTGCTGTTTCTGCTGCGCAACTGGAAATTCGGGTTCGTCACCGGCTTCGCCTACATGCTGACCTGCTGGGCGGCGCTGACCGACGTCTCCGGCTACGGCATTCACCAGGTTGGCGAGGCGCTCGCCGAAGCGATCAACGCGGCTTTCAACAAGCAGGTCGCGGCGTTCTGGTACCTCGCGCTGCTGGGTGGGTTCGTCCTCTTCACCGATACGCACTCGAAGGCATACCGGTGGGTGGGCGGCCTCGCCCATGCGCTGACCCACATGCTGGCCGCGTTCTTCATCGGCTGGGGCGCGACGGTGCTGAGCGTTCATTGCTGCCGGTTCACATTCGGCGACACCGGCCAGCTGCTGATCGCCGGCGGCGTGATCCTCGCGCTCGGATTCTTCGTCGGCCCGATCATCATGGGGCTCTACCTGCTGGTCTCGCTGAACGCGTTCAAGCGGCATTCGAACGAAGCGTTCTCGTCGCTGAAGATCGAGGACTGGAAGAACTTCCTGCGGTTGAGGATCGCACCGGACGGGACGCTGACGATCTTTCCGGTCGGCATCCGCCGCGTCCCGCGTCGCTGGAAGGAAGCGGTGGCGCCCGGCGGTCCGCTGTACACGAGTGACGACAGCCGCTCGACCCCGCCCGAGCTGATCGAATCGCCGATCGAGATCCGCCGCGACGACGCCGGCCGGCGGTCGTCGCGCGCAATGCCCTGACTTTCGAGGAACCGCACCAATGGATTCGAATTCGCTGCAACGTCCCATCCGCCGGCTCGCCTCGCCGCTGTCGGCGCTCGCCGCCCACTACGACGCGATCGTGATCGGCAGCGGCTACGGTGCCTCGATCGCCGCGTCCCGTCTCGCAAGGGCGCGCCGTGCCGACGGCTCCGCGCTGACCGTTTGCGTGCTCGAGCGCGGCGAAGAGCTGCATCCCGGCGAGTATCCGTCGACGCCGGTCCAGGCGGCCGAAGCGATGCAGTGCGACATGCCCGAAGGCCGCATCGGACGGCGGACGGGCCTCTACGACCTGCGCGTCAACGAAGACCTGAACGCGTTCGTCGGATGCGGGCTGGGCGGCGGATCGCTGGTCAATGCCAACGTCTCGCTCGAGGCGGATCCGCGCGTGCTCGCCGATCCCGCATGGCCCGCCGCGTTCCGCGCCGACGTCGAGGGGCTCACCGAGGCGTATCGCCGCGCGAGGGACATGCTGAAGCCGACGCCCTACCCCAACGCGCGCAATCCGGTCGCCAAGTTCGCGACGCTCGATGCGATGGGCCAGGGCGACGGAATCGGCAAGGCCGCCGACACCCCGCCGATCAACGTCCACTTCGGCGCCGCGGGACGGAACCATGTCGGCGTCGTCCAGCTGCCGTGCACCGGCTGCGGCGATTGCGTGTCCGGATGCAACGTATCGGCGAAGAACACGCTGCTGATGAACTACCTGCCCGACGCGGCCAATCACGGCGCGAAGATCTTCTGCTCGATCGGGGTCCGGTCGATCGCCCACGGCGCCGACGGAAAGTGGAAGGTCTTCTTCCACATCCTCGAATCGGGCAACGAACGTTTCGACGCGCCGGAGAGCTTCGTCACCGCCGACCGCGTCTTTGTCGGCGCGGGCGCGCTCGGCAGCACCGAGATCCTGCTGCGCTCGAAAGCGCGCGGGCTTCCGCTGTCCGACAAGCTGGGTCAGCGCTTCACCGGCAACGGCGACGTGCTGTCGCTGGTGTACAACGCCGGCCGCGTCTCGCATCCGCTGGGCTTCGGACTGCATCCGCCGTCGGACAACCGGCAGGTCGGCCCATGCATCACCGGCGTGCTCGACCTGCGCGCCACCAATCCGTTCGGCGCGGGGATGGTGATCGAGGAAGGATCGATCCCGTCGCCGCTGGCGCCGGTGATTCCGGCCGTCCTCGCGGCCAGCGCGGCGGTTGCCGGCAAGCCGCCGGCCGCACGCCTGCGTCCGGACCGGCTGTTGCGCGAGACCGAGAGCCTGGTACTCGGCGGCTATCAGGGCGCGGTCGACCGCAGCCAGGTGCTGCTGGTGATGTCGCATGACGATGGCGCCGGCGAGATGGCGCTCGATGACGACCGGTTGCGGATCCGCTGGCCGGGACTCGCGTCGCAGCCGACCTTCGTGCGTGTCGAGGCACGGCTTGCGGCGGGCGCGAAGGCGATCGACGGCGTGCTGGTCGACAATCCGATCAGCACCGACCTCCTCGGCCGGCGGCTGATCACCGTGCATGCGCTCGGGGGGTGCGCGATGGGCGAGTCGGCGGCCGAAGGCGTCGTCGACGAGCGCTGCCGCGTGTTCGATCCCCAGGGCGGCACCGTGCATCGCGGCCTGTACGTCTGCGACGGCGCGGCGATTCCGCGGCCGCTGGGCGTCAATCCGCTGCTGACGATCTCGGCAGTGGCCGAGCGGGCACTGGCGCTGGCCGCGGTCGACGAGGGCTGGACGCTCGACGTGCGGCTGCCGTCGGCGCCGCCGATCGCGGCCGGGGCCGCGCTCGACCTGCCGGTGGGAATCCAGTTCACCGAGACGATGCGTGGCTTCGTGTCCGCCGATGCGGACGTGGATCACGCCGAGGCGGCAACGCGCGGCAAGGCCGCCGATACGCCGTTCGAGTTCACGCTGGTCGTCCGGAGCGACGACCTCGACGCGATGCTCGGCGACCCGATGCATCGCGCGAGCCTCGCCGGGACGGTGCGCTGTCCGATGCTTTCGGCCGAGCCGCTTGCGGTATCGGACGGCGAGTTCCAGCTGCTTCCGATCGATCCTGCCGTGAAGCTCACGCGACGGATGCGCTACCGGTTCGCGATGACCAGCGTCGAAGGCCCGAGCTGGCGCTTCGACGGGGTGAAGACGATCCACGACGATCCGGGTCTCGACCTGTGGTCCGATACGACGACGCTTGCGATCGACATCTCGCGCGATGGCGCAGCGGTCGCGCGCGGCGAGCTGAAGATCCTGCCGAAGGACTTCGCGATCCAGATGACGACGCTGCGCGCGCTGCATGCGCCGAACCTCGCCGCGGCGCTCGCCGCGAAGGCGCGCTTCGGCCGCTTCTTCGCAGGCGCCCTGGCCGATACGTACCTGGGTCTCGCGCACGACACGCCGAATGTCTGGCCGCCGGGAGCGTCGGAGCCCTCGCTGCGCGCGCGACGGCCGCTGCGGCTGCCCGAGCCCGAGGTGTACACGGTGCGCACCACCGATGGCGTCGATCTCAGGCTGACGCGCTACCGTGGCGGCACCCACGGGGGCGCCGATGGTGGCATCGATGGTGGCACCAAGGGACCGGTGATGCTCGCGCACGGGCTCGGCGTCTCCAGCCGGATCTTCATGGCCGACACCATCGACACCTCGCTCGCCGAATTCCTGGTCGCCGCAGGCTACGACACGTGGATGCTCGACTTTCGCGCGAGCGTCGACCTTCCCGCGTCGCGCGGCGAATTCAGCGGCGACGACGTGGCGCGCTTCGACTACCCCGCGGCCGTCGAACGGATCCGCGCGATCACCGGACGCGACACGGTGCAGATCGTCGCCCACTGCTTCGGCGCGTCGACGCTGTTCATGGCGCTCGCCGCGGGTCTCGGCAACGTGCGCTCCGCGGTCTTCTCGCAGATCGCCGGCCACGTCAGCGCGCCGTTCGCCAACCAGCTGCGCGCGGCGCTGTACCTGCCGAATTTCCTTCGCGGTGTCGGCATCGATGCGCTGACCACCGATCTCTCGGCACACCCGGACCTGCTGGAGCGGATGTACGACATCGCGCTGACGATGAATCCGGCGATCCGATTCGACCAGCATTGCCGGAGCAAGCCGTGCCACCGGATCAGCTTCCTCTATGCGCCGCTGTACCGGCACGAGCAGCTCAACGCTGCGACGCACGAGGCGATCGGCGAGCTGTTCGGAGTCGCCAACCTGCGTTCGCTCGCGCATCTGGCGAAGACGATCCGCGAAAAGAAGGTGGTGAGCGCCGATGGCCGCGACGACTACCTGCCCGACGATCCGGTCCAGCTCGGCGAGCGGCTGGCCGGCTTCCGCTTTCCGATCCGCTTCATCCACGGCGCGCTCAACGAGTGCTTCCTGCCGGAGAGCACCGAGCGCTCGCTCGACCTCCTGCGGCGCACGCACCCGGACATTCCGTACGACCGCGTGATGATTCCGGGCTACGGACACATCGACTGCATTTTCGGCATGAACGCCGCGCGCGACGTGTTCCCGCACATCGTCGCGCATCTCGATGCGACGGCATAGCCGATGAGCGATCCCGATGCGATTGTCGTGGGCAGCGGATTCGGCGGATCGATCTGCGCGTTGCGGCTCGCCGAGGCCGGTCGCCGCGTGCTGGTGCTCGAGCGCGGGCGACGCTGGGCGCCGTCCGAATTCCCGCGCGACCCGCGCGACGTCGGCCGGGTGTTCTGGCACGACGGCGCGTTGCAGCGGCTCCGCGGCCTGTTCGACATCCGGCTGATGAGCGGCGTCGGCGTGGTCGCTGCCGCGGGGGTCGGCGGCGGATCGCTGGTGTACGCGAACATCCATATCCGCCCCGACGCGCAGGTGTTCGACGGCTGGCCGGCGCCCTACTCGCGCGCAATGCTCGATCCGTTCTACGACCGCGTCGCGCAGCAGATGCAGGTTGCTCCGGTGCCGGAGTCGGCGGACATCGCGAAGCGCACGTGGTTCAGGTCGGTCGCGTCGCAGCTCGGAATGTCGACGTTCGATCCCGACCAGGCGGTGTCGTGGGACGTCGATCCGCCCGAGCCGGAGCGGCATCGCTGCGGACTGTGCGCGCGCTGCGAGTTCGGATGCACGCAGGGTGCGAAGAACACGCTCGATTTCACGTACCTCGCGTCGGCCGGGAAGCTGGGCGCCGAGGTCGTCGCCGGAATGCAGGTGAAGCACGTCAGCCGGAACGGCACGGGCTACACGGTGCATGCCGAAGACCTCGACACGAGCGCCGCGCGTACATTCTCGGCGCCGATCGTCGTCCTGTCCGCCGGCACGCTCGGCACCAACGAGATCCTGATACGCAGCCGCGATCAACGGCAAACGCTGCCGGAGTTGTCGCGGCAACTCGGCAACGGCTTCTCGGCCAACGGAGACTTCCTGGGCACGCTGCAGAACGTGTCGACGCCGATTACCGGCTGGCACGGTCCCGACGTGACGACGGTGATGCGATGCGAGCAGGATGGACAGGCATTCACATTGGCCGCGCCCGGCTTCAACCAGCCGGCGACCGAGCTGCTCGCGAGTCTCGGCGTGACGCGGCAGTTGCCGCAAAGCGCGCTGGACTGGCACAAGCTGGGCTTCGCGTTGCGCACAGCGTTCCGCGTCGGCGCATTCAACCGGCCGCTGCTCATCCCGCTGCCCGGCGCGGGCGATCCTTCGCGGATGACCAACCTGTTCGCGATCGGCCGCGACAACGCCGGCGGACGGATCTCGCTCAACGGCGACGACCTCGACATCGCGTGGGACTACGCGGTCGAGAATGCGGCGCTGGTCGGCGCGATGGACCGGATGATGCAGCGGATCGCCGATGCGTCCGGCGGACGCTACGCGCCGCTGCCGACGTGGTCGATCTTCCGCCGGCCGATTACCGTGCATCCGCTCGGGGGGTGCCGGATTTCGGAGTCTGCCGACCAGGGCGTGGTGAGTCCGCGCGGTGAAGTGCATGGATATCCCGGGCTGTACGTCGCCGACGGGAGCGTGATTCCCTCGTCGATCGGATTCCACCCGGCGATGACGATCGCCGCGGTGTCGGAGCACATCGCGGAAGGAATGGCGCGGCGATGACGGCGTCCGTCGCGCTGGTGCCGCATGCATGCCCGTCCGATCGGTTGCGGATGTGGGTCGGTGTGACCAGGCCGGATGGCCCGCCGGTGATCGAGTGGTCGCTCGATGGCGTGCGCGTGCAACCCAGGTCCGCGCGCGAGCTTAAGCCCACGTTCAAGGGGCTCGAGATGCAGCTGGCTGTACCGGCCGACGACGTCTGGACCGGGATCGTCGAATTCGCTTTCCAGCACATTGGGATCCTAAGCTTAGAATTCCACGTGGACAAGTTGTCGC
>JADMIO011011092.1_pt1 | contig 60760 bp, 50 predicted proteins | sample 8958161 | NCBI WGS metagenome assembly JADMIO01 (sample SAMN16585339, study PRJNA669376) | soil metagenome | isolation source: Crop rotation soil | place: USA: Cullars Rotation, Alabama | collected 2011
CCGCGACTTCAAGTCACGTGAATTCCAAGCTTCGGATCCCACTGTGCTGGAAAGCGGCCCGGCCCCTTCAAGGGCGGCTTGTCGTCGTCGTGGGGCGTGGGCGTGTGATAGCCCCAGCCGCTGGCATGGAATACGTTGGTGCTGCGCGTGACCTTGAAATCAGAGGGCGCGTCCTGGCCAAAGTTGGAGATCGCGCAGAAGACCACGCTCGGAAAATCCGCCGTGACTTTGTCCTTCTCCAGCCCGCGCGCCGCCTGCCACGCGTCGTCATGATCGTCGATCACGCCGGCCGCAGACGCGATCAACTTGCGCATCTTCGCGAGGCCGTCTTGTGTCGTCAGGTCGAGGGTCACCGACTGTTTGTTGGTGTTGAGGTAGGCGAAGACGCTGCTTTCCTTCCTGCCATCCTTGCCTTGGATGACCGGCGCCATGGACCGGGTCGGGCTGCCGGAGCCCGGCTTCTCGATCTTGATGACCTCGGCGCCCAAGTCGGCGAGGAGCTTGCCGCAGTATTCCCCTGCGACATCCTCCGCCAACTCGATAATCCGAACGCCTTTGAATGCAGCCACGCAAGTCCTCCATCTCGCAACGACGCGGCGAAAGCCGGTGTTCAGCTTTTCTCGCCGTCAGCCTTTCGCCCCTTGGCGCGCGCAAACCCTCCCGTGGCCATGCGCACGAATTGATTTACCAGGTGGGGCAGGTCGTTCCGCTGAACCGCCGGCGTCGTGCCGCCAAAGTGGCGATCGAGCGCGATTGCAAACAGCGTTCCGAAGATTCCCAGGCCAATAAAATCCGTATCCATCCCATCGCGCGCCAACGGCTCGAGCACCTTGCCGCGCAACTTGATGTGGGGAGCAATATGCTTCCGATAAAGATCGCGGCCAAGGTCCGGTTCGCTGAATAAAGCGGCTGCGAGAAGCGGAAAGAGCTCGATCATGTCGCTCACGTGCCGCTCAGCGGACTCACGCGCCAGACGCGCCAACTCGTCCGGCGTTTCGGCGGTCTCGTAAATTTTCACCTTTTCTTCGACGCCGCGAAAGGCATCGAGAAGCGGCTGCACCACAGCCGCGTGAAACAATTCTTCCTTCGACTCGAAGTGCTCGAAGATGGTCGCGGGGTTGACCTGCGCCTCTTTGGCGATGTCGCGGGTGCGCGCGCCCTTGAGATTGTCGCGGGCGAAGACGGTTTGCGCAGCCGCTATGATCAAGCTGCGCCGCTCGGCCGCCGGGAGGTAGGCCCGCGGGGTCCGCCCAGTCTTGCTTTTCTCTTTTGGTTTCAGGGCCTTCCGGATTGGAGACATCGGCGCATCCTTCCGTCACACTCAAGGTCATAAGAGGCTAGCAACCGCGCCCTGTTAATACAACCAACTATTTGGTTGATTTCGGATTCCGGTAGCCCCATCGTACACGCCAGCCCCGCGCCGCTGTCCTATTGTGAGGACGTTTCAGTCGTCCTTTGAGCGCGCGGAAATCTGATTGGCGAAATTTGATCGGGAGGAGAACACCATGAGCAAGAGCCCCATTTCCTACGCCGTCATTCGCGGCAAGGTCATCGACACCGATCTCATCGAGTTCGGGGGCCGTGGTGGCGATACCAGTTTCATGGCGCCCGATCCGAAGAAGATCGCGAATCAGATCGCGCTCGGCAGTCCTCGTTTGCTGGAAGACCTCTACTCCCTCAGCTTCGAGCAGATCCTCGATTACCTCGAGGAACTCGGCAGCAAGCTCGACGTGCGCACGAACAGCTACATGATGGAGGCGCGCGAGGCCAGCTACGCCACCGCGCCCACCACCAAGCCGATCATGGACGGCTACTTCTCCCATATTGAGACCATGTTCGACCGCGAGCGCATCAAGAAGATGGTCGAGTTCACTATTGGCCTTCCCTACCTCGAAGGCTGGGTGGAGGAGATCGTCGGCTCGACCCGCGTCGGCATCCGCGCCTATGGCGCGCGGACGATGCACATCATTGCCGGCAACGGCCCGGTGCTCGGGGCGCTTTCGATCCTGCGCGGCGCGGTGACCCGCGGCGATACCATCATCAAGGTACCATCCAACGATCCGTTCACCACCGCCGCCATCGCCCGGACGATGGTTGACATGGCCCCGGATCATCCGATCACCAAACATGTGGCCGTGGCCTATTGGCGCGGCGGCGACGAGGCCGTGGAGTCCCAGGTTTACCAGCCGCATAACATCGAAAAGATCTGTGCGTGGGGCGGCTTCGCCTCCGTGAAGCACATCACCAAGTACATCCAGCCGGGCATCGAACTCATCACTCTCGACCCGAAGCACTCGGCGAGCATCGTTGGCGGCGAAGCCCTGACAAGCGACGCCGGCATCCAGGACGCCGCCAACCGCATCGCAACCGATGTGGGCGCGAGCAACCAGACCGCCTGCTCCAACTGCCGCATGGTCTACGTCACTTGCGGCACGGACGAGGAAGGCATCGAGAAACTCAAGAAGCTGGGCGAGATGACGTACAAGGCGTTCGCGAAGCTGCCGGAATCCCTCAGCACTATTCCGAAGCGCTATGATCCCGACCTCAAGACCCAGGTCGATGCGCTGCGCTTCAGCGAGGATTTCTACTCGGTCTACGGCGGCGAAAAGGGCGAAGGTGCGGTGATCGTCTCCCACACGCCGGACCGGGTCGACTTCTGGCAATACCTCGCCGACCGCACCGTAAACCTCATTCCCGTCGATACGTTGGATGAAGTGTTGGACGTCATCGACTCTTACACCCAGACCGTCGGCATCTGGCCGGAGTCCTTGCGCGAAGTGGTACGTCACAAGGGCGCGCTCTACGGTGGTCAACGCTTTGTGCAACTCGGCTATTCGTTCAACGGCGTCGGCCTCATCGGACCGCAAGACGGCATCGAGCCGATGCGTCGCTTGGTGAAGTGGATCGTCTCGGAAGAACCGCTGTCGAATCTCAAGCCGCTTTGGGAGTGCAAGGACGACGAAATCGCCATGGTGGCGTGAGGTCGCCATGACCAAGTTCGGGTGGGACTCTACGTCCGACGATGTGTTGGCTGGAATCGATCTGACCGGCAAGCGCGTGCTGGTGACAGGCGTATCCGCGGGATTGGGCGTGGAGACGGCGCGTGCACTCCTTGCGCACGGTGCAGAAGTCATCGGCACGGTGCGCGACCTGGCGAAGGGAAAGACCGCCACGGCCGAGATCAGCAAGACATACGGCAATCGCTTTTCGCTTCTTGAGTTGGATCTCGCCAATCTCGCCAGTGTCAGGGCGGCATCGGACAAGTTGAAAGCGGCTGGCAAGCCGCTGCATATCGTCATCGCCAATGCCGGCGTGATGGCGTGCCCCTTCGGCCGCACCGCCGACGGTTTCGAGACTCAGTTCGGCACCAACTACCTCGGCCATTTCCTGCTGATCAACCGCATCGCGGACCTCATCCCCTCGGGCGGACGAGTTGTGCTGGTATCGTCCGTCGGGCACGCCTTCGGCGATCTGGATCTAGACGATCCCAACTATGAAAAGCGCGCCTACGACCCCATCAGCGCCTATGGCGGCGCGAAGACGGCGGTCAACCTGTTCGCTGTCGAGTTCGACCGCCGGCACAAAGGACGCGGCGTACGCGCGACGGCGATTCATCCCGGCGGCATCATCACCGAACTCGCGCGGCATATGACGCAAGAGCTGATCGAGAAAATGACCGCCATCACTATCCAGGAGAGCGACGCCGCTTCCCTGCAACGGGGTTTCAAGAACGTTCCGCAAGGGGCGGCCACGCAACTCTGGGCGGCGGCCACCGCGCCGGCAGATCTTGTCGGCGGCCGTTACTGCGAGGACTGCGCCGTGGCTGAGCCGGCAGCAAAAGGCAAAGGCGTGCGCCCCTACTCCATGGATCCGGAGCGGGCAAAGGTGCTGTGGACGAAGACCGAGAAAATGTTGGGACTTTAGCGGGAGGAGCGACGATGGATACGCGGCCGATGAAAGACAACGCGACCGAACGCAAAGCGTTGGCATGGATGGACGATCCCTATAAGGCGGTCGGCTACTCCAACACGCAAATGCACTCCGTGCCCCGCGAAGAACAGGAAGCGGTCCAGATCGCCGGCTTCAACTATCGCCTGGAACAGCGCCGCTCGCAGATCCCGACCCTCGCCAAACTCGCCGATGCCCAAGGCGTCAAGCATGCCGCCAGCATCGAGGACATGGCGCCGGTCCTCTTTACCCACGACATCTACAAGAGCTATCCGATCTCGCTCCTGGCCAAGTCGCGATTCGATCAGTTGACGAAGTGGCTGTCGCGTCTGACGCCCACCGACATTTCCAACGCCAAGGTCGACAAGTGCGGCTCGATCGACGAATGGCTGGATGCGCTCCGCGATCAGACGCCTCTCGATGTCGCGACCTCATCCGGAACGAGCGGCACGCTCTCCTTCTTCCCGAAGACCAAGAAGGATTACACGATCTCCGCGACGGGCGTACGCGTCGGCCTCACCCAGCGTTTCGGCGACAATGCGCCGGGCGACATGGACTCCCCGATCCATGTGCTCACGCCCTTCTACCGCGACGGCTACAGCACCGTGTCGCGCCTGCCGCAGTATTACCTCGACATCTTCTGCAAGGGCGATAAGGCCAAACTCCATACCGCCCTGCCCTACAAGGCCAGCGCCGACTTGATCTGGCTGGCCGCGCGCCTGCGCGCCGCCCAGAAGAAGGGCGACACCTCGCGGGTCGACGTGCCGGAGACTCTCCTCGCCCGCCGCCCCGAGTGGGAAAAGATGGTCAAGGAATCCCCCGCCCTGCAGGCCGACTTCATCCGCAACAAGTTGCCGGAACTGAAGGGCCAGCGGGTGTTCGTGCTCGGGATCACCGTCATGTTCTACGATATCGCCAAGGCCGGCCTTGAGGCGGGCATCCGCGGCGAGTTCGCGCCGAATTCGGTCATCATGGCCGGCGGCGGCGGCAAGGGCGTCGTTCTGCCGGACAATGTCTTTGACATCATCGGCGATTTTTTCGGCGTCAAGAACGTGTTCGGCGCTTACGGCATGACCGAGCAGAATGCCTGGTTCTCCACCTGCGAGGCCAACCGCCTGCACATGCCGCCGTGGCTGACCGTGCTCCTTCTCGATCCCGAGACGGGCAAGCCGCTGCCGCGCACCGGTACGCAGACCGGCCGCGCGTCGTTCTTCGACATGACCCTCGACGGACCGTGGGGCGGAATCATTTCCGGCGACCGCATCACCGTGGACTACAATCCTTGCAAATGCGGCCGCACGACGCTCCACATCGACACCAAAGTCGACCGGTATAGCGAACTCGCCGGCGGCGACGACAAGATCACTTGCGCGGCAACCCCGAGCGCCCAGCAGGACGCGTTGGATTTCCTCACGACTCTGTGAGCGGGCAGCACCGATGACCGATCGGAAGGCCCAGGCAGCAGCCGCTTTCCGGTCGGGCATTCAGATCCACGAAGCGGTCGGCGCGCCGCTCTATGCGGCACTGTGCGCGAAGTGTGCCGACGATCCGGAAATGATCGACCTCGCCGGCCGCGGCCAGCCGGGCGCGCAGCCGATGCATCTGTTCTCGGCGGTCTACGATCTCCTCTTGCGCGATCCATCCGATCGCCTGAGCCGCTTCTACGCGACATTGGCAAAGACGCCGGCCCCACCGGCTGAGGCCTACCCGGACTTCAAGCGGTTTTGCAGCGAGCACCTCGGCGAAATCATCGAGCGGCTGGAGCACCGCACGGTGCAGTCGACTTACGTGGAGCGGTGCCGCGTGCTATTGCCCGCGCTTTCCGTCGTCGCACAAGAAGCCGGGGAGCCCCTCAATCTCGTTGAGATCGGAACCAGCGCCGGCGTGCTGCTCACCTTCGATAAATATGCCTATGACCTTGGACCCGCGGGATGCTTGGGTAGCAATGCGCCGCTTACCCTTAAAGGCCAGTTGCACGGCGTACCCAAAGTGCATATCCCGAAAATCGGTGCACGCATTGGCCTTGATCTCCATCCCCTCGACGCCCGCTCCGAGGAACAGCGCCGCTGGGTCTTGGCCTTAATCTTCCCGGAATTCCGCGAACAGCAGGAACGCATGGCGAAGGCGCTCAATGTCGTCGCCGCGACGGATATCAAGCTCATGAAAGGCGATGCCCTCGACCTGTTGCCGGGTGTGCTGGCCGACTTACCCGCCCCGATCTGCGTCTTTCATTCAACGACCCTCATGTACTGGAGCCCGGACGCGAAGGCCGCGCTGAATCGGGTGTTGAAGGAGGCGAGCCGCAATCGCGATATCTGGCGGGTCGGCATCGAGCCATCGGAGAAATACGACGCCTGGTACGCGGGCCGATCCGACACGCCGGACCAGGCCAAACGCGTGGAACAAGCGTCCTGGGGCGACGTGAAAATTACGCGCTATCGCAAAGGCGAGTCTGAGACGCGTCTTGCCGCCGGCACCGCCTGGGACGGCGCGGTGGTGGAGTGGTTCAGCCCCTAGCCCTTCCGGCCCTTGCTCTGGTGCAGGAATAGATTCGAACCGTACTCATAGGTGATCGCTTCCGGAATGCTGTTCTCCAGAATGGCATCGAGGTATTCGAAATAGTGGTTCGCGATCATGTGATGGCGAAGCCCTTCCCAATCCTGGTAGATCTGGATGCTGTGCACGATGTCCGGATCGGTGAGGTCGGCGAAGAATCCGAAGCACAGGGTCGATGTCTCGCCGTCAACGTGCTTCTGGAAATTCTTGAGCACGCCGAGTAAGGCGTCGCGACGTCCCGGTTTTGAACGGGTTTTGACCAGCTGCAGGATCGGCCCCTTGATCTTGTGGAAGCCGCGCGCCTCGAGGTCCTTCAACGCCTCCGCGATCTGCGCCGCCTGTGCGTCGGGGGTGAGATTCTCGCCGGCCCGGAAGGCATCGCCCATCTTATCGTTCATGTCACGCCCTCCTGTTAATTTGGACGGAAGAGCGCATCGGGCGTGCCTTTCACTGGCGCTTTCAAGGCGAACAACTTGCCGAGCATCGGTTGCTTACGGCGTTCCACCTCGTCCAGCATCATCCAGGCCGTCGTGACGTAGATCGTGTCCAGATCCTTGCCGCCGAAGGTCAGCATGGTCGGCTGCGTGAACGGCAGCTTGATCTCCATATCCTGCGTACCGTCCGGTCGCCAGCGCTTCAACGCGCTCTCGCCAAACGCCGCCGACCAGTAACAGCCCTCGCTGTCGATGTGAGCGCCGTCGAGGCCATTCTTGCCCAGGATGGCGGGATAGCGGATGAAGTCGCGCTCGTTGGAGAGATTGCCGGTGGCCGGATCGCAATCCCATTGGCGAATGACGCCGGTGACGGAATCGCCGAGGTAGACCGTGCGGCCGTCCTTGGAGAAGGCAAGGCTGTTGGCGACGGTGAAATTGTCGGCGACCGGCGTGAGCTTGTCGCCGTCGAGGCGGAACAAGAAGCCGATGCCGCGCTTGCCGGTGTGGAGGAATTCGTCGTGGCAGGAGCCGATCCAGAAGCGTCCGGACGGATCGCAGCGCCCTTCGTGGAGCGAGACATCAGCGGGAAGCGGTGACGGCGCGCGCATCTTCACGGCTCCGCTGTCCAGATCGAGATCGTGGACGCCATTCTTCAGCGCGACGATCGCGCCGCCCCCATCTTTCAGCGCCACAGAGCCGATGCGATCGGGCATCTTCCACGTCCGGACTTTGCCGTTCGCGTCGAGCCGATGGACGGCAGCGCCGGGGCCGGCGGAGACGTTGATCCAATACAGCGCGTTGTCCCGCGGCGACCACACGGGGGTCTCACCGCAGAAGTCTTCGGTGTTCGCGACTTCGGTGACGTCAGCGGTGATTGTGCGCATGGGTCCCTCCCCAGAGACTGTCAATTCGCGGTTGCGAAAGTTAAGCGGAAAACGGCTGTTTTTGAATTTCCTTTCCGCCGCCGCCTAGAGATGATGGCTCGATTCCTAGCATCAAACCGAAGCAGGGAGAACAATCATGGCCAAGAATCTCGAGGGGAAAACGATCATTGTTCTGGGCGTAGGACCAGCCATGGGGCGGGTCACGGCGCTCATGTGTGTCGAGCAGGGCGCGAACGTCGCATTAGGCGCGCGCTCCGAGGCCATGATGGAGTCCGTCGCCAAGGAGATCAAAGACAAAGCCGGGCAATCCATCTCCGTCCCGACCGACCTGAACAACGCGGCACAGTGCAAGCGGCTTGTGCAAGAAACGGTGAGCGCTTTCGGCAAAGTCGACGGACTTGTCTCGATCGGCTACCTGCCGGAGGACAATAAACTGATCACTGAGGTCGACGACGAACTCTCCAGCTGGCGACCGATCATGGACACGAATTTCTTCGGCACCATGCAGCTCACCAAAGCGGTCATCGACCAAATGCTCAAGCAGGGGAAAGGCGGCAGCATTGTCATCATCAACTCCATGACCACACACTTGCCATGGCCGCGGACCCTGCCTTATGCAGCCTCGAAGGCGGCGCTCGCATCCGCGGCGCGTATCTTGGCGCTCGAGTATGGGAAACATCAGATCCGTGTGAACAATCTCCATTGCGGCGCGATCTTGAATGAGGCTCTGTGGCGGAACCTCGATTTTCTCGCCGAACAGCGCGGGACCACCAAGGAAGAAGAGTACAAGAGGATCGCCGCACTGGGTGCCCTTGAGTCCATCGCCACGCCGGAGGAGTACGTCGGCAGCATTCTTTACCTGCTGTCGGACCTCTCGGCGCCGGTGACGGGCATATCGCTGCACGCCAATTCCGGCCGCTATATGGGATGACCGCAATGGACGTTATCACCGCTTCACAGTTCACACGCGAACTCGGCGACCGGGAGGCGATCCGCGATTGCCTTTACCGCTATTCACGCGGCGTCGATCGCTGCGACGAAGACATGCTGCGCAGCGTCTATTGGGAAGATGCCCATGACGATCATTCCATCTTCTTGGGTAATCGGGAGGAACTGATTGCATGGGTGATCCCTCTTCTGCGCGGCATGGTGCAGAGCCAGCACGCCATCAACAATATCCTTATCCGTCTCCACGGCGACACCGCGGATGTAGAGTCCTACTTCTACGGCTACCACCGCATCCCGGCCGGCGACACGTTCATCGAGGCCATTCAATCGGGGCGGTATCTTGACCGCTTTGAAAAGCGCAACGACGAGTGGCGGATCGTCCGCCGCTACGTGATGGTCGACTGGTTCCGCGACCATCTCGATGCTGCCGATTGGGCAAAAGGCCCCCTCGGCCAAAAGATGGAGTTCGGCGGCCGCCATCCGACCGACCTCAGCTATTCCATGCTTAAACTCGACTGAAACTTCATCTATCCTGGACGGGGATGGATGGAGGACGCCAATGCAACAAGCCACAGCCATACGGCCGTCGTGGGTGCCCGAGCACGTGCCCGCGAACCTGGTGTGGGATCACGACATCATCGCGTATTCCACCGAGCTCGAGGATCCCTATATGTCCGGGGCGCGCCTCCATGATGGCCCCGACATCATTTGGTGTCGCGACGTTGGCTACGGCAAGACCGCGTGGGTCGTCACGCGCATCGCCCTGCAGGAAGAGATCTACACCGACCCGGCGCGCTTCTCCAGCGACCGCATCATGGGCCTCAACGAGATGTTGGGCGTGTCATGGTATCTGCAACCGATTGAATCCGACCCGCCGGTGCACACGGCCTATCGCCAGATCCTGAATCCCTACTTCTCGCCGCGCGCGGTCAACGCCTTCGACGGCGAGGTGCGCAAGATCTGCGACGATCTGATCTCCGCCTTTGAAAACCGCGGCGGCTGCGAATACATCAGTGAATTCGCGATCAAGTTCCCCTCCTACGTCTTTCTGACGGTCATGGGGATGCCGCTCGCGATGCTGCAGCAGTTCCTGGACTGGGACCACACCCTCTGGCGCACCAATGACGTGGCAGTGCGGAAACATTGCGCCCTCTCCATCCTGCATTATCTCGAATCGTTCATCGCGGAGCAGAAGCGCAATCCCACCACCGAAATCATGCGCGGCCTGTTCGCCGGCACCATCGACGGGCGTCCTCTGTCCATGGAGGAAATCCTCGGCATGGTTTATCTGCTTTATAACGCAGGCCTCGACACGGTCTACAGCTCGCTCGGCTGGCACATGCGCTATCTGGCCACCGATGTCGCCCTGCAAGATCGTCTCCGCAGCCGTCCCGAGGACATTCCGCGCGCCGTCGAGGAACTCACCCGTGCCTTCAGCGTCGTCAATTCCGTGCGCAAAGTGACCCGTGACATGGATTTCCACGGCGTGAAGATGCGCAAGGGCGATGAGATCGCCATTCCCACCTGGCTCTCCTGCCGGGATGCGCGCAAGTACCCGAACCCGCACGTGGTCGACATCGACCGGCAGCCGAAAATCCTCTCCTACGCCACCGGCGCCCACACCTGCTTAGGGATGCATCTCGCCCGGCGCGAAATGAAGATCGTCCTTCAGTCGTTGCTCTCACGCTTCAAGAACATTCGCCTCAAGGAAGGCGAGACCTACCAATTCCACGGCGGCGGCGGGGTGGTCGGCGTCGATTACCTGCCGATCGTGTGGGAGCGGATCTAGCGTTTACGGGTGAGCAGCCCGCGCAGGATCAAACGCACCGAAAACCGCACGCGCTCCTCGATCTCGGCGTCGCTCATCCGCTGTTGCGTCCCCATGATGCGCGAGGGGCCACCGACCGCCATGTTGAGGAACACAGCCGCCGTGCGCTCCGGATCGTCCACATCGATCTCGCCTTTGGCCGCGTGGCGCTTGAACACATCGGTCAGGAAATTCACGACCGGCACCGACGCCTGCTTGTAAGCGATGTTGAACAGGTCCGGGAACCGCTTGATCTCGGAAAAGATGATGCTTTGGAGTTGCTGCCCCGCCGGCGAAAGCACGTAGCGGATTCTGAGCCGCGCGAACGACGTGAGGGTTTCCTCAAGGTCATCGCTTTGCTCGACGATCAGCTTCTGGGTTTCGGTGGCATAGCGCTCGATGGCGCGCTGGACCGCGGCCTTGAACAGCGCGGTCTTGTCTTCGTACTGGGAGTAAAGCGTACGCTTGGTGGTGCCGGCGGCGACGATGATCATCTCAAGCGTCGCACCCTCGTAGCCATGTTCGAGAAAGACCTCGAGGGCGGTATCCAACACTTCCTCGCGCCGCTGCGCCGCCTTCTCCCGCGTCGGACGTCCCGCCCGACTCCGGGGCTTGCGCGCTAACTTCTTACTTTTCTTGAGCAAAATTCACCTTGTCGCAGCCCCCGGGTTTGGACGACAATGATACCTTATAAGGTGCTATTTTTTCACCGCCGCGCGTCCCCTTCGCCCCCATAGGAGGCCCAATGCAGACGGCAGTCGTCAAGTCACGTGTTCAATCGGGTTCGGCTTTGGAAACATTGACCGGTCTCGCGACCGCGCCGGACCGCTTCGACATCCCCTATGCGGACCTGCGCGACCTTCAGGTGCAGGCCCTCAATGAGGCCTTCCAGGACCGCAAGGATCGCCTCAAGGTCGTGAGCCTCCGCGCCCAGCAGGCGAACCTCACCGAGGTGCGCGATCTGTCCGACGGGGTGCAACTCCTCCTCCCCCACACCGCCTACAAAAGTTACCCGGAGAGTTGGCTGCGCGAGGGCCGCTGGGCGATGATGACCAAGTGGCTGGGCACCATCTCGCCGCACCCGATCAAGCCGATTGATCTCAGCCAAGTCCATGACATCGACGGTTGGATCAAGGCCCTCGATGACGTCGGGCACTACATCGCCTGCTCGAGCGGCACCACCGGCAAGTCGGCCATGCTGATTGCCTCCCAGGCGGACATGGCATGGTCGAAGATCGACACGGTCAACATGTATTCCTGGGGCTCGGGCGTGAAGCCGCTCCAGGACCGCATGATGATCTGCTGCGCGCCGATCGCGCAGACTCCGAAGGCAACGACGATCTGGGGCGCGCAATACAAGGCGTTCGCAAATCCGGCGTGGCAATGGTTCGACTATCCGGTGCCGCCGATCACGGTAGGCTCACTGACCAAGATGGTCGTCCTGCGCAAGGCCATCGCAGACGGCACGGCCTTGCCGAACGACATCGCCGACTTCGAGCGCATCACCAAGGAGCGTCAGGACGCCGTCGACGCCGCCGTAGGCATCACCGCCGACTACATCATCGCCAACCGCGAGAAGAAACTGTTCCTCACCGGCCTCTGGAACGGACACTATCACGTGGCGAAGGCGGTCCGCGAACGGGGCTACAGCGCCAAGGACTTCCATCCCGACAACTGTATCTATGTTGGCGGCGGCCTGAAGCGCGCGCTGCTCCCAGCCGACTATCAGCAATTCGTGCACGAGACCTACAACATCTCCGCGGACAAACACTTCCAGAACTACAGTATGCAGGAACTCAACTCCGGCATGCCCCGCTGCCGCGCCGGCGGCCGTTATCACGTGCCACCGTGGATGGTGCCGATGATCCTGAACCGGGACGGGGATGCGCTCGAGTCCCACGCGTGCACGGGTGAGTATGAAGGCCGCGCCGCGTTCTTCGACCTATCCCTCGACGGCCGCTGGGGCGGCGTGATCACCGGCGACAAGATCCAACTCGACTTCAGTCCCTGCAAATGCGGCGCCAAGAGCCCATCGATCCGCGACAACGTCGCCCGCTTCGCCGACCTCGAAGGCGACGATAAGATTGGATGTGCCGGAACGATTGATGCGTACGTGCGGGGCGTTTCGTGATCTAGAACGACCGGCAGGCAGTAGGATAAAATTACCCCTCCCCCCAAAGGGGGAGGGGTTTTGAATATTCAGTCGAATTCAGCGCACGCCTTCGAACTTCAAACGCTTCAGCCCACGCCGTGAGCACGACAGCAGGAGATCGCCGTTCGGCTCGACGGTGAAGCGGTGCAGCACGCCGTAGTGGATGGGCAGGTTCTCTTCGTTCTCGTGCTCGGTGGTCACACTCGTCGACCCCAATATCGCAAAGGTCTCATAGTCCAACACCCAAACGCGGAAGTTGGCGCCGTCCGCCACATACATGAACTTGCCGTCCTTGGTGAAGGCGATATCCCAGGCCGCGCCCGTGTTCAGAACCCGAGTGCCGGGAGCGATGAAGACCTCGCGGATGTAGCGCACCTCCGTCGGCGTCACCTCGAATTCCTGAATCCACCCCTTGTCGCGATCGGCTACGACCAGACGGCCGGTGGGGGAACGAATGACCTTGTGCATGCGCTTAGCGAAGCCTTCCGCCTCCGACATGGATGACGGCTTCTTGCCATAGGCGCCCCACATGCGCGTGAACGCGCCGGTATCAGAGTTGAACGCGATGATGCGACGGTTGCGGTAGCCGTCGGAGATGAACACCTCGCGCGTCTTCGTGTCGTGGTGGCACGCGGTCGGGCCTCCGAGGTACTGGGTATCGTCGTCACCGCCTTGCTTACCGCGCTGGCCGATGCGCAGCAGGAGCTTGCCATCCGGCGAGAATTTCAAGACCGCGTCGTCATCGGCCTTGTATCCGAAAATCCAGAGGTTGCCGTCATCGTCGCACTCAAGCCCTTCCAAGGCGGCCGGCCATTGGGAGACGCCGTCGACCTTCGGAATATGATCGGGACCGCCCCAGGCATTGAGGAATTCGCCCTTGGCATTCAGATGCACCAGCGGCGGTAGCCAATCGGACTGTTGCGCACCCGTATCGACTCCCTGGGCATTGCCTTGGTGAAGGATGTACAGGTCACCATTGGGCGCAAAGTTTGCCGCCAGCACCGAGCCGATTTGCTTCCCGGCCGGCAGCTTGAAGACCGGCGTTTCCAGTTCCTTTGCAAACCGCGGGCGCGGTTTCGTCTTGTGTCCACCATCGGGGGCCATGTCGATCCTCCTTACGCTGCGGCCTTGGGCCGGATCTTGCGGTTATACCAGGAACGGATCTTCTCGCCCTGGCGCGGGGTCATCTTGATGATGGCGCGCGTGCTGGCGTAATGCTTCTTGGTCGCCTCAGGCACCGCCCCCTGCTGCATCTTGAAGTTCTCATATTTCTTGTCGATGGCGTCGCTGATGCGGTCGAATACCGCCTGATCGGCCACGATCTCCGCGTCGCAGCTTGCGATCACCGCGCGCAGATCCGCCCACTGCTCGCCCTCCTCGACCATGCAGCACACGCGCGGGTCGCGCTGGATGTGTTTCACCTTCGGTGAATCCATACCGGTGCGTGTCCAGAAGGCGCCGTCCATCCACACGTACCAAATCGGCATCACGAACGGCTCGCCGGACTTGCGGGTGGTGGCAATGATCAACGTATGCCCCCCGTTCAGGAACTCGTTCATCTCTTCTTCCGTAAGCCTGACGCCCATAGCCTTCTCCGTGATTGAATTAGTTGATCGATTGGCATTGGCCGCCGTCGATGCGGTAATCCGCACCGGTGACGAAGGCCGCCAAGGGGCTGGCCAGATAAGCCACCAGCTCGCCGATATCTTCCGGTGTACCATAGCGCGTAGATGCGCACGGGAATATGTTCAGGTCCATGAACTTGGCCTCGCGCGTCTCATAGTCGTCGGGCCAGCCTTTGGCGGCGGCCATGCGGTCCAGGGACTTCTCGAACATTTCCGTGCGCGTGCAGCCGGGACTGACGGTGTTGACGGTCACGCCGGTGCGGGCGAGTTCCTTCGAAAGACTGACGGTCATGTTGTTGACCGCCGCCTTGGCCGCGCAATAATCCGGCGCGCTGACCACGGGCTGCGTGCCGCCGCCGCTCGAGATGTTGATGACGCGGCCCCAGCCAGCCTCGCGCATGGCTGGGACGAAGGCATGGATCATGCGTACCGCGCCAATGACGTTCTGCTGCATCGTGCCGGCCCAATGTTCCGGCTTCACCTGGAACCAGCTGGTGACGCCGCCACCGGACGATTCCATGCCGCCGATGTTGTTGACCAGGATGTCGATCGCGCCCACGTGCTTTTGGACAGCCTCTATGACCGCACCGGCCTCGCCATCCTTGGCGAGATCGCCGAGGGCGATATGGGCCGTGCCGCCCGCGTCGTGGATTTCCTTGGCGACCGCTTCGGCGGCATCGCGCTTGCGGCCGTGGACTACGACCGTCACACCCTCGCGCGCGAAGACCTTGGCAATGCCTTTACCGATGCCGGTATTACTGCCGGTCACCAGCGCTTTCTTTCCGCCCAGCTTGAGATCCATCGTATCCCCGTCAGCTCTGTGCCATGGGCCGTGGCGCGCCCGCGCCCATATACTTTCCAAGGCCGCGATGGAGGTTGATGATCGCTTTCTCCACGACCGGGTTCGGACGCACCGCCTGATCGCCGGAACACTTCATGCCGCGCTGGACGTCGGGCAGATTCTCGAAATCTTGCAGCCACAGGAGTGGCCATTGTTCCTTCGGAAGGTGGACGTTCTCGACCTTCGGCACTTCGCCCTCAGGAAATCGCTCAAGCGCATGCGCATCCAGGATACAGCTGTCTGGATCGTAGCCATTGGGTCGCACGCGCATGCCGAGCCCACATGACACGCCGGGCTCAATCAGCGAATTCGGGAAGACATGCCAGTTGAAGCCGGTGTCCCGCATGTGCTCGGCGCTCACGTCCGCCCAGATCACACCGCGTGCCTGGTCCATCTCGCGGGCCATGTTCATCAGCGTATTGCTGACTTCGGCCGCGCTCGCGGTCTCCGGCAAGACATCGAAAAGCTTTTTGGCGGCAGCGACGAAGGTGTCGGTGGTGAGCGCCTCAACGGTCTCGTGCAGGTTGGTGGTGGCCGCGAGGACAGTCTGGCGATGATCCTTGGCGCGCGCCGGGTCAACACTCGCGGTCAGCCCGCCGCCGCCTTCGCGGCCGGCGGTGCCTATCGCAGTATGCATGCCTTCGGACCTGTTCCAGCCGCGCCCGCTGCTGAATTTCCGGTTCTGCGGGTGAATGATGCTGGCGTGGTAGGTCTCGATGAAGGCTTCCAGCATCGCCTTCCAATTGCAGGGGATGATCGTCCAGCGCCGCCACTTGTAGCGCATCTTCCCCATCTCAAAGGGATCGATCCAATGGGGCAGTGTACCGAGGAATTGTTCGAACGGTTCGCAGCCAGGATCGAAGTTGACATAGACATAGCCGGCCCAGCGACCGACTTTCACACGGCCGAGGCGCAGCTTCTCGTCCGTGAGCGCGGCGCTCCAGTCCTGCTTTTCCGACACGTGGATGTTCTCGCCTTTCAGGTTCCACTGCCAGGCGTGATACTTGCACGCAAACTTTTCCGCATGGCCGCAGCCGTCGGTGAGACGCCGGCCGCGATGGCGGCAGGTGTTCGTGTAGGCAACGATCTCATCCGGCCCGGTGCGGACGATGATCGCCGAATTTTCCAGAATGTCGTAGGTGACGTAGTCGCCGACGTTGGGAAGTTCCTCCTCGCGGCATGCGACCTGCCACACCTTGTCCCAAAGATGCGTCCGCTCGGCGCGCGCATAGTCCGGCGAGATATAGGCCGCGACCGGAATCTCCACCGCCTCATCGGACACGTCCGACCGGATCGCCTGCATCTTGTTCATCGCACAACCTTCCCTTTGGCCTCTCCGGCCGTCCTCGGCGTGGAAATCATATTCCCGGGTTCGGCCCGCGCAGCGACAAAATTGATCACATGGTGGGACATTATGGCGATCCGGACTGCTGCGCTATAAGACATTGATTTTACTAGTATTACATACATAACGACCGCCGGCCGGCCCGCCCTTCGCCATTGACAGGTGGTCGGGGCCCGGGAGTATTGTATGCGCATACAATGCCGGGATCGAGGGAGGATGACATGGCGCCGGATGATGCAGGGATCAACGTCGGGCAGAGTGAAAACCCGCTGAAGAAGCGCCGCCGCCACCTCGCCCGCGCCGCCGTCGAGCATGTGCGCCGGGGCACCACCGCCGAGGCGCCGAGCGTGCTCCAGGAGAGCATCGCCTTCTTCACCGACCCCGACCTCTATGCGCGGGAATTCAAGAAGCTGTTCCTGGAAACGCCCCTGACCCTTTGCATGTCGAACGAACTGCCGGAGCCCGGCAGCTTTCGTACCTTTGACGATCTTGGCGTTCCCATCGTCGTGGTGCGCGGCAAGGACAGGAAGGTGCGCGCCTTCCTCAACATCTGCCCTCATCGCGGCACCCGCGTCGTGCGCGTGGAATCCGGCAAGCAGAGCCGCTTCACCTGCCGCTTCCATGCCTGGACGTTCGACACCGAGGGCAAGGTTGTCGCGATCCCGGAAGAGAAGCAGTTCTGCGGCGAGTATCAGGATCATCTGACGCCCCTCCCGTGCGAAGAGCGTCACGGCCTTGTGTTCGTGCAGGCGACCGCGGGCTCAACCATGGACCTCGATAAGCATTTGGGGACGTTCGGCGCGGAACTCGAGATTCTGGAACTCGACAAGGCACCGCCGGCGCTGCACGGCGTCGTGTCGAGCGCGGCCAATTGGAAGTACACCATCGACACCTATTTCGAGACCTATCACCTCAACGCGCTGCATGGGGACTCGTTCAGAGGATTGTTCTCGCCGCTGTGCGTGTTCGACACGTTCGGCCCGCACCACATCTACACCTTCACGCCCTTCAAGATCGCCGAGTGGGCGAACATGGCGGAAGCGGATTGGCCGGTGGATACCCTGCCGCTGCAGTACTTCCTCTTCCCCAACATCATTCTCTCCGTCGGCTCCGTAAATAAAACCGGCTCGTCGGTGACAATCCATCGCCTGTACCCGAACGGTGTCGGCGCACTGACCAATAAATTCATGCTCTGCCCCTTCGGTGGCGTGCGCGGACCGGAACACCAGAAAGAACTCGAAGCCATCTTCGAGAAGATCATGTTCGCCAACCGGGAAGAGGATTACTCGGTGACCGGCGAAAGCTGGTCCGGCCTGGCCTCCCTGCCCAAAGGCGCGACCATGCCGATCGGCAAGCTAGAGATCGGGGTGCAGAACTTTCACAAGAACATGCACCGCATCATGGGGCCGTGACGGCGCCAAAAGCGCTATTCACGCGGTGAAAAATCCCTAAGATCGACGGCGTACATGCGAGGTGGGCCGGAGGGCGGCTGCTGCCTGCGATTCAAAAGGGAGAAAGACATGGCGAAATTCACGACGGAACAGGCGACGGCGGCGGTTGCGATCCAGCAGCTCATCAACGACTGGGCCTATGACCTGGATTTCAACGACAACGTAAACGTGGGCCAGGTCATCACCGACGACGTGGTCTATAACGTTGGCGGCACCGCGCGCAAAGGCAAGGCGGAGGTCGAGGCTTTCTATGCCGAGCGTCGCGAGAAGATCAAAAACAACCGCCCGACGATCCGCCACATCAACACCAACTTCCGCGTCACCTTCAAAAGCGCCAGCGACGCCGAAGTCTTCTTCGAACTGGTCTTCTGGACGACGGAAGTGCCGGGTCTGAACCCGGCCGACGTGGTCGCGGTCGCCGACGTGTGGATGAAAGTGCGCGTCGAGAAGGACGGACACTGGCGGATCTACAACTTCGACAGCACGCAGCCCCTGAAGCGCGTTTAAAAAACGCCCGAATACAAGCGGGGCGGCAGGGCTGAGCGCCTTGTCGCCCCGTAACATTCTGCATATCGAATTTAGCTTATTTTTCGGGCCTTCCCGCGGGTTCTGTTGGAGAATAGCCGGCAGAACATGCGAGGGAGTTGGCCGCCATGAACGTCATCCAGGAAAAGCCACGCACAGCACAGAGCCATAAGCCGATGGCCCTGCTCGCGTCCCACCCCGGCGGCTGGACCCAGTTCCCCTTTGAGCAGCTCTTCCAGCTTCCCAAGAAGGAACGGGAAGACCTGCAGCTTGCCGCCATCCAACACCGCTTCGAGCAGATGAAGGACAGCGTCTCAGCGCTTGAGCGGCTCGCGAACCGCCAGGGCGTGAAAAAGATCGACCGGATCTCCGACGCCCTGCCGCTGTTCTTCGATCACCGCGTCTACAAGAGCTATCCCCTCACCCTCATCGAGACGCGCGACTTCCCGAAACTCACCTCATGGCTGGGCCGCCTGACCATGCACGACCTGACCAAGGTCGATCTCGGCGGCCTCAAGACCGTCGACGATTGGCTGACGCGCCTAGACGACTTCGGCATGATCATCGGTCACACCTCCGGTACGACGGGGAAACTCAGTTTCATTCCCCGCTCGCGCACGGAGTGGCCGACCTGGAAATCCGCCTATTACGCCAACAGCCACGCCGCCACCGGCGTCGATCCCACGAAGACGCATCTTCCCACATTCTTCCCCGGCTACCGCGGCGGCCATCACATGTCGCTGAAGCTGATGAACCTGTTCGCCGTCCCCGCCGCCGGCGGGCCGGAGCATTTCCACACCCTCTACCAGTCGCCGGTATCATCGGACCTGATGTCCCTCGCCGCCCGCATGAAGGTGGCGGAGGACAAGGGCGAACTCGAGAAACTCGGCCTTGACCCCGCGCTCCTGCAAAAGCGTCAGGAGATGATCGAGCAAGGCCGCCGCCGCGAACAGGATGTGGAAGCCTGGTTCACCAAACTCATCAACGAATTCCGCGGCAAGCGCATCCGCATCGGCGGCACTTTCTCCGATCTCATCAAGGTCGCCATGAACGGCAAAGCCAAAGGCCTGCGTTGCGACTTCGCGCCGGGCTCGTTCATCCTCTCCAGCGGCGGCATGAAAGGCTTCAAGGACGCCCCGGCGGATTGGGAAGATCAAATCCTGAAGTTCTTCGGCGTGCCGCGCATCTGCAGCACCTACGGCATGTCGGAGATCATGGGCTTGGCGCCCATGTGCCAGCACAACTTCTTCCACTTCATGCCGTTCACGGTGCCGATCCTCCTCGATAAGGACGCCAACGAACTGCCGCGCGAGGGCGTGCAGACCGGCCGCATGGCCCTGTTCGATCTCCTTGCCGAGACCTATTGGGGCGGCTTCATCTCCGGCGACCAGGTCACCATGCACTACGACGAGAATTGCCCCTGCGGCTGGAAGGGCCCGCGCATGAGCAAGACCATCACGCGCTTTTCCGAGATGGAAGGCGGCGACGACAAGATTACCTGCGCCGGCTCGGCGGAAGCCTACGACGAGTTCATGGATTTCGTGGCGCGGGTCTAGACCCCGCCGCTGACCCGCAGCGTTTGGCCGGTGACAAACCGGCTGGCGTCGGACGCGAGATAGAGCAGCGCCACGCCAATGTCGAAGGGTTGGCCGACGATGCCGAGGGGCGACAGGGCCGCCATCTGTTGCAGGATCTTCGCGCGCTTGTCTTCGTTCACATCGCCGCTCGGGTCGACATAGGTGCTGGCATTGATCGGCGTGTCGATCCAGCCCGGCACCACCGCATTCACGCGCACGCCGAAGGGCCCGAACTCCTTTGCAGAAACACGCGTCAGCTGGTTCACGCCCGCCTTGGTCATGCCGTAGACCGACAGCGTCGGTACGGGGCTCTCGCCGGCGGTAGAGGAAACATTGACGATAGTTCCGCCGCGCCCCAACTGCTTCATGACCCGCCCGGCGGCGGCGCAACTCCAATAGGTGCCCATCAGGTTGACGGAGATCACCCGCTCGACCGCGTCCGGTGCTGCCTCGATCACGCCGGCCCAGAGCGTGATGCCGGCGGAATTGATCCAGCAATCGAGCCGGGCGTACTTCTGAATCACCTCATCGGCCAGCGCTTCGACCTCGTCGCGCTTGGCCACATTGGTACGCCGGATATGGGCCTCCCGCCCCGCCGCGCGTACTTTCGCCGCCGTGGCCGCGAGTCCCTTCTCGTCCACATCCGCCAGAACAAGGTTGGCGCCCGCGCGCGCAAACACCCGCGCCGCCTCCTGGCCGATGCCCGAGGCCGCGCCGGTGACGACGGCAACCTTGCCTTCGAGCGAGAAGGCTTTGACGAGTTCTTGGTCCATGCTCACGCCGTCTTTGGCGTGAATGTGAGATGCAGGGTCTTGAGACCGCGGAACACGTAGGTCGGCAGGTAATCGAACCGGCGCGCGCCGGCGGGGCCGTGAAACTCCGGATCGAGCTGTATGTCATCGAGCCGCGCCAAGAGACGGTCGAGACTGATGCGCGCTTCCGTCCGCGCCAGAGCCGCGCCGGGACAGGTGTGAATGCCACGTCCGAAGGCGAGATGCTCCTTCGCCCGCGGCCGCCCCATTTTGAATTCCGCCGGATCGTCATAGCGGCGCGGATCGCGGTTGATCGCCGCCATCGTCAACATAACGTTGGTCCCGGCGGGGATGTCCACGCCGTTCAGGGACGTGGGCTTGCGTGCCAAACGGAAGCTCGCCTTGACCGGCCCGCTGAACCGCAACACTTCTTCGAGAAATTCAGGAATGAGCTTCGGATCGGCGCGGAGTTGCGCCTGAATGTCCGGCCGCTCGGCGACAATCCGCATGGCATTGCCGACAAGAGTCGCGGTAGTGTCCTGCCCCGCGCCGAACAGCAGAGTGCCAACCCGGACCACGTCCATTGAGTCGGGCGTCGAACCGTCCGCATACTTCGCGTTGGCGAGATCGCTCAGGATGTCGCCCTGCGGCTTCTCCCTACGATCCCTCACATATTCAATGAATTTTTCCCGGCGGTAATCCATGGGATTATAGACCGGGCCTTCGTCACGGGCGGCGCCAATCTGATTCGAGGTGCCGGTTGCGGCGGTCCGGAACCCGTTGCGGTCCTCTTCCGGTACGCCGAGCAGATCGGCGATCACCAGCGTCGCAAAGGGAGCGCCGTACTCCTTCCCCAACTCGCATTTGCCCTTGGCTTGCATTTCGTCAATCAACTGGTCGGACAGGCGCGTGATGCTGTTTTCCATTTCCCGCAAACGGCTCGGCGTGAACAGGCGCGTCATCAGCGACCGCAACGGCGTGTGGCGCGGCGGATCTTGCGTCAGTTCCTCCTCACCGAAGGGCATCTTCGACCGATGGGCTTCGATCTGCGGCGTGAGGTCGTTGCCTTCGGGCGTGAACGGCAGCGGCGGCAAAGGCCCGGTGACCGCATTGATGGAGGAGAAGTGTTCCACGTCGGCAAGGACGGCGAGCGCCTCCTCAAAGCCGGTCACCGCCACAACATTGTGGGCCGGCAAACGCTTCACTGGCCCGTTGGAGCGCAGGTATTCGAAGAACGGATACGGATCATCGACCAGGGACAGGTCCATGAAAAAGTCGGTATCGGCGTAATCCTTCATGGACCGTCCTCGTCAGATATTAGTTATCAGGCAGCGTGAACGCGATGGTCGCGTCGCCAAGCTTGGTGCCCATGAGGCCATGACCGCCCGCGGTCATGACAATGTACTGCTTGCCGCCCGCCATGTAAGTCATCGGCGTCGACTGTCCGCCGGCCGGCAGCCGGTGTTCCCACAGTTTCTTGCCGGTCTTGACGTCATAGGCGCGCAGATACTGATCCAAGGTCGCAGCGTGGAAAGCCACGCCACCGCGAGTGGTAAGTGCCGCACCCTGGTTCGGCGTTCCCACCAAAAGTTTAGGTCCGATCCGCGTGCCCAGCGGCCCGCTGTCCTGGGCCGTGCCGATCACGCGGTTCCACAGGGTCTTGCCGGTCTTGAGGTCGACCGCCGCGAGATGCCCCCACGGCGGCTGGAGGCACGGCAGATAAAGCGGCCCCATGAACATGCCGATCCGCACGGTATAAGGCGTGTTGTAGGCGGGCTTCGGATGGCCATCGAGATTAGGCGTCTTCTCCCGCGGTATCAGTTGCACGAACACCGGAATATCGTGGGTATTCGCCACCATGACCTTGTTGTCGTCATCCACGGACACACCGGCCCAGTCGATGCCGCCAACCGGGCCCGGGAAGATCAGAACCGTGTCCAATCCCGGCGGCGTATAAGGACCTTCATAGCGGATGCCCTTGAAGGCGATACGGCACATCATCTGGTCGATCGGTGTCGCGCCCCACATTTGTGCTTCCGTCATCGGCGGGGGGATGAAGTTGACGTCCGAGATCGGTTGGGTCGGGCTGATGGTTTCCTCGGGCAGAGCGCCCTTGGTCGGCACCGGAATCTCCTTCACCGGGATGATCGGCGTCCCATCGCGCCGGTCGAGCACCAGCACGTCGCCGCGTTTCGTGGGCTGGAGAATGGCCGGACGCACGCCGTCCGGACCCGGCAAGTCCACCAGCGTCGGTTGCGCCGGCACATCGAGATCCCAGAGATCGTGGTGCGTCGTCTGGAACGACCATCGCGCGCGCCCATCGGAGATGTTGAGGGCGACGAGCGAACTGCCGTACTTCTCATCGAATGGCCGGCGCTTCGAGCCCTGAATGTCCGTGCTCGGATTCCCGGTCGGCACATAGACGAGATCGAGCGCCTCATCTGCGGCGAAGGCCGCCCAGGCATTTGGCGTGCTGCGGGTATAGGTTTCGCCGGCAGACGGCGGGCCGATGCGATCCGGCGCGCCCATGTCCCAGGCCCACACCAAAGCGCCGGTCTTGGCGTCGTAGGCGCGGATGACGCCCGACGCCATGTCCGCGTCGTAATCGTCGTTGATGAAGCTGCCGACGATGATCTTGCCCGCGACTACGGTGGGCGCCGAATTCTGCGAGTACTGGTTGATGTCGAACTTGCCCAGGTCGACAAGTAGATCAACGACCCCGTTCGTGCCGAAATCGGCGCAGTGCGAACCGGTCGCCGTATCGAGCGCACGAATGACGCCGCCTGGGCCGGCCGCGATGATCCGCTCCGCGCACACGCCGTTACCGTCGGGCACGCGGTAGTAGCTCACGCCGCGGCAGGTCGCCAACGCATATTTGGTCACATCCGTGCGCGGATCGTCGCGCCACTTCTCCTTGCCGGTTTTCGCGTCTATGGCCACGACGATGCCGTGGGGCGTGCAGGTATAGAGTGAGTCGCCGATCTTGATCGGTGTTGCCTCGCCCTTGTTCATGTCGCCGGAATTGTGGACCCACGCGACCTTGAGCTTATCGACGTTCTGGGCATTGATCTGGGTCAGGGTCGAGAAGCGCTTGGCGTTGAGGTCATAGCCATAATGCTGCCAATCCGTGTCGGCGGGCGCAGGCGTCTGATCGGCGGCGACCGGCGACGGTGGCCCGTCCACCTCCGCTGCATTCTCGAATTGCACAAAGCGCACGACCAGCAGCACCAGGATGAGCGCGGTCGCGATCGCCGCCTCACTCCGCCAGGCCGGCGTATCACCAAGATCGTTGAGCCCGCGGCGCACCCACGGCATCGCGAGCCAGAGGCCGAGTACAGCGGGTGCGAATAGGCGCGCGGTGAGCGCCCACGGATTGGCGCCCGCTTCCCACACCGCCCACACCAGAGATCCGATAAGCATCAGCGCGTAGAGCCGTTCGCCCCAGCGCGCGCCGCGCCAATAAAGCACACCCGAGATCATCACCACCGCGCCGGTGACGGCGTAGTAGAGCGATCCACCCAGGGTGATAAGCTGAACTCCGCCGGCAAGCAGAACGATCCCAATCAGGATCAAGATCGCGCCGGAAACACGCGTCATTACTGCGGTCATGGTCTTCCCCTCGCCCCAATGCCCTGGCCGCACACGTTAAGGTAGGAAGAGGTTGGCCGCAACGTCCCGCGGTATTCGATAAGTGCCCGGGATAAGGACCTTTACCGGCCCTTCCATTGGGGCTGGCGCTTTTCGACAAAAGCGAGCGGGCCTTCCTTGGAGTCCTCCGTCGCCAGGACGCGAGCGGACGCAAGGTCCATGAGCTTGCGGCCTTCCTCGTCGCTCATCGCCTGCGTCTGTTTGACAAGACGGACGACTTCGTTGAAGGCAACAGGGGCATTCACGGTGATTTTCTTGGCGAAGTCGATGGCCCCGCTCAGGGTTTCCGCGGCCGGCACGACGCGGTTCACCAGGCCAAGAGTGTAAGCGCGTTGTGCATCGATCGCGTCGCCGGTCGCGAGCAACTCCATCGCAATCCCCACCGGAATGCGTTTGGGCAGGCGCACAGGACCACCTGCGGCTGCCAGCAGACCGCGCTTCACTTCCGGCAGACCAAAAGTACAAGTGTCGGCGGCCACAATCATGTCGCAGGCCAGGCACAGTTCCAGTCCGCCCGCGACAGTGACGCCCATGGGCGCGGCAATCCAGATCTTGGTGCGCGGGAAATTGACGAAGCCGGCGAAGCCACCTTCCTTCGTGAACATGCCCGCCGTATTGCCGCGCGAGACCTCCGCCAGGTCCGCGCCCGCGCAGAACACACGGTCATTCGATGAGGTGAGAATGGCGATCCAGATGTCGGAGTCGGTTTCCACACGCTTGAGAGCGGCATCAAGACCGCTGGTCACGTCCGCGTTAACCGCGTTACGCTTCTCCGGGCGGTTGAGGGTGACAACGGCGATATGATCGTCGCGCTTCTCGAACAGGACGGCGTCAGACATCTTCCCTCTCCCTTATCGCGTCCAGCGCGTGCGGCCATCGGCCATCGCGACCGCCGTTCCCGGTTTGCCGACAGGCTCGCCTTCCGCCCACGCCAGGAACTGGAGCATCGCCCGATCATCCGGCGGGACGTGGGCAAGAAACCGGTCGCCGCCCGGCGTACGCCCGACGACCGCGGCGAAGGCCGGCTCGCCCTTGCGATTGTAAGGCATCATGTAACTCTCGATGGTGGCCGGACCGGCGTACTTATCAAGGAAGGTCGGCACCTTGCCGCGCAAGGCATCGGCGGCGGCGTGGACGTCGTAAGAATGCGCGGTTCCCGCATCCGGCCCCGGCTGCTGCGAGAAGATGATCGCGTGATTGTGGGTGGCGAAACCACCATTGGCGAACACAAGCCCCTTCTCGTTTCCCTTCCCCTTGCGCAGCGTCTCGACCATGGCCGCCGCCGCATGGAGCATCGGGTTGCCGACCGGTGCGCCACCAAACGTCAGGCCACCATAAACGGAACTCGGCCGATCCGCCGGCCAGTCCAAAATCCGGCGCGCCATCTTCGGGATACAAGGAAAGCAGCTATAGAGTTCCACATGAGCGAGATCGGATGACTTGAGGCCGTTGAACTCCAACGTCTTCTGCAGGGTCGCCGTCATTCCCGCCGAATGGGTGTAGCTGTCGCGGCGAAGATAGTCGTCCACTTCATGGGCCGCGGCGCCGCGGCCGACGTAAATCATCTTCTGTGCCGCAATGCCGAGTTCACGCGCCACGGCGAGGCTTGTGACGATGATGGCAGCGCCCATGTTGACGCTGTTGTTCGCCACCATCAGCTTTGTGAACGGAAAGCTGATCAGGCGGTTGTCCGCCGTGACGTTCACGATGCCGTCGACCGGGACCGGATCACGCATCCAGGCATTGGGATTCCGCGCCGCCACTTCCGAACTTCGCGACCAGATCATACCCGTCTCGGCCTGGGCCTGATCGAGGTTCATGCCCCAGGCAGCACGGGTGGCGTTCTCATAGATCGGATAGATCTCCGATGGCGTCAGCAATCCGTAAGGACGCGCATGGGGCAAGGCGATGGCAGCGGCAGCCTCGGCTAGCTTATCGACCTTGTTGCCGGATGGGTCGGCCGCCTGGGCTGCTTGCGCGCGCTTGTTGGCCGTGCGCATGGCCTCGCCGCCGACTACCGCTGCCACGGAGACTTTGCCTTCCGCGATCAGGTTGGCGGCATCATTGATGAGCTGGATCGGATAGTCGCCGCTGGAATCCTTCGTACGCAGAACCGTTGCCGGTTTGTGGGACAGACGTTCCGCCAGCCGCAGATGGAAATCAGCATCCGGGAAGGAGATCTGGTCAACGGCGGCGAGCCACTCCAGGCGCTGCAACACGTTCACGCCGGCGTCCTGCTCGGCGGCATTGAGCGCCGCATGCATCAACCCCACGGAGTCCATGGCCTGGTTGAAGTCGTTGGTGCGGTCGTTGACCTGCCCGACCCCTATGATGACGGCCACTCTTGCTTCATTCAGCGCCATGATGATCCCCATCCCAGATCGCCAGCGCATCTAGCGCCTCGACGGTATTCCCAGCAACAAACAGCGGGTTGATCTCTAGAGCCGCAAGGCGCGGACCCATGGCATACGCCGCATCGGCGATCTTCACGATAGCCTGGGCGAGCGCGTCCATATCGGCGGCAGGACCGCCACGATAGCCCTTCAGAAGTTTCGCGCCGCGCAGGCGTCCGAGCATGCTCTTCACTTCGTCGGAAGAAATGGGCAGCGGGCTCGTCACCACATCGGCCACCAGTTCGACCAGCACGCCGCCAAAGCCAAGGACGAGCATCGGCCCCCAGATGTCGTCGCGCTTGATGCCGACAAGCAGTTCGAGGCCCTTTTCGCGCATGGGAGAAATCACAACGCCGTCGATTTTCGCCGCGGGCGCAGCCGCCTTCACCTTGGCCACGACATCGTTGAAGATCAGCGCGGCGTCCCCGGCTTTGACGTTGAGGCGTACGCCGCCCACTTCGGTCTTATGGGCGATATCCTTCGAGGCGATCTTGAGCACCACCTCGCCGCCCAAGCCGTCCGCTATACGCCGGGCCTCCGCCGCGCTCGTCGCGATATCGCCAGGGATGACGGGCACCCCCTTGCCGGCCAGATACTTCAAGACTTCCCGTTCGCCCGTGACCTGGGGGCCCTCCGGCGGCCGTGAGCCCTGCACAATCGCAGGTGCTGTCGGCCTCGCTTTCAGTTGCTGGGACCACCAGTTCAACTTCACGATGCCGCGCAGCATGACGTCGATTCCGGCAACAATGTAAGGCAGCTTGTTCTGCGCCATGACGTTGCGGGTGTAAGCGTTCAGGTCCTTCGACAGCATGGAGACGAGAATCGCGGGCTTCTTCACATGCGCGAGCGCTTCGCCGAGCAGCGGCAGGGCGGGCGGGAAACCCTGCCCGTCCTTGGTCGGCACAACGATATTGATGGCGAGAAGACCCACGTCGTCAGGCTCCGCCACAATCGGCGCGACCTTGGCGAATAGATCGGGTTGGGTGAGCAGCGCGCCGGTCACATCCAGGGGATTCAAAGTCGACGCATAGCTCGGCAATACGCCGCGCAGCCGCTCCTTCACATCACCCGAAAACTGCGGCAAGTGCACACCCGCCGCCTCGGCCGCATCGGCGACCACCGTACATGCGCCGCCGGAGGGCGACATAAACGCCACGCCCGGCGCGGAGATCGGCCCCGTCGCTGCGATGAGTCCGGCGATCGCGATCAGATCTTCCGCGGTATAGACGCGGATGATCCCCAGGCGTTCGCACATGGCGTCGAAAACCTTGTCGTCGCCGACAATGGAGCCGGTGTGCGCCTGTGCCGACAAGCCCGCCAATTCACTGCGGCCGATCTTCAAGATGACAATCGGCTTTTTCGCCGTGCGTGCGCGCTCGGCGGCGCGGGCAAAGCCGGCGGGATCGCGGATGGTTTCGGCGAACACGGCAATCGCCTTGGTCGGCGCGTGGTCAACCAGATAGTCGATCATGTCCGCAAGGCGGATCATGGACTCGTTGCCGGTCGCGCCAAGGAAGCTGGCGCCGATGTTCTGGTTATAAGCGAAGTCGTTCAACTCAACCGTGCTCGCACCGCTCTGGGCGATGATAGCCACACTCGGCGGCAGGATCGGGGTCACCAGACCGATGGCCGAAGCGCACGCCTTGCCCGCGACATTGATGAAGCCGAGGGAATTCGGCCCCCAGATCGTGATCCCCAGCGCTTTCGCCCGCGCCACCAGTTCGTCCTGCGCCTTGACGCCCTCCGGTCCCGCTTCCGCATAGCCGGAACTCAGGATGACGGCGTTGTGGATATTCGCCTTGGCGAGTTCCTCCATGGTGTCGAGGATGGTCGCTTGCGGCAGCATGCAGAACGCCAGGTCAACCGGCGCGCCGATCTCGCCGCACGACTTGAAGCCTTTCACGCCAAAGACGTCGTTGCCATTGCGGTTGACCGCGTAGAGTCGGCCCTCATAACCAAGGTCCGAATAATTGCGGATCACGAGACTGGACCAGAACGATTTCTCCGACGCGCCGATCAGGACGATGCCTTTCGGCTCGAACATGCCGGCCAAACGGTGCCGCGCGGTGGGCTGCGTATCCATCAATAACGTCCCTGTAATTTCGAGTGGTCCCAGCTCACATAGCGGGTCGGGTGGAAGCGCAGCATGACGCGCTTGGATAACGATGCCGCCGCCTGTGCACGAACCTCCGGCGCTGCTGGGACATTCTGCTGCATTTGTCGGGCGACCATCTGGAAGAGTTCGGCCGTCTTGGTGGGTTCGTCGATGATCTCCGCATTCGCATAGGCGATCACGGACTTGTATTCCGTATAGGAACCACCCGTTTCGACCAGGAGGGATGCGCGGGGGTCGCGCCGCAGGTTCAGCACCTTCTGACTCTTGGCAAAACTCGTCACAAGGATTCGGTCCTCATCATCGACGAAATAGTTCATCGGCATGGGATGTGGGAAACCGCCCGGGCCGTTTGAGACAAGGATCAACAAGCGATTCGACTTGAGGTACTGGCGAATTTCCTCAGGCGACATCTCGATGTGAGAACGACGGGACGGCATCGCTCAACCGCGGTCGCAGGTGATGATCGCGTCGTGGAGCTCGTAGCCGGAGATCGGCCGATACCAGGCGACATCGGGGGCGCGCGCGAGCTTGAGGCCGGGCACCTTGAACAAGCGGTCGAGAAACAGGCGTGCTTCATGCAAGGCCAGCTGCGCGCCCGGGCAGCGGTGCGGCCCGTCGCCGAAGCTCATGAAACCGCTGCCCGCCTTCGAGGTCTTGAGACGCTCCGGATCGATGGCGTGCGGGCACCCTCCAACCGAACTCTCATCCATGTTCGCATAGCGCACATCCATCGCCAGCAAGGTGCCGCTGGGGATATGTCCGCAGACCGGCGTGTCGATATCCTCCGTCGTGCGGCGCACGATGACGCCGACAATCGGCTCCAGACGCAGAATTTCTTCAAGGATGCCGAACTGTACATCCCGACCGCCGCGCGTGAACTGTTCGCGTAGCTCCGGACGCTCGCACAGATACCAGGTCGCCATGACGATGAACTCGCGGGTCGTCAGCATCCCCGCGACCGAATACGCCAGACACTCGGTGAGGATCGCCCGGTCCGACCAGCCGTCGTCGAGGAGGCGCGAGATCACGTCTTCCTTGCGGTCGTTGCGGCGCGCGTTGATGGCTGGCAGCACATCCGTCTCGAAGAACGTCGTGATCGCCACGTCCGCGGCGTCGCGGACCGGAAGCCGCTGATCGGACGCGCCCGTGGTCGCCGTCACCCGGGCCGCAAGCCCCGCAAGATCGTCCTCATAATTAATCCCGAGGATCTCGGCCACCACGGCGACGGCAAGGTGAAATCCGATTTCGTTGAGATGCCCCCGGCCCTCTTTCCGGAATTGCGCCAGCAGCCGGTCGGTGACGCGCTCGACAATCGCCTGATACCGGGTCTCGATGGCCTTCAGGGTGAAATATTTCGAGATCACCGCACGCTTACGCCGGTGCTCCTCGCCGTCGAGATAGAAGATGCCGACCTCTTCGGGCCGACTGGTATCGACCAGAGCCGCGCCGGCGCCGGACTGCTTCACCTTGCTTCCGCGCAGCAGTTCCCGGGTCGCGTCAAAGCCCTGGATTACGACAGTCTTGCTCGACTTGCGGATGTTCTCCTGCGCCGCCGCCAGGGTCTTGCGCGCGTCGCGCACTTCGCCGGCCGGATTGTCCGTATCGGGCGCCATCCCGTTCCCTCACCTATATATAAGGTGACGAGGTTAGCCCGCCTGCCCGGGCCATCCTATACAGAACAGTTATACGGTTTTCCTATAACCCCAAGGACTTAAGCCGCCGGCGCCATGTGCCCCGCCGCAGGATCGCGCTCGATCAGATTGGTCTGAACGACCGTCGCCTTGCGCCAATGGGCCCGGATGAAGCTCGGCTGTTCGCCGAGGTAGAGCTTCATGGAGTTGCACATGTGGGACGCGTCGGCATATCCCGCCGCCATCGCCAGGGTGAGCAGATTGGGCTCCTGCGACGCGATCTGGATCGAATTGCGCAGCCGCTTCCACGCACGGTAACGGCGGATCGGCACGTCCACCTGCTCGCCGAACAGATGACGCAGACGTGATGGTGACAGCGACACTTCCTTGGCAATCGTCGGCGTGCGGCTGCTGCGCGAACTCGGCGCATCGCGGATCACATCGACGGCGCGGCGGATGCGATCGTCCAAGCGGCGCGGCGGCAGACGTTCGCCGAGGAAGAACATATCGATGGATGGGATTTCAGCGGTCGCGGGCGCGCTTTCCCAACGCTTGAAGGCGTCCTCGATCTGGCTCGCCCATGCGCGGGAGGAGTCTGTCCCGCCCTGGAAGCGTTCGTCCTTGAGGAGTTCCGGCGAAACACTCTCGGTCTCAGCCAGGATGATTCTCACGCGCGCGCCGCTGTGCACGGTGTGGCGGGTGAACGGCGGCACGATGGCGAAGCTCAAAGTCTCGGTGGTGGTCTTGCCGATCGTCACGCCGATGGGACGACCTGTGCAGACATAGATGGCGTAGCCGCCCAGGGTGATTTCGCCGCGCGCCGGCGGCCCGCTGTACACGAGCCGGTCCGGGCTCATGATGATCGTGGTCTTCGGACCATGCAGACTGAATTGAGCTGTCACGATGATCTCCTCCCCATAACCTCTGCATCATCTTGCCCTGCACAAAAAACCGCATAAACTCACTAAATCGGCACACAATATGTGCAATTTTGCACAAATTTAGCCGCTACCTGCAAATTTCATGTTTAATTGGAATGACTTACGGTTCCTGATCGAGATCACCCGCTCCCGCAGCCTATCCAAGGCGGCGGAGAAGCTGGGGGTACGGCACACCACCGTGGCTCGGCGCCTACAGAGTCTCGAGACCGCCATGGGCACGCCGCTCCTCGAAAAGACGTCTGGCGGCTATGTGCCGACGGCGGCGGGCGCGAAGCTGCTGCAGACCGCGGAGCAGATTGAGTCGGAGTGTCTGTCCGTCACCGAAGTCATCTCGGACCAGGACAGGGACAGCCTGCTCACCGGCGCCGTGCGCCTTGGCGTGCCGGAAGGCTTCGGTGGATTTCTCAGCACGCGCGTCAAAGGATTCTACAGCGCTTGGCCGGGCCTCGATCTTGAGATGGTTGCCGGCACCCAGTTCCTCAGCATCTCAAAGCGCGAGGCCGATCTCGCGATCACGCTCTCGCGCCCGCGCATCGGCCGCCTCGTGGCCCGCAAGCTCACGGACTACCGGCTCCAGCTCTATGGCGCGAAGAGTTATCTCGAACAGGCGGACGCGATCCGCTCCACGGCGGACCTCAAGCATCACACCTTGATCGGTTATATCGACGATCTGATCTACGCCCCGCAGCTGCGTTATCTCGATGAGATCCTGCCCGAGGCGCGGGTGGTGCTGCGCACGTCCAGCATCAATGCGCAGGTGGCGGCGGTGGCGAGCGGTCTTGGCCTGTGCGTGCTGCCATGCTTCATGGCCAAGCGCAGTCCCGGCTTGGAAGTGGTGCTGCCCGATCAGATCAGCATCGTGCGCACCTTCTGGCTGTCCATGCACCAGGACCTGAAGGAAGTGCGCCGCGTCACGTCGGTCTGGGATTGGCTGATCGGCCTGGTGCGCGACGAACAGGCGCTGATCATGGAGCCGTAGCGTTCGCCGGGACGCGTGCGCCGATATAGCGCGTCGCGAACATCAGCACAGCCGCAACGACGTTGCTGACGAAGAACGTGGCGAACATGACATCGTACTTGCCGGTGCGGTCGAACACCTCGCCCGCGAAGCGCACCGAGACCATGCCCGTGGCCCCGCTGAGGGCAAGCGCCGTTCCGCGCACGGTGGCGAAGTAGGTCGGACCGAAGCGGTCCGCCAGCAGCGCCGCGAAGGACGGCACCACCGTCCCGGAGATGAACCCAAGCGCGAGCGCGCAGGCCAGAAGCATGGTGTAGCTTTTGTCGAACATGAGCACCAGGTTCACGACCGCTTCAAGCACGAACAGCGTCGAGAGCAGCGTAACGCGGTTGAACCTGTCCGCGACGGTGCTGAAGCACAGCGCCGTGACGACGGCGGTCGCCCCGATCAGCGACACGATGCTGGTGGCCTGCACCATGGACATCCCGCCTTCTTTCGCCATGGGGACCATGGATATGTTAATCGCCTGGGTTCCGGCAAAGGCGATGGCGGTACTTCCGGCGATCATGAGAAACAGCGGCGTCCCGAGCAGGCCGAACATCGTCAGGCGCGGGCCTTCAGGTAGACTTTGAATCGGCGTCGCACTTTCAGCCGCCGATGCGGACACCGGCTCGACATCGTCCAGGCCCGGCCGTGTGCGGATGACAAGCGCAAGGGCGAAGAGGAGTACCCCTGTCGCCGCGCCCATCATGATCAAGGCCGGCCGCCAGCCGTATGTTTCGACCAGAAATCCGGCGATCGGCGCACCGACCATGATTCCGCAGGGCAGGCCGATCCCGGCCAGCACCATGGCGCGGCCCCGGCGATGCTTGAACCAGCGCGCGAGCATCTGTGCGTTGGCGAGACTGCCCGCGCCCTGATATCCAATCGGCACAGCCACGCCCATGATGAAGGCGCCGAGCCACAGGGAATCCGTCATTCCCAGGATGATGAAACTCGCGGCGAAGAGCAGCGAGCACGCCAGCATCACCGGTTTGGGATTGCCCCGGTCGAGAAGATAGCCGACGACCGGCGCCCACAGCGCGTTGCCGATATTCTTGAAGATCAGCGCCGTATTGATATCGGCGCGGGAAAGGTGGAGTTCCTCCGACACCGGCAGCACAAACACGCCGAACGCGCCGTAGGTGATGCACTGCAGGGCCGTATACACAATTGCGGCGGCGACGACGACATACCAGCCGTAATAGACCTGCTTCACGCGCTTCCCCTTCTCACCGTGACATGACCTTACGCGATGTAAGGGGCTTCGATAAGGCGCTTCAGGCGACTCGCGCGCCGCCTGAAGCGCCTTGAGATCGTTAGTTGAACGGCCTGACCGTCAGCGTCAGCCAGACCTCCCGGCCCGCATCGGGATAGCAGATCACTTCATCGATGCCCGCGGGCCCACGGGTGTTGCCGCCCGCAACCGTGCCGCCGGTGAGGAGACCGCCGGCGCCGTTCGACGTGGTGCAGGTGCTGCGCGTGATCTCATTGTTGATGTTCCGACCCGCCAGGGTGATCTGCCACTTATCGTTGGGGCCTTTCAGCGAAACGCTGAGATCGGTCTTGGCAAAGCCCGGCTGATAGAGGTCGGCGCGGCGTCCCAAGGTCGTGATATACCGCGACGAGAAGTGGGTGTTGCTGGCGATGGCTACCAGCAGATCTCCCCACACCGGCGTCTCATAAGTGAATCCAAATGAGCCGGTCCACGACGGCGCATCGATGAGAGGCGTTCCATCGAGGTTCTGCGCCGTGTAGAGGCCGGTCGATGTGTTGAAGGCCTGGTTACAGCCTTCTGAAATCATCTGCCCGCCATAGCACGGCACGTTCTGCAGGGTGTTGAAGCGCGCATGGAGCCAGTTCACGGCGGCATTGAGGGTCATACCTTCCATCTCGGGCGGCCGGTATGACGTATCGAACTCCATGCCGTAGGTGCGCGCGCTGCCGGCGTTCAAGGTTCGTGCGATCGGCAGAAGGTTCGCACCGGGCACCAGCACCGTGACCTGGAGGCCCGAGTAGCGATAGTCATAGCCTGCCAAATTGACCGCCAGCGTCCGGTCGAAGAAGCGGCTTTTCACGCCGACCTCCCAGCCCTTCACATACTCGTTGTCGTAAGCGTTGTTCTGACCCGCGGTCGCGCCGGTCGCGATATTCAGCGAGCCGGACTTGTAACCGGTCTTGTAGGACGCAAACAGCGTCAACGTATCGGTCGGACGATAGGTGGCCGTGAACTCGGGTTTGACATTGTCCGAGGAAATCTTCGGCCGCGCGATCGTCACGAAGGTCGGCGTCCCGGTGGCGAGATTGTACGGGGTATCGAAGCGCTTCTCGTTCGACCAGCGCGCGCCGCCGGTGAGTTCCAACTGCTCGATCGGCTTCCACCGCACTTGGCCGTAGGCCGAGTAGGTGGTGACATCAACCGTATGCACGCCAAGTCCGCGGATCGCCGGAAAGCCCTGCAGGATATTGCCGCGCTGGGTCGACAGGTTATAGAGCCTGCCATCCTGATAGAAAGCGCCGGCCGTGAAGTTGATGGGGCCGTCGAAGTCGGAGTTGATGCGGAGTTCCTCCGTCAGATCCCTGCGGCGGAACGACTGCTGACTGACCGCTTGGGAGCCGGCGAAGGTGGTATTGCCGGTGCTGATATAGCCGTCGGTGAGAAGATGATAGTAGGCCGTCAGCGAGGTGAGGGTGAGCTTGTCGGTCAGATCGTAATTGAGTTCAAAGCTCCCGAACCATTGGGTCGCTTCGCGGCTCGGGATGCCGCCATTGCGAAGCTGCGGCACGCCCAGCGCCGGGACGCCTGGGAACGCCGCAGGGTCCAAGGCCACCAGGCGGAACGTGCGATCGAACACGCAGTCCTCGCCGCCGCCGATATAAGGCAGCCGTCCGGTCGGCGCGGCGGTTCCATCGGGGCACGACGAGAATTGCTGGCTGCCGACCATGCGGTTGTCATCGAAGGTGTAGTTCACCTTCAGACGGGCATTGAGCTTGCCGCCGTTATCCCACAGCGCCGTGCCGCGCACGATCCACGATTGGTTCGCGACCAGCCTGTTGGTGTTGGGGGTCAGGCCGCCGGTGCCCGGCATCGCCACCGCCGGGTTCTTGAAGAAGCCGTCGCTGTCCGAACGCCGTGCCGCAAGGCGAAGCTTGAGGGAATCCGTCACCGGGCCTGAGACGATGAAGTCGGCCTGCATCGTGCGCGCCTCGATCTCGTAGCCCGCGCCCGCGATGACTTCGAACTTGTCGGTCGGATCGGCGCTGACCACCGAGATCACGCCGCCCGGGCTGTTCTTGCCGTAGAACAGGCCCTGCGGTCCCTTCAGCACTTCGATCCGGCCAAGGTCGAACAAGGCGCTCTTGTAGGCGAGACCGTTGGTCAATTGCAGGCCATCGACGTTCAGCGAGATCGACTGGTCGACGCCCGGGTCGCCCGAGGTCGTGCCGATCCCGCGCAGGAACACGCGTGTGCCGCTCGACTGTACCGCTTCGCCGATCTTCAAGGTCGGCACATAGGATTGCAGATCCTGCGGGTTATAGACCCGCGTCAGGGAGTCGCCTGTGATCGCCTGCGCGACGACCGGAACCGTAAGCAGGGATTCCTCGCGCTTTCGGGCCGTGACGATGACTTCCTCAAGACCTTTGCCGTGCTGCGCTTCCGCCGGCATGGCGAAAGCCGCCACCAAAACCGCGGTCGCTGCCGTGAGCAGCGGTGACCGAGACTTGATTGCCCTCATTGCTGTCCTCCCGCTTGATTTTTCCGGCGAGTCTTCATTGAGCCGCCGACTCCTCCAAAACCTCAACCCTCAACCAATTCAAACCGTGGCAGCCACGCCCCGGCACTGTCATCCCAAAGCAACCGCACCGGACGATCGACCGCTGCGTTCTTGGCGCTTTCGCCGACAAGATTGCTGACCAGCAGAGTCCCGCCGCAGTCGTCGAGCTTCACGACCACCACCACGTAGGGCACCTGATCCCTCAACTCCGGCGATCCGGGGTGGTGGCAAACCGTGTAGGTGAAGATGCGTCCCTGACCATTTGACTCATGCCAATCGAACGCCGTACTCCGGCACTTGCGGCAGCGTACACGCGGATAGCTCTGGTAGGCGTCGCATGCGGTGCAATGCTGGACGAGCAGGCGCTTTTCACCGCACGCATTCCAGAACGGCTCCGACGCGGCGTCCGGCTGGGGCAAGGGCAGACCTACAGGCGCGCGCATCACGCCGCCCTCCGCAGGATGAGACCCGACGACGGCGGCGCACTCGGCCCGGACACGACAAGGCAGTGCTTGGCATCCTGGACTTGCGAGGTGCTTTGTCCCCGCAGTTGCCGCACGCCTTCCACGACAAGAGATAGCCCGTGAATATAGGCCTCGGCGAGATTGCCGCCCGACGTGTTGAGCGGCGTCCGGCCATGCGGCCAGTTGATCGCACCCGATTGCACATAGGCGCCGCCTTCGCCACGCTTGCACAGGCCGAAATCCTCCAGCGCCATGATCACCTGGCCGGTGAAGTTCTCATAAGCCTGCACGACATCGATCTCGTCGGGTGAAACGCCCGCGGACGCATAGAGATCTTTCGCAACCTCAACCATGCCGGAGGTCGTCCAGAGTTCTTCGGCCCGCCCGGGACGGTAAATGCCGTCTTCGTGCGACATGCCTTGGGCCGCACCGGCGATCAGCACGGGCGGATGCGGCGCATCGCGTGCCTGTTCCTTTGACACAACCACCACCGCACACGCGCCGTCGGACTCCTGACAGCAATCGAACAGCCGGTACGGATCGCTGATCATGCGCGACGCCTGGTGCTTCTCCAACGTCAATGGCTTGCCGTGCATCACCGCGCGCGGATTGCGTTGCGCATTGTCGTAGCAACACACCGCGACCAATCCGAATTGTTCCGACGTTGTCCCGTAGAAATGCATGTGCCGGCGCGCATCGAGCGCATATCCGGCGGCGGGCGTCAGCAGGCCGAACGGCGCCGTGTAGGCTTGCGACCCGCCGACGGTGGATTGCATCGCGCCGGCCTGGTTGCCATAGCCGACCCGCGCCTGCCCGTACCGCAGGTGCTGTCCCTGGCAGATCGAGCGATAACAAACGACAACGCGCGCGGTCTGCGTGCCGACGGCCAGAGCCGCGTTCTGAACGACGCCGGTCGCTGCGTTGCCGCCGCCCGGATAGAGATTGTTGAATCTGAGTTTGAGGTTCAGCGCCTGGGCGACTTCGACCACCGTGCAGCGGTCGCTGTTGTAGGCGCACAGGCCGTCCACATCATCAAGGGTCAGTCCCGCGTCCGCCACCGCGCGCTGGATGGCCTCGCAAGCGAGTTCCATTTCGCTGCGCGTCGTGCCGCCGCGTTTTGTGTAGGCCGTTTCGCCAATCCCGGAAATCGCTGTGCGGTCGCGCAGGGCCCAGGCCATGGCTTAGGCCTTCACGACATTCAGGAAATGCCGAATAGCCCCACCCCGCGAGAGCGCCATTGCCCTGGGCATACTTCGAGGTCCCCCATTAAGCCTCGTCGTTGTCGACCACTATGTTAGCGGGGCAGCCCTCATCACCATAATCGGTATCCTTGATGTTCCTTATCAACGCACCTTATGTAGCGACGAAGCGCCTTGATCCCGCGCCACACCGGCACGCGGATGTTAGAGCGGTCACCAACCGGATGTGGCGTTGGCCGATTTATGCGTTCGCCAGGCGGCGGGAATCCGGCGCCATCGGCGTCGCGCGAAGCGTCGTATCCTTTGCTAATTCCTGTGCCACCGTCCGCTCGGTGGCGAACCACGCGCGCAGGTGATCGGCAAACGCCGTCGGCAGGGTGCCGTGATAGACATTCTTAGGCACCAGGAGTGTGAAATTGCGGCGCAAGTCCGGGGTATTCGTGTCGATCACCACGAGTTCGCCCGCCGCGACCTCCCGCGCGATGACGCGCATCGAAGCAAACCCAAGACCGAGCCCCGCAAGCACCACGGAACGCACCGCCTCATAGGTGCTGGCGGCAAAGCGTATATCGGGGATCGCGCCGCCCAGCATGGTCGCCAGCACAATCCGGGTGCCGGACGGCGCCGTGCGCACGCACCAACTGGCGGCGCGGAGTTCGGCCATTGAGACCTGGGGCTGCTGCGCCAACGGATGCGTCGGCGCGGCAAACACCACCATCCGGTCCTCGGCGATGGGCTCGACCTGCAACGTATTGCGATTGCAGGTCGTATCGATCAGACCGAGATCGACCGACATGGCCTCGACGCGCTCGGCGATATCGGAGACCGCGCCGCTGATGATCTCCATCTGCACTTTGGGATGACGGTGAATGAAGGCGGTTGAACATTCCGGCAGCAGATAGTCGCCGATCGTCGGGGTCGCACCGACGCGGAGCAAGCCTTCCAACTCGCCGGTCTGGGGCTGGCTGATCTCGGACGCCAACAGCATGATGGAATGCGCTTTCGGCCGGAGCCGCCGGCCGTTCTCGTTCAGCAGCAACCTGCGGCCGTTCCGATGGAAGAGTTGCGCGCCCAGATTTTCTTCAAGCTCTTTGAGCGCCATGCTCGCGGCCGACTGGGTGAGGGAAACTTCCTCCGCCGCGCGGCTCACGCTGCCCAAGCGCGCTACCGCATCGAAGACTGCAATCTGCCTAAGGCTGAAATGCATGACGTCCCCTCCTCATCAATCGGCTTGATAAGTGAAATCAAGGATACCGATTTTTGTGATGAGGGCCAGTAGTATAAGCATGGGATTGGCGGGACGGAGGAAACAGTGAATTTACTCAAGGGCTACCGTGTCCTCGACGTGTCGAATCACGGGGTGGTCCCAATCGCGGGAAGCATCCTCGCGGACATGGGGGCCGACGTCATCAAGGTCGAGGACCCCGAACTGCCGGATCGCATGCGCGGCGGGACGATTTGGGGCGTGAAACCGCCCAAGGGCGGGTCCAGCCACCTCTACCACATCTTCAATCACAGCAAGCGCAGCATCGCGATCAACCTGAAGAACGAACGCGGACGGGAGACGCTGCTCAAACTCGTCGAAACCAGCGACGTGTTCATCACAAGCTTTCTCACCGGTGTGCGACGCCGCCTCGGCATCGACGTCGACGACATCCGGGCGCGCAACCCGAAGATCATCTATGGCCGCAACACCGGGCGCGGGACCAAAGGCATCTCCGCGGAACTCGGCGGCTACGATGCGACGTCGTTCTGGTCGCGGGCCGGGCTGGCGAATGCGATGTCCACCCCCGACCAACCGACGCCGCCGCAGATGCCGTCGCCGGCCTTCGGCGACAGCCAGACGGGCTTCGCCCTCGCCTCCGGAATTATTGCTGCGCTGCTGCACCGGGAAAGAACCGGAGAAGGCGTGACCGTCAACACGTCGCTCCTGAACACGGGCATGTGGTGCATGCAGGCCGCGATCATCACCGCGACCATGCTGGGCAATGAGGACATGCGCCGTCCGCCGCGCGGGACCGGCGCGCCGATGGTCAACTTCTACAAGACGAAGGACGGCCGCTTCATCCACATGTGCATGGATCAGCAGCATTATTGGCCGTCGTTCTGCGATGGCGTCGGCAAGCCGGAGTGGAAGGACGATCCGAAACTCGCCACCCATGAGGCGCGCGAGAAAAACAGCGAATACGTGGTCAAGCTCGTTGAGGCCATGTTCGCCGAGAAGACCCTCGCGGAGTGGCGGGAGATCCTTCCAAAGCAACGCGGCCCCTACGATCCGGTGCAGAAGGTCGGCGAATTGGCGGCGGATCCGCAAGTGGTCGCCAACAACTACATGTCCGCGATCGAGGACGAAACGGGGCGGGTGTTGAAGCTGGTAGCGCCGCCGTTTCAGTTCGACGGCCAGACGTACGAAACCCGTCCGGCGCCGGCCCATGGCGTCCACACTGACGCCGTGCTTTCAGAGGCTGGATACAACATGGACGAGATCATCCAGCTCAAGATCGACGGCGCGATCCTCTAGTAGTGGGCGGTGGCAAGGACGGCTGACCAGCGTTCAGCTTTTGTCACCATGTGAGATGGGCGCGCAAAAGAGACCTGAATCAACCCGCAAAATCCCGTTTTATTCAGCAAAATCCGGGCTTTCGGCATATCAGTCTTTCTGATTCCAGCGTCAATTTAATTGACTTGGCTTCTTCCTCGTAACGTCAATCCTGCACAGGCTCCCAATAAAGGTGAAGGATCGTTTCATGGCACGGGACTATCGGATCATTTCCGCTGACGGACACAACATCGAGGCGCCGCACGTGTGGGAGAAATACCTCCCGAAGAAGTTCGCGGAACATGCGCCGCGCCTGGTCAAGGATCCCAAGGGCGGAGATGCCTGGGAATTCATTCGCGGCGCCGATCCGATGCCGCTCGGGCTCGTGACCAACGCAGGCAAGTGGGGCCGCCGCTATGAGGACAACGATTGGTTCGGCTCCACCTACGAGAACATCCGCCAGGGCGCGTTCGACGGCAAGGCCCGCCTCGAGGAGCAGGATATCGACGGCGTCGATGCGGAAGTGATCTATCCGTCGCAGCGGACCATGGCGGTGTTCATGGCCCAGCCGGACGACGAACTCCATCACGCCGGGATCAATGCCTACAACACCTGGCTGCGCGAGGAATTCTGCGCCGCCGACCCGACCCGGCTCATCGGCCTGGCCCAGATGCCGGCGACCGGCGCTGCCGATGCCGCCAAAGCCGCCGAAAACGCAAAGAAGCTCGGCTTCCGCGGCATCATCATCACCGCCTTCCCGTCCGGCAACGCCCTGCCCACGCCGGAAGACGATCCGTTCTGGGAAGCGTGTGAGTCCCTCGACATCCCCGTCCACATTCACGCGCGCCTCACCAGCTCAGGCAAGAAGGCCGCAGCCTCGGGCCTTGCGAAGTCGTCACTCGGTAAGATCGACCTGAAGTCGATGGGCGGCGCGGTCGCCGGGTGCTCGGATGCGGTCGCGCGCATGATCTACAGCGAAATGTTCGATCGCTTCCCGAACTTGAAGGTGGTGCTGGCCGAGACCGGCGTGGGCTGGATCCCGCACTTCCTCGAGCACATGGACGACCATTGGTGGCGCAACCGCGTGTGGACCGAATCCAAACTCAAGCTGCTGCCCGCGGAGTATTTCCGGCGCAACTTCGTGTGCACCTTCATCCGCGAACCGTTCGCGGTGCTCAACCGGTACTCGATCGGCGTCGACAACATGATGTGGTCGAACGACTACCCGCATCATCGTCACGATTGGCCCTATAGCCGGCGGATCATCGAGGAAAGCTTCATCAACGTGCCGCACGACGAGAAGCGCAAGATGATCTGCGACAATGCGCTCAAGCTTTACAAGCTCGACACCTTGCGGAACGATACCGCCCGCCACTGACCGGGGAAAATTCGCAAGCCGTCATAGCGGATCGCAGGCCGGCAGAGGTTGCTGGCCTGCTTTCAATTTGGAGTACAGGGGATGGATGCCGTCACGGAAGCACCGGTTGATCTGAAGCGTTTCTTCGACCCGCGCGGCGTGGTCGTCTTCGGCTCCGTGCCGTCGCACCCGACGATGTTGGGACGGTTCAGCTGGTACAAATGTCCCCTCGCCTTCGTGAATCCCAAAGGCGGCGAGGCCGGCAAGTATCCGGTCTATAAAAACCTGTCCGAAGTCCCGGGCCCGATCGATCTCGCCGTCATCCGCACCGCACCGCCGACGGTGATCAAGCTGATCGAAGAGTTGGGCGTCCACGGCGTTCCCTATGCGCTCGTGTTTTCGTCGGGCTTCGCGGAAGTCGGCGGCGAGGGTCTGGAGTTCGAACGCAAGCTCACGGAGACCGCTAAGCGCTGCAACGTGCGCGTCATGGGGCCCAACACCAACGACAACGCCTTCGAGCCTCGCCCCGTGCCAGAGCACTACAAGGGCGGGCTGATCGGCCTCGTCACCCAGAGCGGCCACAACGGCCGGCCCGTGGTTCAGGGCGACACCATCGGCGCGGCCTTCTCGCGCTGGATCGCCGGAGGTAACGAAGGCGACCTGGAGGCCGCCCACTACATCCACCATTTCGCCGAGGATGAACAGACGCGCACCATCGCCGGCTATATCGAAGGCTTCAAATCGATCCCGCGCCTGCGCGAAGCGCTCCACCAAGCCAATCTCCGCGACAAACCCGTGACGATCCTGAAGATCGGTGCCACCGAGCGCGGCGCCTCCGCCGCCGTCTCCCATACCGGACATCTGGTCGGATCGAACGCGGCCATCGACGGCCTGTTCACGCAGCATGGCGTGACGCGCGTCTCCGATCTCGACGAACTTTTGGAGACCGCAAACCTGTTCTCAAAGATGCCGGCGGGCATCGGCCCCAACGCGGCGCTCTATTCCATCTCCGGCGGATCGGGAACCCTGATGGCCGAAGTCGCCGACAGCTACGGCGTGCCTGTGCCGGAACTCGGCAAGGAGACGCAGACCGAACTCCACAAGATGATCCCGACCTATCTCACGGTCGCGAACCCCATCGACAACGGCGGCGGCTTCACCATGCAGGCGCCGAAGGCCGATCGTATGCGCGTCCTGGACTTGATCGCCAATGACCCGGCCATCGACTACATCATCGTCGGCCTCACTGGCGCGCTGGGCGCCGGCACCGATGCATTCGCCCAGGACGTCTATGAGTGGAGCGCCACGGCGAAAAAGCCGGTGATGTTCACCTGGAATTCGTTCAAGGTCGACGAGCCGGGTTATGCGACCCTCGTAAAATCCGGCCTGACCGTGTTCCGGTCGTTCCGTAACTGCTTCCGCGCCTTGCGCGCTTACGCCGATTATCAGGAAAAGCGGAAACACTTCCGCCGCCGCCCGTCCCTCGCGCAACGGTTCGGCACCTTGGACAAGGCGCTGCAAAAGCCCGGCCCGATCGACTCCAAGGACAGCACTGCCATATTGAACGAAATTGGCGTCAGACTGCCGAAGGAAGCCGTCGTGCAATCGGCCGCCGATGCCGGTCGCCTGGTTAAGGACTTCGGCGGCAAAGTTGCGCTCAAGCTCATGTCGCCCGCCTTCCCCCACAAATCCGACGTGGGTCTCTTGAAACTTGGCGTCACCGACGCGTCCGCCGCCGAGAGAACCTTCGACGAGCTGATGGCGACCGCGAAGAAACTCGACCCGAAAGCGCCGATCGAAGGCGTGCTGGTCCAGGAACAAATCGACGCCGGCGTCGAGATGATCATCGGCCTCACCTATGATCCCGTCACCGGCACGGCGCTGACCATCGGCGCGGGCGGCATCTATGCGGAAGTGTTCGGCGACATCGCCGTGCGTCCGCTCCCGGTCGACGACCGTGATGTGCGCGAGATGATCGGCAGTCTCAAGGTCAACGCCCTGCTGAAGGGCGCGCGCGGCAAGGCCCCGGCGAACGTGGACGCCCTAGTCAAGGCCGCGCTCCGCGTCGCTGCTTTGGGTGAGACTGCCGGCGCGCGTATCGCCGAACTCGATATCAATCCGATCATCGTGACTCCGAAGGACGCCATCGCCGTCGACGCGCTTATCGTTGCCGGCAAACCATGAGCGCGATCCTTCCCGAAACCGACGATCCCGAGACCAAGGGCTTCTGGGACGCCGCTAAGGAAGGCCGGCTGGTGGTGCAGCAATGCAGCCACTGTCAGCGCCTGCGCTTTCCGCCCTCGCCCGGCTGCCCGGAATGCCAAAGCACCAAGGCCGGCTGGAAGGATGTCTCCGGCAAGGCGACCTTGTGGTCGTTCAACGTCGTGCACGGCCCGACCCTGCCCGCCTTTCAGGATGTCGTGCCCTTCCCTGTCGCCATCGTGTCGCTGACCGAAGCGCCTCACGTGCGCATGCTCGGCAACCTCATCAGCGCGCCGGGTGCTGCCATCAACAGCGTCGATCCCGCGACCTTGAAGGTCGGCATGCCGCTCACGGTCAGCTTCCGCCAGGTCGAGGACGTGAGCCTGCCATGCTGGGTGCCGGAATGAACCTGCTCAAGGATCGCGCCGCCATCGTCGGCATCGGCCAGACCGGTTTCGGCAAAGGCCTTGAAGACAGTGAAGAGGGTCTGGCGCTCATCGCCATCAAAGCCGCCCTCGACGACGCGGGCCTCAAGCCCAAGGACGTCGACGGCATCACGTCCTTCGGGATGGAAGTCACCCAACAGGACGAAATCGCGCGCAATCTCGGCATGGGCGATCTCGGCTTCATGGCGCAGAGCCCGTCGGGCGGCGGTGGCGGATGCGCCACGATTGGTCTCGGCGCCATGGGCGTCGCGCTCGGCCAGGCCAACGTCGTGGTGGCGTGGCGCTCGCGCAAACGCAGCGCCCGCGCCAGCCGGCCCTGGGCGGGAACGCAAGCCCGCGTCAACGGCCGCGAGATGTGGACGCGGCCCTTCGGCCTCATCCGCCCCGTCGACGAACTCGCCATGGTCGCGCGCCGCCACATGGCCCTCTACGGCACGACCCGCGACCACCTCGCCAATATCGCGCTCGCCTTTCGTGCCCACGCCAATCTCAATCCCAACGCTGTGATGCACGCGAAGAAGATGACCCGCGACGACTACTTCGCCGCGCGCCAGATCTCCGAGCCTCTGTGTCTGTTCGATTGCTGCCTGGAGACCGACGGCGCGATCGCCGTGGTGATGACATCGGCCGAGCGCGCCAAGGACCTGCGCCAGACGCCCGCCTACATCCACGCCTTCGGCCAGGGCATCAGCGACGGCAGCACGACCATGTCGAACTATTTCGGTCCCGATCCCCTGCGCGGGCAATCGTGGGCCTGCGCCGACATGCTATGGCGTCACAGCGACTTCAAGCCCAAGGATGTCGCCTGCGCCCAGGTGTATGACGCGTTCACGCCCGAGATCATCATCTCCCTGGAAGGTTACGGCTTCTGCAAACGCGGCGAAGGCGGCCCATTCACCGACAATGGCGCGCTAGGTCCCGGCGGACGCTTTCCGGTCAACACCGCCGGTGGGAGCTTGTCGGAAGCCTATCTCCACGGCGCCAATCTGATCACCGAAGGCGTGCGCCAGATCCGCGGCACGTCGACGTCGCAGGTCGCCGATCCAAAGTGCGTGTTCGTGTCGAGCAGCGACGGCGTGCCGACCAGCGCAATCCTTCTGCGGCGCTAGCGCGCGATAGGGAAAAGTGGGAGCCGGTTTTCCCGGCCATCGCGCTCATTCAATAGGCAAGAGCCCGATCGGGCTCTAGGACTTGCGCGGCTCCGGGTGCGCGCCCAGCCACCACACCACCGGGATCGCAGCCATGAGGGCTACCATCGACAGCGCGATGGCGTAGGCGTAACTGCCGCTCTGGTCATGCACATAGCCGTAGATGATCGGGCTGCCGAGGCCGCCAACGCCGAAGATCGCGAACAGCAACCCAAAGAGTTTGCCATAAGCGCGCCGGCCGAAGATGCGCGCGGTCACGTAGCCCGCGAAATCGAACTCGGTGCCGAACGCAACGCCGATCGCCGCGCCGGCCAGATAGACCTGGAGCGTTCCCGGCAGCAGGAGGATGCCCAGACATACGACACCTAGCGACCACGCCCCCGTCGCGACGATGGGCGGATAGAGACGGTCGATCAAATACCCGGAGAGCAGACGCCCCGTCAGCACCGCCGCACCGAACAGCGCCGCCGCATTGGCCGCATCCGCCGCGCTGAAGCCGCGGTCCGTGATCATCGGCACGAAATGTGAATAGAAGCCGCTCAGCCCCATGCCGGTCAGCGCCATCACCAGCGCGAGGCGCCAGAACCTTGCCGTGCGCAGCGCTTCTCGTAGCGTCAACCCTTCCATCGAAGGCGCCGGCCCGTGACCGGTCACGGGACCGTCTTCCTTGTTCTTGGCGCCGAACAGAACCAGCGGCAGCGTCACAAGCATGGCGATCGCCAGGGCCTGATAGCCCATCCGCCATCCCGCCTCGGCGATGTAAGGGATCATGAACTTCGGCGCGATGATCGCCGAAACGCCCGAGCCCGCCATGGCGATCCCGATCGCGAGGCCCCTCATACGATCGAACCACGACGTCACCAGCGCGACATACACCACCGCCGAGTTGCCCGCGCCGATCAGGCCCAGGATCGCCATCATCAGGATGAAATGCGAGAGATCACCCTGGAAGCGCGAGAACAAGAACAGCATCACCACGCAGCCCAGGATCGAGACGCCGGCCACCCGGCGCACGCCGAAGCGGTCCACCAGCGCGCCGACGAAGGGCAGCGATCCCATGCTGAGCACGCCGTAGCTTGTGTGCCCCAGGGACAGCTGCGCGCGCGTCCAGCCGAATTCATGGATGATCGGCAGAAACAGCGCCCCCGACGTATGCGCGGTCAGGGCTGCGATCCCCATCGCCACGCCCATGAAGGCGGTCACCAGCGCCAGCCACGCGGTCTTCAATTCGGCGTAACGGGATGTGGCCGGAGCGGATTGATCTTGGGTCGATTCATTCATCGCGGCGGCACTCGCTTCCGTTGGCTAGGCCGAAGTATCGCGGCGGCGTTTTTTGTTCGGAGATTTTTTTGAAACAACAAACCAGCCCGCACGATCAGGCGCGCTGATCGCGTTCCCCCACACGCGCGATGGTGACGGAGGTCAGGACGCCTTGTCAACAGCCTCAACTGCAACTGCTTGTGCGCGCTGTCCGTCGATGCTGTCCGCAGCCAGACGCGCGACGAAACGCCGGAATGCTTCCGGCACCGCACCGCGGAACACACGCTTCGGACTGATGAGACCGATCACGCGGTTCATGCTCAGTCCTGGGAAATCAATCGCGACCAGCGCACCGTCCTCGAGTTCCTTGCGGATGGCGGACTTCGGCAAAAAGCCCAAGCCCAATCCGGAACTGACCGCCGCTTTCAGCACATCGTTCTGATTTGACGTGAGCGCGATGGGGAGGCTGGGCGAGCCGGCGCCGATGATCATGGTAAGGAGGCCGCGGCACGAATTGCTGATATCGCGCAGACACCACTGCTCCCCGGCCAGATCCTCAAGGCTCACGCCCGTGCGGCTGGCCAGACGATTGTGCGGCGATGCGAAAATCACCAGTTCGTCGGTTGAGATCGGCTCAAACTCGAGCCCCGGCCGGTTACACGGCGCCTCCACAAAACCCAGGTCGCACTTCATGCTCTCCACCGCGTCGAGCACCTTGCCCCAATTCGCGACCTCGAGATTGACCCTTACCTCCGGGTTGGCCCGCACGAAGGCGGCGCACATCGTGCCGTGCGCGGCATAGTCCGCGTTATCGCTGGCCATGATGTGGAGCGTACCGGAGAGTGTTTCCTCCGGCGAAAGCCGTTCGATTTCACGGGCTTGGGCGAGCAGCGACCGCGCCAGCGGCTGCAGCCGGCGGCCATTTTCGTTCAGAATTAGCTTTCCGTGACTCCGCTGGAAGAGCTCGTTCCCGAGGTCCTCCTCGAGTTCCTTCAAGGCCATGCTGGCCGCGGATTGACTGAGCGCAACTTCGTGGGCACCGCGGCTGACGCTGGCGTGCCGCGCGACGGCATCGAATACCGCCAGTTTACGTAGGCTGATCCGCATGGCCCCTGCCTCCATTTGGGTTTCTGATACCCAATATCAGGATTTCCGGTTATCGCCCTGACCTATTCATCAATAAGAATAAATAGCTTCGTCGCGGTCAATACGTGACGAGAAGATCGGTGGTTGGACAGAAGGTTGTCCGACGCCAGCTGAGCGATTGTGCGATGCGGGAGCGGCACACGGCGCCCGGAAGGGCAGCAAATGGGGGGGACTAGCCATGGCAAATTGTAGCCATCACAGCCAATTGAAGCGCGCGCTGCTTGCAGGCTCTTGCCTGGGGGCAATGCTCACCATGATCACGCCGGCGACAGCGCAAACGCCGAACGCCGCGGGCAGCAAGGGGCTCGAAGAAGTCATCGTCACCGCGCAGCGTCGCGCGGAGAAGTTGGAAGACGTGCCCGCGTCGGTCGCCGCCGTCAGCGGCGAGACCTTGGAAAAGGCCGGCACCATCCGCTTCACGGATTTCGGCCAGAACGTCACCGGCGTCCAGATCGGCGTCACCGCCGGCTTCACCCAACCGGCGATCCGCGGCATCAGCACGACGATTGCCGGCACCGGCGCCGAGAACAACGTCGGCACCTACGTCGACGGATTTTATCAAAACAGTCCGCTCTCCATCGACCAGGACTTGGCGAACATCGAGAGTGTCGAAGTGCTCAAAGGGCCGCAAGGCTCACTCTACGGACGTAACGCCACCGGCGGCGCGATCCTGATTCGCACCAAGGATCCCGGCAACGAGATGGAAGGACGACTCAACGCCAGCTATGGCCGGTTCAATGACTATCAGATCAGCGGCTACTTCTCCGTGCCGATCATTCAGGATCGGTTGGCCGTCAGCGTCGCCGCCAACCACCACGAGAACGACGGCTACATCAAAGACATCAACTGCTTTGCAAACCCGTCGACGCGCGCCACTGCGTCACCGACGCGGCGAACCGGGACGTACGGCTGCAACACCGCGCCTTACCTGTCGCAGTCCTTCCGGGTGAAAAGCAAATGGACACCAACGGACAATCTGTCCTTCGTCCTCGGTTACAACTACGCCCACTCCATCGATCCGCGTGGCTACGCCTACCAGCTTTACGATCATCCCGGTGCGACGCAGAAGGCGATCCTCGCGGGCACGTTGGCGTCCGCCGCGGGATACCAGCAAGCCTTCCAGATGCGCGACCGCACTTCGCTCAGCTTCCAACCCTACAATCCCGATTGGACGTGGGAAGTCACGCTGCTCGGCACCTTGAAGACCGGCGACTTCGGTACACTGACAACCCACACGGCGTATTTCCGCGAAAGGAACATCGGCGATCTGGATATCGATGCGTCACCGGTGGACGCGACCAATCTCTATGGTCCCACCAAGCACCACACCTTCACCCAGGCCGTCGACTATGAATTCCACGGCCTCACGCGGCTGAACCTCCTCCTCGGGGTCTTCTACCTGAAGGACATTGTGAGCGCCAACCTGTCCCAGACGAGCGGGCTTCTGTCGGCCACAGCCGCCAATCCGACCGGCTTGCTGGCGGCCAGTCAGCAATACCTGAATACGCCACGCAGCTGGTCGGGCTACATCGACGGCACCTACGAGGTCATGGATCGCCTATTCCTGACAGCCGGCGTGCGTTACACCAGCGAAGTCAAAGCCGCCGACATCGCATCGCGCAATGCCGCCGGCGTTTTCGTGAGCGGACGTGGCGTCGGCCAGCCGCCGCAGACGACCTTCAAGGCAACGACGCCGCGCGCCATCATTCGCTACAACATCAATGACGGCACGAACGTCTATGCGTCGTTCAGCCAAGGCTTCAAGAGCGGCACTTACAACAACGCACCGGGCCTGATTGTCCCGGTCGCCCCGGAACGCGTCGACGCCTACGAAATCGGCGGCAAGATGCGCCAGGGCAATTTCCGTGTCGAAGTGGCGGCCTTCTATTACGACTATCGCAACCTGCAGATCTCGAAGACCGTCCTCAATCCGATCACGAATGCGTTCCAAGCCGCTATTTCCAATGCCGCGAACTCCAAGGTCTACGGCGCCGAGCTCAATATCGCGGCCAGTGTGACGGATCAACTTACGGTCAGCGGCGGCATCGCCTACCTCCATGCCCGTTATAAGGACTTCAGGACCGCCACAGGCACCGACACGCGCATCGACACGCAGACCGAACAGAACAGTCTGGCGAGCAATCCGCAGGACTGGACGGGCCTGCCGCTTGTTCGCTCGCCGACGCTCTCGGGCAACCTCAAGATCAACTACGAGACCGAACTCGCCGGCGGGACCTTGGATTTGGCGGGCCACCTCTACGCAACAAGTTCCTACACACCGAAAGACGGTTCCGTCGTCCGCTTCGTGAACGCGGCGGGCGCCACTGTAAATGACACGAGACAGCGCCGCTATGTGCAGCCCGGCTATGCGACGATGACCTTCAATGTGAAGTGGACGGCTCCGAACGACCACATCTCGATCGGCGCCTATCTGCGGAATGCCAACAACGCCCGCTACCGCATCACCAATACCAGCACCAGCTCCGGCGACTATGCCACCTTCAGCGAGCCGCGAACCTACGGTGTGCAGCTGGGGTTCAAGTTCTAAAAAAGTCGAACACAGCAGTCGCTTATAACTAAGGCCCGCCAGGCCACCGCCCGGCGGGCCTATTTTCTTGCGGCCTCACGGGCGCCTTGATCTACTCCTCGCCTCGCATACGTGGAGGAGGCTTCTGTGACGTCCAAATGGAAATTGCCCGCCCTCGTTCCCGGCCGGCCCGCATCCCCCGAGGAAGCCGAGAATAGATCGCTGCAGAATGCGGCCATCCGCAAGTTTGGCGCGCAGCACCCGGACCGGAAGGAGATCCCCCGCCGCCAGCGTGACATCGGCGGCGTGCCCTGTTTCGAGGTCGGCGACCCAAATCTGAACCGCGTCCTTATATACCTGCACGGCGGCGGTTACCGCGTCGGCGAAGCCGCCGCTTGGCTGGGATACGCCTCAGGTCTTGCGGCCGACGCGGGCGTGCGGGTCATCATCCCCGACTATCGGCTCGCCCCGGAGTTTCCATTTCCCGCGGCAATCTTGGATTCCGTTGCGGTCTATCAGGTCATCGCCGAGGAAACCCGCGACGGCTCATTCATCCTCATGGGGGAATCCGCCGGCGGGCACCTCACGCCGGCCACAATTCTGGCGGCCATCGACAACAACGCACGGCTGCCGAATGCCGCGATCATGATCTCGCCGTGGATCGACCTCAGCAACACATCGACCACCATCCGCAGTCATGCGCATCTGGATCAGCGCGTGACGCAGGAGTCGCTCGATAAGATGCGCAGTCTGTTTGTCCAGGGCGACACGCGCACCGACCATCCCCTGGTTTCTCCGCTCAGGGGCGACGTCACTAAATTCCCGCCTTGCCAGATCTATTGCGGTGGGTCGGAAGTGCTCATCGGCGACGCCATCGCCTTCGCGGCGAAACTGGCCGGGGCCAACCGCCACGTCGAGTTCTACGCCCTTCCGGCAATGGAGCACGGCTGGTCGTTCATCAATCCGGAATTTCCGCTATCAAAGATTACCACGGACAAGGCCGTCGCCTTCATCAAAGCATATTCATGACGTCTGGCCGGACGCGCATCGAAACTCACTACGACGGCCGGACGATACGATGCTTCGCCGACCGGCCCGGCCATGTCGGCATGCTGCTTGAAAACGCCGTTGCGAACCGGCCCGACGCGGTTGCGGTCGTAACCGCCCAAGAGCGGACGACCTATCGCGATCTCCATGACAAAGTCGAACGCGTCGCGGCCACTCTGTCGGCCCACGGGTATAAACAAGGCGAGCGCATTGCACTCCTCATGGGGAACCGTCTCGCGTTCCTCGTCGTGGTCCTGGCCGCGGCGCGCCTCGGGATGATCGTGATTCCTATCAATACCCGGAATCGCCAACCGGAAATCCTGCACATGCTGGCCAACAGCGAGGCGCGTGCAATCGTCTATGACGGCCACCTCACCCCGGAGATTCCAGCGCGTGTGGATTTGCCGCATCTGCGCGGCGAATTCGTTGTGGGAGCGTCCAGCCGCAAAGACGTCCACCCCTTTGAAGCTTTGCTGGCGCCGGCCACGACGGCGGCGCCACACCTCGCCATCGATGAAGAAGCTCCCTTCTGCATCCTCTATACCTCCGGAACCACCGGCAAACCGAAAGGCGCCATACTGACTCATCTAGGCGTCATCCACTCCGTCCTTCATTTCAAGCATGGTCTTGGGCTTCGCGACGGCGACGTCACCGCTCTTGCGGTGCCGGCCTCGCACGTCACGGGCCTCATCGCCATCCTGCTCACGACGCTGCACGTGCAGGGCGCCACGGTCATGATGGACGCCTTCAAGGCGCGGGACTTCCTGGCCCTGGTCGCGCGTGAAAAGGTCGCCTACACGCTCATGGTGCCGGCCATGTACAACCTCTGTCTCCTTGAGCCCAATCTCGCGTCCTTCGAGCTCGGCAGCTGGCGTGTCGGCGGCTTCGGCGGCGCTCCGATGCCGGCGGCGACGATCACACGATTGGCCGAGGCCATCCCAACCCTTAAGCTTTCCAACGTCTACGGCGCGACGGAGACCACGTCGCCGGCCACGATGCTCCCCAATGAGGAGATCATGAACAGGTTGGACAGTGTCGGGCGCGCCCTCCCGTGTGCAGACATCAAAGTGATGGGCGCTGATGGCCGCCCCGTCGCACCCGGCGAAAAGGGCGAGGTCTGGATTGCCGGCCCCATGACCATTCCCGGCTACTGGGACAATCCCGACGCCAATCTGACCGCCTTCGCGGACGGCTACTGGCGCTCGGGCGATATCGGCTCACTCGATGCCAACGGATATCTCCGCATCCACGACCGGCTCAAGGACGTGATCAATCGCGGCGGCTACAAGATTTATTGTGTGGAAGTTGAAAGCGCCCTCGCCGAACACGGCGATGTCGTTGAGTGCGCCGTGGTCGGCTATGCCGACCCGGTGCTGGGTGAACGCAGCCACGCCTTCGTGCGGCTTGTCGCGGATGCCACTGCAACCCCGGAAACGTTGAAAGGTTTCTGCGCCGCGCGCATGGCTGACTACAAAGTACCGGACCGAATCACCCTCCTGCCCGATCCCCTGCCCCGCAATGCCAACGGCAAGATCCTCAAGACCGATCTCCGGACGCAGGCCGAAACTCACGGCGTCTCAAAGACTTCGTGACCGTTTCCACGCGCCCTATAGCGGACAACTATATGATTTTCCGATAATCCGTATTTGAATGGCGCCGCCCCGCGCGTGATCCTGCACCATCGGCAGGGAGAGAGGACACCATGAAAGTCAGTCTGGCCATCGCGTCCCACAATTCCGAAGACTGGGACCGTATCGAGAAGGCGGATTTTCAACGCGCACCCGCGACAGCGGACGCCTATGAAGTGATGGGTGCTTTCGCCATCGGCGATCTCGCCGAGCCCCTCGGATTTGACGGCATCTGGGCGCCGGAGCATTTCGGCACACCCTATGGCATGTCGCCGAACCCGCTCCAGTTGCTTTCCTATTTTGCGGGTCGCACGACTAGCGTCGGCCTCGGCACCATGGTGCTCGTGCTGCCCTGGTGGAACCCGGTGCGCGTCGCCCATCAGATTGCCTACCTCGACATCATCTCCAAAGGCCGCTTCGACATGATCGGTCTCGGCCGCGGCGTCGCAAAGACGGAATTCGCCGCCGTGGGCGTGGCGCGCGAAGAAAGCCGCCAACGTTTCGAGGAATGCCTGGATATTGTCGAGATGGCGCTCACCAAACACCGCTTCTCCTACGACGGCGAGTTCTTCAAAATCCCGGAAATGTCGCTGCGCCCGCAACCGCAGACCAAAGACCTGCCGTCGCGGTTCTTCGGCGCCTCATCCACCAACACCTCGCTCGAAGTGATGGCGCGGCGCGGCCTGAAGCCGATCTTCGTCGGCAACAAGCCGATGAGCGAGGCGGCGAAGGACGTTCAACTTGTGAATACCTATCGCCGCGAGGAAGGTCTCGCCCCCTGCCAGTGCAAAAATATTCTCTTCATGTACTGCACGGAGACGGCCGCGCAAAAAGAGAAATCAAAGGACTACATCAACCAGGCGAACAAGGAAGTCTTCCTCCACTACGGCTTCGGCGATCCCAAGAACTTCGTCGGCGTCAAAGGCTACGAGGCCTATGCAGCCGGGGATGCCAATGCGACCGCCGCCACCGACCGCCGCGCCGACCAGGTCGGATCGGCCAATACCTATGACGAAGGCAACCTCTTGATCGGCACCCCGGACGAGATCATCGAGAAGATCATGACCGGCCAGAATCTCTGCTCGTTTGATGAGATCGCCATCCACACGACTTTTGGCGGCCTTCCCTTCGATGAGGCGGAACGCAGTACCCGCCTGTTCGCCAAGGAGGTTTTGCCGGTCATCCACAAGCTGGAGACGCCCCTCCACGCCTCGGCCCTGCCCGAGAAAGCGGCCTAGGCCATATATATAATGTGCTAGTCTATTGGCCGTCTGAGGGGACGGTCGAAAAGGGAGTGCGTGCGCCATGAATCCAGGGTCTGTGTCTTACGATCTGGTCATCCGGAACGGCCTCATTGTCGACGGCACCGGCGGCGAACCTTTCCCCGGCGACGTCGCCGTCACCGGCGGGCGCATTGCCGCCGTCGGCAAGGTCCAGGGCGCGGGCAAGCAAGAGATTGAAGCGAACGGTCGTCTCGTGACGCCCGGGTTCGTCGACGTCCACACCCACTACGATGGACAATCGGTCTGGTCCGAACGTCTCAATCCTTCTTCCGCCCACGGCGTGACCACGGTGGTGTTCGGTAACTGCGGCGTCGGTTTCGCGCCCTGCCGGCCGCAATCCCGTGAACTCCTCATCAAAGCCATGGAAGGCGTGGAAGATATCCCCGGCATCGTCATGACGGAGGGGCTGACCTGGGAATGGGAGACCTTCCCGGAATTCCTCGACGCCCTCGACCGCCGCCCGCACGATATCGATTTCGCCGCCTACATCCCTCACTCGGCGCTGCGCGTCTATGTGATGGGCGAGCGCGGCGCCAACCGCGAACCGGCGACCGATGAAGATATCGTGCGCCTTGTGCAGCTGACCGGCGAAGCGATGAAAGCCGGCGCGGTCGGCTTCGCGACCTCGGGCATCAAGTTTCACCGCCGCATCGACGGCGAACTCCTGCCGACCTACCACGCCGCGGAAAAAGAACTCCATGCCATCGCCAAGGAAGTCGGCCGCCATGGCGGCATCTTCCAGATCGTTCCCGAGCTGACGGAAAGCGATAACGACGCGGACGCAAAACAGCACTTCGAGATGCTGCGCAGGATTTCCAGGGAAGGCAAACTTCCGGTCACCTTCACCATCGCTCAGGCCAATGAAGCGCCGGAGCGCCTGCCTCGCATTCTCGATTGGGTCGCCAAGGCCAATGAGGAGCCGGGCGTGCAGCTCCGTCCGCAGATCTTCCCGCGCCCGGTCGGCATGATTCTGAGCCTGGCCTCGTCGGCCAATCCCTTCATCGGCAAGCCGACCTATAAGAAGCTGAGCGCACTGCCCCTCGCCCAGCGCATCGCCGAACTCAAGAAGCCGGAGGTCCGCAAGGCCATCGTCAGTGAAGAGGCCGAGGAAGCCCTGCTGCCCCTCGTGCGCCTATCGCGCAATTTCAGCAAGATGTACCCGCTGACCGAAACGCCGAACTACGAGCCCGATCCCAGCACGAACGTCCTCGAAACGGCAGCGCGCAAGGGCGTGTCCCCGGAAGAGATCGCCTACGACATCCTGATGGAACGGGACGGCAAGGGCATGATCCTCGTCGCCCTCGCCAACTACACCCTCGGCTCCCTCGAACATCTCCGCGACATCATGCTGCAAAAGGCCGTTGTGATCGGCCTCGGCGACGGCGGCGCCCACTATGGCCTGATCTGCGACGGCAGCTACCCGACCTTCATGCTCGCCCATTGGGGCCGCGACCGTGCCGCGGGTCGCCTCCCCTTGCCGAAACTCGTGCAAGCCATCTCGTCGATCCCCGCCGGCCTGGTCGGCTTCAGCGACCGTGGCCGCATTGCCGTCGGGCTCAAGGCCGACATCAATGTCATCGACCTGGATCGCCTGCGCCTGCATCAGCCGACGGTGGTGGCCGACTTGCCTGCGGGCGGCAAACGGCTCGACCAGAGCGCATCCGGCTATCAGTGCACCATCGTCAGCGGCAAGATCATCCAGAGCGACGGCGTGCTGACGGGCGAACTCCCCGGCCGCCTCGTGCGCGGCGGCAAAGCACGCGCGGTGGCTTCCGCCGCCGAGTAGCTACGTGCCGAGCGTCAGGCCGTCCATGGTGCCCTTGCCGCGCCAGGCTTCCATGAGGTCGCAGAAGGGATAGAAGCCCGGGCCATAGACCTCGCCGAGGTGCGAACGGATCACCTTGCCGCCTTCCGTATTGTAGTAGCCCGGCGTGCACTCCCGCAGGAACGCGTCCGTCGAGACCTCGGTCTCGCGCATGGTCTTGACCCACGCTTCTTGGGCTTCGTGCGTTGGCTCCAAGGTCGTCGCGCCGCGCCTCAAGGTCTCTTTCATCATGTAGGCGAGATGGCGCGCCTGTGCGTCGTACATCACCGTCACATTCACCGACACGCCGCCCTGGACGAAACCCATCACAAACAGGTTGGGGAAACCGTGGGTCGTGAAGCCGTGGAGCGTACGCGGCCCGTCGGCCCAGTGATCGTAAAGGGACTTTCCGTCGCGCCCCTCGAACACATCAATGCCAAAGCGCCGCTTCACTTCGGTGGTGATCTCGAAACCACTCGCATACACGATGCAATCGAGCTCGAATTCCTTGCCGTTGGCGACGATGCCCTTTTCCGTCACGCGCTCGATGCCGCGCGCGCTTGAGACGTCGACCAGGGTCACATTCGGACGATTGAAGGTCGGCAGGTAGTCGTCGTTGAAACACGGCCGCTTGCACAGGAAGCGGTAATAGGGCTTCAGCGCCTCCGCCGTCGCCGGGTCCTTGACGATCTCCGCCACCCGCTCCCGCAGCCGCTCCATGACCTGATAGTCCGTACGTTCGCGGATATCCATGTACTGGTCGAGGGTGAGCTGCGGATTGCCTAGACGCGCGAGTTCATGCTGGAGGTTACGGTTGATCTCGGTCCAGCCGTCGCACACCAAATCTTCCATGCCCGGGTAGAGCTGCTCGAAGGTGGAGACGTGGAAGCTCTTCTGCCGCGCCGGTTGCCAGCCCGGCTGCAGGCTCTTCACCCACTCCGGGTCGGTGGTGCGGTTGGCGCGTTCGTCGATCGACGACGGTGTGCGCTGGAACACATACAGATGCTTTGCATATTGCCCAAGGAAGGGCACCACCTGCACGGAGGTCGCGCCCGTGCCGATCAGGCCGACCTTCTTGTCGGCGAGCTTGGTGAGGCCGCCGTTGGTATCGCCGCCGGTATAGTCGTAATCCCACCGCGCCGTATGGAAGGTATGGCCCTTGAAGTTCGAAAGCCCCGGCACCCCCGGCAGCTTGGGCCGGTTGTAGGGACCCGATGCATACACCAGGAACCGCGCCCGGATGTCGTCGCCCCGGTTGGTCGTCACGCGCCAGCGTTTGATCGCCGCGTCCCAGCGCGCGGAGCGCACAATGGTGCCGAACATCGCCTTCTCATACAGACCGAAATGACGGCCGATCCGCTGGCACTGCTCGAAGATCTCCGGGCCGAAGGAGTACCGGTGCTTCGGCATATAGTTGGTTTCTTCCAGCAGCGGCACATAGCAGTAGGACTCGATGTCGCACTGCACGCCGGGATAGCGGTTCCAATACCAGGTGCCGCCGAAATCGCCGCCCATTTCGATGATGCGGATATTGTCGATCCCCTGCTCCTTGATGCGCGCACCGGCGAACAGACCGGCGAAGCCGCCGCCGAGGATCGCCACGTCGATATCGTCGGAGATCGCCGCGCGCGCGATCGGCGGCGCGTAGGGATCGCTCTCGTAAAAGTCCACGAAGTCGCCGACGGCCTCCTGATACTGGCTGTCGCCCTCCGGCCGCATGCGCTTGTCGCGCTCGACGCGGTACTTTTCGCGCAGCGCTTTAACATCGACCTCGTGGGTGCGCGTCGGCAGGCAGTTCATGGTGTCCTCCCCATGGCTCGGTCCGGCAAGTGTCGCCTCCAAGTCTCGCTTCCCTGGGCGACCTTTGCCAATAGGCATCACGCCAACCTGGTATACGATTCCCTTATACGCGCGCTTTCCGCTTCGACGCGGGGGCCGGCGCAGGCTGCGCCTCTTGCACCGGCTTCCCGACCATCTGCAACTTGCTCGCCATGTTCCAGAAGCTGCGCGCGAGCTTGCTGTGATAACCCGCGCGCCGCATCAGCGCCCACCGCACCGGCAGCTCCGGCTGCCCGGCGAAGCGTTTCACTTCCATGTCATTGCGCAGTTCGTACACCTGGTCCGAGAGATCGGGCAGCATGGTCGCCCGTCCCATCTCGATGGCATAGCGGATCAGCGCGTGAAAACTGTTCTCCGGACACTCCAGCACATCGAAGCGCCACGGCCGCAGCACATTGTTGAGCCAAGAGAACACCAGCGGATGGTAGCTGTCCGGAAGCGTAATGAACTTCGCGCCCCGCAACTCGTCGAAGCTGGCGACCTGGAATTCTTTTGCATTCTTCTTCGGCACAAACACCGAGAGGTTGTATTCATAGAGCGGGATCTGCTCCACGTCCGGGTCCGGGTTCGGACACGCGGTCAGGATCACCTCGAACCGGCCGCTGCGCAGGCCCTCGAACAGTTCTGCCGGCGGCGCGTTGGAGATCTGCAGCACGGTCTGCGGCGCGAGTTCCATGAACTGGGTGATGAGATGATTGCGCTGCGGCATATAGAGCGTGATCGGATCGAAGCCGAGCACCAGCGCCTCGTGCTGGCCTTTGGTCAGGGCGTTGATCTCATCGCTCACCTCCTCGCAGGTCAGCAACATGCGCTTCGCCAGCGGCAGCAGCTTCTGCCCCGCCGGCGTCAATCGCACCATCTTGCCCTTCGAGCGCTCGACCAGGAGCGTGCCCAGCATGCTCTCGAGTTGTTTGAGTTGCACGGACACCCACGGCTGCGCCGTGTTCAGCCGTTCCGCCGCGCCCGTCACCGAGCCCTCCTCGACGATGGCGATAAAGACCATGAGTTTTTTGAGATCGGTGAACATCCCCCAAGTATATAGGAACCGCCTTTTCAGCCCATAGGAAACTCGTATAGCCCCAAAATAGGGGCATGAACCGGACATAAAGGTGATGCTAAGCTGCGGTTGAATAGCGGGATTGGGGAGGCGTGCATGGCCTATTGGATCGTCACCGGCGGAGCGTCCGGCATCGGCGGACAACTCGTGAAAGACCTTGCCGGCCAAGGCCACGAGGTCCTGGTGTGGGACATCAAGGAACCGCCCGCCCAGAAAAACGTCGCCTTCAAGCACGTCGACCTCACCAATGTCGACGCCATCACGAAAGCCGCCGCCGAGATCACAAAACCGGTCGACAACTTCATCCACTGTGCTGGCGTGATGATCGGCACCAGCATCAAGCACGCCAATCTCATCGCCACCATGGATCTCACCTACAAGATCCATTGCCTCGCCTTTGTTGCCGCCGTGCAGGCGCTCCTCGACAAATTCGCCAAGACGGCCTCGGTCGTCGCCATTACTTCCGCGGGCATGCACCTCGTCTATCCCGCGACCCTAGCCTACGGCGCCAGCAAGGCCGCACTGGAGCGCGCCATCTTCCAGCTAGCGGTCGAACTCGCCGATCGTGGCATCCGCGTGAACGGCATCGCCCCCGGCGCGATCTCGACCGACATGACCCGTCACATGTGGGCCGACCCGAACTACGCCAACGCCCGCCTCAAGCACATCCCCGCCGGCCGCCAGGCTGAAGCACCCGCGATCACCGGCGTCATCCAGTTCCTGTGCTCGGAAGCAGCGCACTACATCACCGGCGAAGTGATCTGGGCCGACGGCGGCGTGCGTCACGGCATTTTCCTCCCGACCGTGCGCGAGTTCGCCGACGCTGGGGAGAAGAAGCCGTGACCAAGCGCCGCTTCGTCGACTCCCACGTCCACCTCTGGGACACCCGTATCAATAGTTGGTACGTCTTCCCGGTGCCCGGCGACGACTCCTTCGGTCTCGGACTTAAGGAGCCCTTCCCGGCGACTTACCTGTGGGACGACTTCAAGCAGTCCATCGCCTTCCTCGATCTGGTGAAGTGGGTCCACGTCAGCGCCCTCACCGTGCCGCGGGAAGTGGAGGCGGAATCCAAATGGGTCGCGGGCATCGCCGATAAACTCGGCATCCCCTACGCCATGATCGGCTCGATCAACCCCGCCCTCCCCCTCGCCGAGATCGAAGCCACCGTCGACCGGGAGATGCGCAACCCGAACTACCGCGGCATCAGGTTCCTCGGCGGTCTCGACTACACCTCCGACCACGCTCACGGCGTGTTCGAGGCCCTCGTCAAGCGCAAGATGGTCTACGATGCCGTCGCGCTGCCGGGTGGCATCCGCACCGCCGCCGAGAGCCTCGCCCAGCATCCGGACCTCACCGTCGTCCTCGAGCACGCCGGCTGGCCGCTCCTCACCGGCGCGCACACCTTCGAGTCATCTTTCCAGCACATTGGGATCCTAAGCTTAGAATTCCACGTGGACAAGTTGTCGC
>JADMIO010809297.1_pt1 | contig 60747 bp, 40 predicted proteins | sample 8958161 | NCBI WGS metagenome assembly JADMIO01 (sample SAMN16585339, study PRJNA669376) | soil metagenome | isolation source: Crop rotation soil | place: USA: Cullars Rotation, Alabama | collected 2011
CGCGACAACTTGTCCACGTGGAATTCTAAGCTTAGGATCCCAATGTGCTGGAAAGTTTTTTTATACCGGCTATAACTCTCTATTGGGTTAAGTTCGCCTTGGATTACACCCATTGACTCATCAATAACTTTAAAGACGGCGGAACCGATTTCTATATTATCAATGAATACTAATCCTGTCATTTAACGCCGACTTTAATTCCTTCTTTAATTTGACTTCAGATCAAATCATTCAAGGTGATATTCCCTTCGCAAAACACTGAGAAGTTTTTCGTTTACGTCAATGTATTTCTGAATATGTACCTGCCTGGTTGAAGTAATTACGTTGTATAGGTAAAACGCGAGGTACCCAGTAATTTCTTCGCGGTCGAGTTTTTCAATTCCTCTCAGGTGAAATGGAATAACAGTGTTGCTCACTTCATAATCAGCCATTGCTTTATCAAATGGAATAGTGGCATCCTTTGTTACGGTTTCCCAGAATTTATAATCATGGTTACGGGCAAGAATAGGATTCAGCCATGCAATTCTTACATTGGTTTCAAGTGCTTGCCTGTCGTTTATATTCTTAATCGCAACACCTAAATCTCCAATGAGCTGTTGCAGTTCATCACTTTTAAAATAGCGCATTGATCCGGAGTTTTTCAATTGCTCCAGCATGGCAACCTTGGGCTCAAATAGACCCAGCGACCTGAAATTAATTCCGTATTCAAAACTCAGTGCAAATGTTTTGGAAACATCTGCCAGATTACTATCGGCGAAATAAGGTATCAGGTACTTTAATCCATTCTCCTGTTTTATGCGGTGATTCACCTTTACTACTGCAACTGCAGAATCATTTTTCAGCTCTGCGTAAAAACTCTTTGCAAGCTCCGCAGCGCGATGCATTTCCACCCGCTCTTCCCTGTAATTTTCAACTAAGAAACCACAAAAGACGGCCAGGAATAGCATTAAGAATTCGTAGAAATAATGTTTCCATCCTTGGGATGGGGCTTTGTGTAAATGGTTTGCGTGGGTTTCCATGTTTTTTTATTAGATATTCATCAACCTTTTTGAATGGATAAATAGAAATGCGTTTTCATCAATCATCTGTCTGTTTGAGTTTTGTAAAATTGAAGCATTCCCCAATGAAATAACTTTTCTCAAAGATTAATAACTTCAAATTACTATTATTCTTTTCCCTTTCACCTACAAAGTTCGTTTGAATTCCATGTTTTGCTAAGCACGTAGCGTATGATTCAAGAATCCTTCTTGAACCCCTTGCAAATAATCCTCTCCCCCTCTTGCAAAGCTCAACGATTCCGTCATGTGCATTTATATAATCGCCAAATTCGAGTTTGTTATAGTTCGCTTGATGCAACTGAAACAGGTCTATGAAAAGTTTCTCTGAATTATTTGCATTCCCATTGAAATAAAGTTCAGCGTAATTATCGGTAAAATCATAGAGCAAATAATGATCTGAATAAATCTCAGGGTACTTCTCCCAATCAATCACAATCCTTTGCTTTTTGATTCCTTTAATTTCAACACGCCAAAATTGTTTTGGTTGCTCTAAACCAAAAAACATAATTGTAAAGTCTACATGTAAATCGTCTCCTGAAAATTTAAAAGCCGTTATTCTAAGGCCACCATCTTCCTCATAATCCAAACTATTCAGGATATCCACCAACTCTTTCGGCAAAGCGTCATACAATTCTATCATCATAATTTGTAGTGTCTTCTAAAATTTTGAGTTAACACCGTTGTCCGCCACTAGCTGTAAAATTTCCAAAAATGTTTAGGGATTAATGCCGTTTTATAAAGAAGAAAATCGAATTTTCATTAGGATGGATTCTCTTTCTTGGTTTCATTCATCAACTCTTGTTCTTTAATGCTGATGTATTTCTCATAAACCACTTCAGGTTTCTCTAAAACACGGATAATTCTTGGTTGAAGCAACCATACACCGATGAAGAAGAAAAAGAATAAAACCATTTCACCTACCCGCTTACCAAATTCGACTTCTCTTTCTTCCTCTACATATGTTAAGAGTTTGGACAAATGGCCATAAATTTGAAGGATAGCAAATAAGAAATATGACCCCACAAGTAATGCCGCTATTCCTGTAATTTTATAATTTACACCTGGCTTTGCAAAAATGTAAAAAAAGCTAATGAGACTGAAGATGAGAAATATGTGTATTAAAAATAATGTGTTTGAAATTTCAATTTTCTTCGGAACTCTTTTCATTAATTCCTGATCAAGAAAAGAAAACCAGATTAAGAGCACAAAATATTTAAGGATAGAGAAAATCATTTTAACGTTTATATCCTCAAAAGAATAGAAGTAAGTAATTGCCCAGGGAGTAACAAGTAGCAAAAACAATATGGCTCTATTCAGTTTTAATACGTAGAGCATTTTTCAAAATTTTGTTTATGGTTGGTCGCAATATTGAGATAGCGGTTCTCTTAAATTGAAGCAACACAAGTTGCGCATAACATTTAATAATCCAAAGTAAATTTAAGATACCCTAAGTAAATCTTTTCGAAAGTTGTCGGATTGCCTCAGGCCTTGCATTCTTGATTCTTAATCTCTGCACGCCACCAACGTCAGCACCGTCTCAATTGCAACAACTTCATTCCGCTGATTCTTCACTTCCACATACCACTCCACCACCCCCTGCGGAATCTGTCCTTCGCGCTTATCCTTTTTCATTTTTGTTTTGCAGGTGAGAAAAACCTGGATGGTGTCGCCGACATAAACGGGTTGTGTGAATCGGAGATTGTCGAGACCATAGTTTGCAAGCACCGGTCCTTTCTTCGGATCTACAAATAATCCTGCTGCAGCCGCAATGATAAAGTATCCATGCGCCACGCGTTTTTCAAAAATGGATCCTTCCAAAGATGTTTCATCTGTATGCGCATAAAAGAAATCCCCACTAATGCCGGCGAAGTTTACGATGTCAGCTTCTGTAACAGTGCGCTTATGTGTGATAAGCGAATCCCCGACATGTATCTCCTCAAAATATTTTCTGAACGGATGAATTACATCTTCTTTTCGTTCTGCTCCGGGAAGATACGTGTTCATGATTCTCGTTAGCGTTGTAGGTGATCCCTGCAAAGCCGTGCGCTGCATGTAATGTTTCACGCCACGGATTCCGCCCATCTCTTCTCCTCCACCCGCACGTCCCGGACCGCCATGCACCAGGTGCGCCAATGGTGAACCATGTCCTGTACTTTCTGCCGCACAATAACGGTTAAGGATCATCATCCGTCCATGCATGCATGCAGAACCCAATACAAACTCTTTTGCAAAATTGTCGTCGGCAGTGATCACAGAGCCAACGAGACTACCGCGGCCCATCTTGGCAAGCTCAGCGGCGTCTGCTACAGTTTTATATGGCATGATAGTACTTACCGGACCGAATGCTTCGATCTCATGAGGCTGGCGTTTCTTAAAAGGATCGTTGCAATAAAGCAGCATGGAACTCATGAAAGCACCCCGCTCGCTGTCGGCACCGACGGTTTCAACTTTATTGAGATCGCCATACACAACTTCGCAGGCTTTCATCAGCTTTTTCGTATTTGCCGTCACATCCTTCACCTGCGCCTTGCTAGCCAAAGGGCCCATGCGCACACCTTCAACTGACGGATCTCCGATCACATTGCTCTTCAATCTTTCCTTCAATGCATTGCTCACAGCTTCCACCAAATTTTCAGGAATGATGATGCGGCGGATGGCTGTACATTTTTGTCCGGCCTTGGATGTTATTTCACGTGTAACTTCCTTAATGAAAATTTTAAACTCTTCCGTATCCGGTGTTGCATCCGTACCCAGCACTGAACAGTTCAGTGAATCGGCTTCCATATTGAAGCGCACGGAATTTTCAATAATGGCAGGATGCGTTTTCAGCATTTTGCCAGTATGAGCAGAACCAGTGAAGGTGACAACATCCTGTGGTGTGACATGATCCAGCAAATCGCCAACACTTCCGCAAAGAAGCTGAATAGCTCCTTCAGGTAAAATCTTAGAAGCAACAATTTCTTTTACTACAGCTTCTGTTAGAAAAGAAGTGACAGTAGCTGGTTTTACGATTGCAGGTACGCCGGCAAGTAAATTCACCGCAATCTTTTCCAACATTCCCCATACAGGAAAGTTGAATGCATTGATATGTATAGCCACGCCTTCCATTGGCACGCAGATGTGATGCCCGACAAACGTTCCGGTCTTGGAAATCATTTCCATGTTTCCATCAACAAAAAAAATTTCGTCTGGAAGTTCCCTCCTGCCCTTGCTTGCATACACGAACAGGTTTCCGATGCCGCCGTCAATGTCAACCCATGAATCTGATTTCGTGGCACCAGTTGCAGCACTTAGCGTATAAAAATCTTTTTTCTTTTCATTCAGGTATAAAGCCAGCGCCTTGATCATCCTTGCGCGTTCGTGAAAAGTCATTTTGCGGAGTTTCCCGCCATGCATATGTGCATAGTCAACCATACCTTTAAAGTCAATTCCTTTTGTAGTTGCATTAAAAATATGCTCACCGGTGACAGCATGATACAATGCCGCTCCGGTATCACTTCCTTCCATCCATTCCCCGTTTACAAAATTTTTCAGTTTGATTGCCATACGCTTATTTATAGGTGGCAAATATAATGTAAGATCGCGAGGTTGGACTCGCGATGGCAAGCAGAACCACGCCATACAAGAATCAGGACACCAGAGGCCAATGCAGCGGCAAGCAGCAATCGGCATCACGTAAAGGCGTGCGGGATCAGCGAGGCGGTGTACACCAGCATCGCCTTCGCGTAGCTGCTTCGGCGGAGCAAGGCTTGCTTAAGAAGCAAGTGGCAAGAAGCCAGCGGCCAGAAGTAAGGATTCAAAATTTCCCCAGAGAAAAAAACTATTTTCGCAAAGTGAAAAATGCAAGGAAGACATTTCAAAAGCTGAAGGGAATTTTCCTGATCTATTTATCAGTAATTTTCATTACAAATCCATGTGTAGCTAAAGACAAAATCACCTATGGTTTTGAGCGGCTTGCTGTACACGATTATTTCAATGCGCGGGAAAGTTTCCTGGATGCAATGAAAAAACAGCAGGTTCCTGCATGCTACGGTCTCAGCGTTATTTCCTCTTTCAGCAACAATCCTTTTTATAACCTCGACAGCGCACGTATCTATATACTAAAGGCAGATACCGGTTTCCGTCACCTCACACCCCCTGAAGAAGAGAAATTGAAAACCAAATATGATATTGACTCCTACAAGATCGCGAAGCAAAAGGATTCTGTTTCCGTACTTGCATTTGCAGAAGCAGAACTTCAGCCGGCAATCAGCAAGTGGGATTCCTATATTGAAAATTACAGCTGGTCTGTGCTGAGTGATTCAGCTACAGCGAGAAGAAATGAGCTTGCATTTGCAGAAACAAAAAAGCTGAACACCAGCAGAAGCTACCAGGATTTTATTTCGAAATATCCGTCGAGTAAACAATTAGGCGAAGCAAAAAAGCGCTATGAAGACAGGCTCTTCCGTGAGGAAACAGAGTCGGGTACTGAAGCAGCTTTCTCTTCATTCATTAATAACTACCCTGAAAGCCCATACAGGATGCAGGCAGAAGATTCATTGTATGCGCTTACAACCATTACGAAAACCCCGGCATCGTATTATTCGTTCGCAAAAAAATATCCCACCAATAAAAACAATTCTACTGCATGGATGAAACTATATCATTCATATCTTGAAGTTAGCCGCCCGAAAGACCTTGAGAACTTCTTCAAACTGTATCCCGATTTTAAATTCAGGAAACAAATAGAGGATGATTTCAGCCTGCTGAATGTGAACATGCTGCCCGTGAGAGCTAATAACCAGTTTACATTTGTCACTGAAGAAGGTAAACAAATCATACCTAATCTTTTCGAAGACGTAGATGAATTCTCAGAGGGTGTTTGCGCAGTGAGCAGGAATGGCAAGTACGGTTACATCAGGAAAAGCGGAAAAGTAGAAATCGATTTTCTGTACGATGAAGCCGATCCATTTGAAGGTGGCTTTGCATTGGTGAAAACCGGTGGAAAGGAAACCGTCATCAACCGTGAGGGTGAAATGCTTTTTGCACCACGGAGCGGAGAAATAAGTCTTCCGCACGACGACAGGATCCTTGTCGTTGATTCTGACAAGTATGGCTTCATGGATACGCGCGGGAAAATGGTTATCCCAGCTACATTCGAAAGCGCAAATGATTTCTCCGGTGGATTTGCAGTTGCAGGAAAAGAAGATTCGCTAGGCATCATTGACAGGAACGGACAATGGGTTTTACCTCCGAAGTATTCTTCCATTCTGGTGCTTGACAACAACCTGATCAGGATTGAATCAGATGAATTATTTGGATTGTTAAACAGGATCGGTGATGAAGTTATCCCCATGCAATATGAAGCGATTGGAAAATTTTCTTCCGGTCTTGCACTTGTTTCGAAAGATGACAAGTATGGATACGTTGATGCTTCAGGACGAATCGTAATTCCTCTGCAATATGATTTTAACAGCCAGTCGCTCGAAAGGAGCGAATTCAAAAATGGCTTTGCGGAAGTAAAACAGAATGGCAAAAGCGCACTGATTGACACACTTGGAAATAAAGTGATTCCTGCCGTTTACGATGAACTGATTTTTTCTAAACCAGGTCATCTGATTGCAGCCCGCAAGAAAAACAAATGGGGTTACATTGATATGGACAACAAAACCATCATCCCATTCAAATATGATTATGTAACAGTTTTTTCCGAAGATCTGGCTGCAGTAAAGACGGGAAAATTATTCGGCATCATTGACACAGCCGGACAAAAAGTGATTCCGCCTACTTATGAAATGATCAGTCCGTTTAAAAACGGTGCAGCCATTGTAAAGAATGATACCGGCTACGGATTGATTTCGAAAACCGGTACGGTTCTGATTGCAACCGGGTATGAAAAATATCAGTGGGTCACCAACATTGTAATCCGTTTTGAACGAAGCGGAAGATTTGGATATTACAATACTATACGGAAAGAATGGATCTGGAGGGAAGACGGGTTGTAACCACCATGTAAAATTCTGAAATTTCATAAATTTCCCTCAAGTAAAAATAACTTGTATTGAATCGGGTATTTTCTATTTTTGTTTCGGGTAATAAAAATTTTCCACAAATTATTGATGCAAACAACAGCCAGGTTCTACCTGTTTTCATTTATTTTATGCCTATTCTCTCTTTCACTTTTTGCAAATGAGCAAGTAAAGTTTGGCCGGAAGCCAGCCTGGGTAAGTGAAATTCAATCTCCCGAATGGACACCTCCCGACAGGGAAATTACCGAAGGAAGTTTTCTAATGCTTTATGAATTCCAGGTAAACGTGAGCTTACAGGAAGAGTATTCGCACATTACCAGAAAACTTATCAATGAGACTGGAATACAAAACAATTCCGATATCCAGTTAGTATTTGATCCTTCATTTCAGAACATTACCTTTCATCATATCAAGATCATACGAGGAGAAAAAGAAATTGATATAACACATGATTCTAAGTTCAAGATCGTACAACAGGAAACTGATTTGGCGCGGTTCATCTACAATGGAACATATATGGCGTATTTCGTTTTTAATGATTTACGTGCAGGAGATATTATCGATTATGATTACACTATAAAAGGTTACAACCCGGTTTTCAATGGAAAGTACAGTGAACGCTTTTTTTTCCAGGGCGGCGAACCCATTCGTCATGCTTACTACTCTGTCATCTTTCCCGAAAACAGGATACCCTTTTACAAAGCTTACAACAATGCACCGGAAGTTGTAAAGACAATTCTTCCGGAAAGTCATTCCATACGCTATTCCTGGTCTGCAGAAAAGGTAAAAGTCAGATTTCATGAAGACTATGAGCCCTATTGGTACGACGCGGTTCCGCACGTACAGGTAAGTGAAATAAAGTCGTGGAATGAAGTCGTGGAATGGGGACTTTCGATCAACCCGCCATACACTAAACAGAACCTGCAAATTGAATCCCTCGCATCTAAACTCGACAATGAAACGAATAATACCTCGGGCTATATACGTGCATGCGTACGTTTTGTCCAGGATGAAGTACGTTATATGGGGATTGAAACCGATGTTTATTCTCACAAGCCGCATGACCCCGGGCTAACTTTAAATAACCGATATGGAGATTGTAAGGACAAATCACTTTTGCTTTGTGCGTTACTTTCTGCAAGGAATATTGAATCATATCCTGCGTACATCAATACCGGGTTAAAAGGCCATGTGGATGAGAGGATTCCTTCTCAGTTGAATTTTAACCACTGCGTCTGCGTATTTTATTTCGAAGACAAAATCTGGTGGATTGATCCGACAATTTCGCTGCAACGAGGTTCACTGAACGATCTTTATTTCCCGCCTTATGGAAAAGGGCTTATTATAAAAAAGGGTGAAAATTCTCTCACTCCAATTAGGGAAAACAGTACCGGGAAAATTCTTGTCACCGAAACTTTTGATATTGCCGATACAGGCAAAGACGGGTTTCTCAGGGTAGAAACCGTATACCTTGGCGAAGATGCTGACGATGAAAGGTACCAGTTCCGGAATAACAGTTTGGAATCGATGCAAGAAGGTTTCACTGATTATTATTCGGCCAATTATGATTCACTTACGGTTGAGGACAACCTGCGAATGAGCGATGATGAAAGCAGGAACCGGATCTCGATGAATGAATCTTACAGGATAAAAAATCTTTGGACCGAAATTGATTCTTTGAAATACAGTTTTACGATCACAGCGCAAATACTGAGAAATTACCTCACTACACTTCCCAAGAAAGAAAGGCATGCGCCGCTCCAGATAAAACATCCGCATAAACTTGACTACACCATCAATGTTAATACGCCAGAAGATTGGAGTATTACCGAAGGTAAATACAGTATTTACAATCCTGCCTTCGATTTCAGGTTTGACGTCGAAAAGAAAAGTAAAGGATTTGTACTGCACTATGTTTATGAGACAAAAAAAGGAATCGTGCCGGTCCAGGAAGTAAGGCAATACAATAAAGACATGGATACCTTATTGTCTCATCTTGAATATACAATTACATGGAACAGAAACCAGGCAGCTATTGATGAAGCCTCCGCAACGAGATTGAATGTTTCTTACCTGATGATTACAATTTTTCTTTCCTTACTTCTCTTATATGTTGCCGTAAAAATTTACCGTATCAGCATCCGAATAGAGTCTGTACCGGAATGGAGTCAACCCATCGGAAGCTGGTTAGTTCTTCCCTTGATCGGACTCTCTTTATCCCCTTTTAAAATTATTTATGACCTGGTATCGAACAACTTTTTCAATGATACTGCAATAACCAACCTTAAGAACAGCTCAAGCTATCCCGGCGTAAATTGGGATGCGGTTCTCATCTTCGAACTCAGTGGAAGTCTTATACTTCTTGCGATCAATATTCTAGCCTTTATTTCATTCATTAAGCGAAGAGACATCGCCCCACGCCTAATGGTAACGTATTACGTTTATGGATTTGCCTTGATCGCACTTGACAAATTCATTACCTCGCAATTGAACATCCATGGCGGACCTGAGGACGTACCTGACAATTCACTTGTTCGTAGTGCAGTAGCCTGTGCAATTTGGGTTCCCGTTTTTCTGATTTCCGACAGGGTAAAAAATACGTTTGTATTCCCTTACAGGTTTACCAGAAATGAAACAGAAACTACCGGAAATGAAATTGAACTTCCGCAGCTTCCTGATCAGGTAACTGTTCCTGTAAATGCGGACACTATTGAACCGAAAGAAGATAATGATAAAGTTGATCAAGGTTGATCATAAAAGTTTTCCCAACCCGGAAAGCCAGGTTTTGTCAAACTTCTGTAAGCCTTTAACTGGGTCGCTCCTCGCAGGCCAACTCTCCTGTGTGAAAAATTTCCAAGTTAATATTACACTTTTTCAGAAGAGATTTAAATGTAACTGGCATTATAATTTCTCATTCTTCATAGAACCAAACTCATCGATCTATGAAGATACAGTGTACAAAATGCAATTCTTTAATGGACATTCATCCACAGGAATTTTTGGAATTGGATGAACTTGTTTGCCCGGTCTGCAGTCATCTGACTTTGTTGAAAAACGGAACTGAAAGGACTATTCATTTACAATTTGTTCTTACAGAATCCGATGGGAAGATTTCAAGTGAAGAGGCCGTGGAAACTTTTCATCAGAAAGATGAAATCAAGCAACTCTCCTGTTCTTCGCAGCGACAGAAAGAGTTGCATGTGGAACAGCACGAAGGCGTTCAACAGGAATAAGTTGTCCGGTTTCGCGGCAAATGCCATAGGTTTTATTACGCACGCGCATCAAAGCACCTGAAAGATTTTCAATCAGTATCCGCTGGCGCGAAAGGAGCATGTTCAATTCTTCCAATGCAACTGCATCTGCACCGTCAGTGAGCATATTGGATGAGGAATTTTCATTCAACTCATTCAGCCGGTCTGACAATGAATTGAATTCTTCCTGTGCCTCTTCCAATTTCCTGGTAATCAATGTATCAAATTCATCAAGCACATGCTGGGGGTAATGTGTTGGTTTTTCTTCCGGTCCGTTTTTCATAATGTGCATAGCGTAATTTTTAAAGTTTGATGCACATTAAAAATAGTGTGCCAGCAGCAAGCAGCCAGCGGCAAGCGGCAGTATTCAGCGGCAGGAAATAGATTTCCTGTTTACCAAATTACCTGATTACCAGATTACCTAATCTTTTATAGATTTACCCAACCAAAACAAAACAACTATGGACAACATTACTCTTGAACCGCCGATGCAATCGGCTGAACCTGTTACACATTACAATCTGAAGTTTCACGGAAAGGGTGGAGATTACTTCGGGATTATCATCATTAACTGGCTGCTCACTGCAATCACCCTGGGAGTGTATTATCCATGGGCCAAAGCACGGAAACTTCAATACCTGTATGGAGTAACAGAACTGAATGATTCGCGTTTCTCCTTTCATGGTACCGGCAAGGAAATGTTCAAAGGTTTTATCAAAGCTATACTGATATTCGCAATCGTGTTTGCGGGGTTCTTTGTCTTTCTCTGGTTACGCATGCCAATTGCCGGAGCATTATTCTTTTACGGAGGGTTCCTAAGCCTGATTCCGCTCGCTATACACGGCAGCTACAGGTACAGGATGTCCCGCACTACCTGGAGAGGAATCCGGTTTGGATACAGGGGAAATCGTGGTGAACTGTACAAGAAGTTTTTCTCATGGCTCTTTCTCACTATTATCACTTTTGGAATTTATGGCGCGTGGTTTTCGATGAACCTGCGCAGATATGTAATTGACAATGTACGTTTCGGAAATCTCAGCTTCAGGTACCGGGGCGTCGGCGGCGATTTTCTATGGCTGATGATCAAAGGTTATTTTCTTACGATCATTACAATAGGGATCTACTCATTCTGGTGGTACAAAGAGCTGTTTGAATATTATGTCAACAATCTTTCGCTGCACGAGGGTGACAAAATCATCCAATTTAAATCTACGGCAAGAGGCGGACAGATTTTCGGACTGCTCTTCGTAAACCTGATCATACTTGTATTCACACTTGGCCTCGGGTATGCATGGGTAATAACACGCTCACTGAATTACATTTTTAACCACATTGAATTGAACGGCGACATTCAGCTGGATCAGCTTGCACAAACAGAAACCACATACACTGATGCAACCGGTGAGGACGTCGGAGATTTGCTTGACTTTGGTTTTGTTATCTGATGGAGTCATTTCAAGGTGAATTTTACGACGGACAATCTTCGAGGAAATACAATGCGCGCATTTCAATCGATGAGCTGAATAACAAGCTTATCATCTCCCATGAATCCGGGGAGGAAGAGAGTTGGGCAATTCCTGATTTACGGGTTTCCCATACCGGCGATGTATCAGAAGTTCGGAGGTCGTTTCAGCATGAGCGGCTGCTGCATATTCACGGTGCTCATTTCAGGAAGGAAATCCGTCGTGTGTTACATTCAAAGAATTACGACGGCCTCTACCAGAAACTGGTTTATGCAGGGCTCGCAGTCCATGCCTTGATCGCAGTCTCGATTCTCGGTATAGCTGCAGCCGTTTACTGGTGGGTGCTACCCCTTGTGGCAGAGCATGCAGTTTCAATTCTCCCTGAATCCTATGATCATTCTGTAGGAAGAAATATCTATGAGAACCTGATCCAGATGGAAGAAATTGATTCTTCTAAAACTGAACTGGTAAGAGCTTTTGCTGAAAACCTGAAGTTCAATACCGAAACGCCGCCTGTGATTTCCGTGGTAAAGTCGAAAGAACAAAATGCATTTGCCGTACCTGACGGACACATCATTATTTATTCTGCGCTGCTCGATCATATGGAAAGCTACGATGAACTCGTTGCCCTGCTGGGTCATGAAAGCTCACACATAAAAAACCGGCATTCTATGAAATTGCTGTGCAGGAACCTGGCCGGTTACTTGTTTCTTTCGGTCGTATTCAGCGATGTAAACAGCATCATGACAATCCTCGCCGACAATGCACACACCCTTCGCTCTTTGTCCTATTCCCGGGGTTTTGAGGAAGAAGCAGATATAGACGGACTTGAGATGATGTTTGAAAATGAGGTGGACCCTGAAGGAATGCCTCGTCTTTTTGAGCAATTAAAAAAAGTACATGGCATAAATGTACCCGCATTTATCAGCACACATCCGCTCACAGATCAGCGGATCGAATACATCAGGAAAAAAATTGAATCGTCTCAATATAAAATTTCAAAACATCAGCAGCTTGAAGAAATTTTCAAAGAGATAAATAATTGAAATCACAAATCGTTATTAACCCACAATTGAAAATAAAGTCATGATCAGAACTACAACAAATACTATTGAAGGAAAGAAAATTGTTACATACCACGGAATCGTAACCGGGGAAACGATTATCGGTGCAAATATCTTTCGGGACTTTTTTGCCAGAGTCCGTGATATTGTTGGCGGACGATCGAAGGCTTATGAGGAAGTGCTGAAGGAAGCACGTGAAACTGCATTGCGCGAAATGGAAGAGAAAGCATCAAGCGTAGGGGCAAATGCTGTCATCGGTGTTGACCTGGATTATGAAACCGTTGGTCAGAGCATGCTAATGGTAACTGTGAGCGGTACTGCGGTTACTTATGAATAGCATCCTGTATTCCACTTAGTCACTTAGTCACCCTTCGACAGGCTCAGGGCAGGCCTAGTCACTTTTCTTTATTCGTACCTGAGCGCTTCAATCGGATCCAGCCGCGCAGCTTTACTTGCAGGGTAGTAACCTGAAACGACTCCAACACCAAAGCAAAGTATAATCGCTCCAATAATCCAGTTCCACGGAATAATAAACCCGCTGTCGAAAAGTGCGGAAACAAGATTGCCAATTACGATGCCCAGGATAATACCACACGCACCTCCCATTTGACATATCATCACTGCTTCAGTGAGAAACTGGCGCCGGATAATTTTAGGAGTTGCACCGATGGCTTTCCTGATACCGATCTCGCGGGTCCGCTCCGTCACGCTAACAAGCATGATATTCATCAGCCCGATAGCCGCACCAAGAAGCGTTATAAATCCAATAAGTGTCGCAGCAACCGTCACATTGCTGAGGGATGAAATAAGAATGTTTGCGATGCTGTCGCTTTTAATAATTTCAAATGTGCTTTCCTCTCCTATCGGAACTTTCCGGATGGTGCGGAACTGTCCGGTCGCCTCACTGATGGCTGCATCCAGCATACCCACATTGTTTACACTGACGGTGATGGTGAAGCTCATATTCGGACGATGAAAATTATTCTTGGCATTCAGCAATGGAATGATGCCCATTTTATCTCCACCGAAATCCATGGCTGTGCCCTTTTCTTTAAGTGTTCCCACAACGCGGTATTTCATGCTTCCGACGGAAATGACTTTATCAACCGGATCCACATTGGCAGGAAAAATTTTCTTTACAATATCGCTTCCGAGTAAGATAACTTGTTCGCCATACTGAACTTCCGTCATGGAAAAATTTCTTCCGCGATCAACCGTGTACCCACCAGTATGAAGATAATTTTCATTGGCGCCCATGAGCATCACATTGGGATTTGTTTTTTTCCCTTCATACTTCATCGTCGACATACCCGATGCGAAAGTGGAAATGGAAACTACTGCGGGGAAATTAAACTCCTCTACAAAACGTGTTGCTTCATAATAGTCGATCGGATCAAAGCGTTTTGCCTTCCTGCCCTTGTTCCCCACATGGATATTCATTCCACGGTTTTGAATGGTGAAGGAATTTGCGCCCATGGCAGTAAAATTCGAATTGATGGCGCCTTTAATGGAATCGATTGCTGTAAGGATACCTACCAGGGCCATGATGCCGATAGCTATGATAAGCGCAGTGAGTGTTGCGCGTAGCTTCTGGCTTTTTATGCTTTGAAGGGCAACTTTAAGGTTTTCGCTGAATTCCATGAAAGGCGAAAGGTAGAGAATAAGCACAGATGATAAGAATCATAGGTGCCTTTAACCAAAAATTAACCGCTATTTCATCCCACTTTGTTTCGTCCTAAAAAAATAGGGTTATCTTTGTGCCTCATTCTTAAATAATCAATTATGAAAAAAGTTCTCGTTGCATTATCTCTCATTTGTTTTGTTGCCGTTACTGCTGTAAGCGCTCAGTCACCAGCTACCGCTACTGCCAGTAAAGAAAAAACCACAACTGCCGTAGCTCCGGCTGCAAAAGCAACACCTGCTGCATCAGCAACTCCTGCTGCAACCGCATCTGAAACTCCTGCGGCTACATGCCATGGAAGTGCGATGAAATCTTGCTGCAAGAATGGGGATGCAAAAGCCTGCACACCTGCTCAACGCGCAGCCTGTGGTGACCATGCAAAAGCTGAAGCCACAACTCCAAAACCGGAAACCAGCACATCAAAAAACTAAGGATTCATCTGCAAAAATAGAAGCCTCTCCTGCCATTCGCGGAGAGGTTTTTTTATGCGTAATATCTTAACACATATCTTCGCACAATGTCCGGACTAATACCCGTTGATGATTTTACCAGGGAGGAAGCGGAGCTTTCGTTCAAGTTCCTCCGCCTCGATAACAACAGCGGGTACAATGCGCGAGACCCGCACCGGCATAACTACTTCGAGATTTTTCACTTCACAAAAGGAGGTGGAGATCATATGCTCGATTTTGCCCACCGTGAAATCAAAGACCACTCCCTGCATTTCGTCGCACCCGGACAAGTACATATGCTCAGGCGGGATAAATCAGCGAAAGGCTATGTACTTATTTTTTCAAGCGGGTTTTTCCACCTTCATGCAGCCAAAACAAACATGCTGAATGAATATCCTGCTTTCAATAAAACAGCGGTTCCTGTTTTATCATCTGCAAAAGATCTTTCCAATGAACTGCAGAAAATTGCTGCTGAGATTGAAAGTGAATACAACAGTGTCCACCCGTACAGGGACCAGGTTCTTTTTTCATACCTGAATATTTTTCTTCTGAAATGCAGACCATTTTTCGTTGCCGGAAAAGAATATGCAAGTGCTGACAATGCATCACAATTCCTTGTAAGAAAATTTCATCAGCTCATTGACGAGAATTTTCACACGATGCATAAGGTGAAATTATATGCTGACAGACTAAGTATTACACCCAATCACCTGAATGATATTTCAAAAAAGACGACGGGTAAAACGGCACTGGAACTAATCCAGGACAGGATAACACTTGAAGCTAAACGGTATCTTTTGCATTCGGATTATAACAGTAAGCAAATTGCATTTGAGCTGAATTTTAACGACCCCAGCTATTTCAGCCGGTTTTTTAAACAACAAACAAAGCTTTCTCCTGAATCCTACAGGAAATTTGTCCGTGAAAAGTACCATGAATGAACTAATTCGTTCATTCATTGTTTGTTATCCCACAACTATTTTTGTTTTCTAAATCCAAATCCAATGACAAAACATTTACGTCTTTTCGCAATTCTTGCAACAATTTGCTTTTTTATCTTCGGAACTGCCCTGCTTAGTGACCGGGGACTTACAGCAAATAATTCCGGCGCACCTTCGATGAGAACCGGTTCCCCGGGAGACACAAAATCCTGTACGACATGTCACACAGGCACTGCGCAGAATGGTGCAGGCATAATCAGCAGCAATGTTCCACCTACAGGGTATGTTCCGGGAAATACATACATTATCGATGCACATGTTTCGGATCCGAACCTTAGCCGTTTTGGATTTGAAATTTCTCCGCAGAATGTATCAGGCGCCAAGCTTGGCGTTATTACAATTACTGATGTTGCGAGAACCAAACTGGTGGGCTCCGGAAAATACATCACGCATACTGCATCTGGCACTTCGGGAACCGGATCTAACTCCTGGAGTTTCAATTGGACGGCGCCGCCTTCAGGAACAGGTGATGTAACATTCTACGGCGCATTTAATTTTTCGAATCACAACAACGCAACCTCGGGGGATATCATAAAACTTGATCAGCTGACATTGCATGAGGACCTGAGCACATTTATTGAGACTGCTGACGGAAATCTGCTACCAGAAGTTTATCCCAATCCTGCCACTGATGTAGCAACCGTATCTATTCCGGCAAATGTTACCGCCCTCGTGGTTTTTGACATGCAAGGAAACGAAGTACGCTCATTCGAAGTTTCCAACAAACCTGGCCTTTATAAAATAGATGTTACAACATTCAGGTCAGGAACTTATTATGTATCTTTCACCACTGATAAAGGGATGTTCAGCACTAAACTTATAAAACTTTAAATTCTTTTATGAATAAAATTTTGGTCCTTGCAGGTATCATATGCATTGTATTTATCGGATCATGCAGCAAAGACAAAACAGAAGACCCTAATGCCTGCTCTTATGATGCAAGCCAGTTGAAATACAATGGTTTTATCAAGGACATCATCAATACCCGTTGTGCCTCTGACGGAGCATGTCATGGCACTCCCCAGGGACCGAATGCAGGTGGTGAATATTCAAATTACGCACAGGTAAAAGCTAAAGTTGATAACGGTTCATTTGCGAACCGCGTATTTGTTTTAAAGGACATGCCCCAGGGATCATCTCTTCCTGATTGTGAGTTTAAAAAATTGCAGGATTGGGTAAATGCCGGCGCCCCGGAATAAAATTGCGTCAGACCTAAAAAAGAAAACTCCCCTGTATTCCAGGGGAGCTTTTTATTTTCTATAAACTCTTAATGATGTCCTCCATCCAGGTGAATGGTGCGTATATGCCCGTTCCTGTTTACTGTCGCTTCGTCATCACATGTACCGTTTCCAAAATCAATTGTCCGCTGTGGTCTGCCGTTATTCGGAACTACAGTTATCGTTCCTGAAGTAATGTATGCGCAATCCATGTCGCGTATGATGTTTGTAAAAGTTAAGGCAGCGCTGTTTCCGCTCTCGTTGTCAGCATGCGTTGCAGTTCCGTTAATTTTATAAACATGTGTTGAACAATCATGATCCCCATACCCTTCCGTGATTTCCCTTGTGCGCGTACTGTTCCATGTACGTACTGATCCATCACTTCGCGTGAATACAAGGCTTGCATTGATATTCCACGTACATCCATTGCTTTCCGGACCCACATTCTCAACGTGACGTGTACCGGTTACATGGTTGTCGTCAATATAAAAGTTGTCAAACGTCACATCCCATTGTGCACCCTGCGTCCAGTAATTCCCGCCGCTATAAGTCACTATAATGGAGCCATCGCGGGTATGCCCGTTTCGGCCTGCACAGTGATTGTAATAAATGGTAACTGTAGAATGTGATGAATCCCAGGTAACTGTTGCACAATTGCTGAGGTCGCTGTTCACTGGAAATGAATTCCTGCCTTCTATATTTCCGCCATTTGAGTTAAAGGCTTCGGCAATCATATTGTCAATTGATGTGCTGATGTCTTCGCTTTGACTGATGTCCTGCGCTTCCGCAGCAAAATTTTCATCCGAATTATCTTTTTCTTTCTTGCATCCTGAACCCAGCGTTAATGCAAGTATTCCTGCGCCGGCCACCACCATTGGAAAGAGATTTTTAAGTTTCATTTTTTTACTGTTTTTATTAGTTATTGATTTTTGTAAAATGCACCGGTGTGACATATTACAAAGCGTAAAGGTTTAATTTATTTTTTTTCTTTCTTCCGGCGTAAAATATTGTGCCGCAGGATCTGCGATTGGGGAATGAAGCTTATTTTCGCAACCCATGTCGCAGGAGAAACCAATTAGCATTTTATATGAAGACAATCACCTGATTATTGTCAACAAGCGTTCAGGAGATATTGTTCAGTCAGATAAAACCGGGGACAAACCGCTCGTTGATAAAGTAAAAGAGTATATCAAGGAAAAATATAACAAACCCGGAGAAGTTTTTTTAGGCATTCCCCACCGCATCGACAGGCCTACAACAGGTATCGTAATATTCTGCAGGAATAGCAGGTCGCTGGAAAGAATTAACCAGATGTTTAAAGATAAAGCGATTAGTAAAACGTATTGGGCGATTGTAAAAGATAGACCTCCTGCTGTTTCAGCAAAACTGATTCACTTCATGAAGAGGAACGAGCAGCAGAATAAAAGTTATGCATCCGAAGAAAAAAAAACGGGTTCACAACGTGCGGAACTCGATTACAAAATCATAGCTGAAAGCGACAGGTATTTTCTTCTTGAAATTGACTTGCACACAGGTCGGCATCACCAGATCAGGGCACAGCTGGCAAAGATCGGATGCCCCATAAAAGGCGATTTAAAATATGGCTACGACAGGTCAAATGAAGATGCTTCGATTTCTTTGCATGCGCGAAAGGTTTCCTTTATACATCCTTCGAAAAAAGAATTGATGGAAATAGTTGCGCCTGTGCCTGATGACAAGCTCTGGAAATATTTTGAGGGGAGCAACAAATAATTCTCCTCATCGAAGTACGAAGAAATCATACCAATTTACGAATTACGAATTCTTAAATCAGAATTATTTTAAGTATTCCTTCTTCACCTCATCAAACGTAGGGAAGTTGCGGTGATGCCACATGGCAACTACAGTTCCCTTCTTCAATAGCATGAGTCCGGGATTGCTGCGGATCATTGTCTTCAACGTGGTTGCATCGGTGTAATAATAGTCAAACATTGAATTGTGATCGTGGCGGAAAATATCTACTTCCTTTGGCGACGAAGAAGTCATGCCGATAAAATCAATTCCTTCTTTGTGACAAAGCGCTACGAAATCATTGATCTTATTCTGAACTTTATTATTGCTGTGTGAAATTTCATTTGCCACCAGCAGGAAAACTCTGTCCATGTTCAACACATCATCAGTGATGTCAGTTCCGTCTACTGAATTAATTGTAAAATCATGAATGAGTGGATGATCTCCTTCCCGGATTACTTTATCGTGCCTGTCTACAAACTTATATGTGCTGTCAATCGTGCCAAGCTGGTCAGTGGTCAGCTCAATTTGCTTTCCACCCTTTTCATAAATAAAAATCATGGCAACACTGTCCTTCACCGCGCCCGGTGGAAGCTGCATACCTTCTTTTATATTCTTACCGATGGCATAAGGACGAAAATCAATCATTGGCAAGCCCCAATAGTAATTCGATAAGCAGAAAAGATACGCTGCAAAAGTTCCAAGTCCGACGACAATATTTCCGAAGCGGTCGCGGAAAAGAGAGTACATCTTCGCACTTCCAAGCAACAGCACAAGCACCAGAACATCAAGAACCACATCCTTATAAAATGAGGTGTATGGCTTTAACTTGATAAAGTCCCCAAAGCAGCCGCAGTCCGTTACCTTCATATCCTTTGCATTGAATACCCATGATGATGGATTGTACCAATGACCCATGGTGTAACCTGACAGGTAAGTATATCCAGTTAAGAATGTAAAAAATAACATGAGTGCAAGCGTCAGCCACAGGGTGAATTTCCTGTTCCAGCCGATAATAATTGCAAGTCCCAGCGCAAGTTCGAGTACGAGCATGAATACAGCCAGCTGTGTTGAATATGTACTCATAAAATCCCAAAGAACTTTCAGTGAAGACCAGTCGTTTTGGAATGCTGTAAAATAATCATGCATTTTATAACTGGTTCCGAGCGGGTCCACAGCCTTTATAAATCCTGAAAAGAGAAACAAGGCTCCAACTAGAAACTGGATAATGCGAATTACAATTTTCATATCGCGAACGTGGTATTAAAATGTGGTGAGGGCAGCAAACTACGACCTGGCTTCTGAAAGTTTAATGAGCGCAAATGTTGCATAGTTAAGCATGTCGTAATAATTCGCCGCAACACCTTCACTCACAAGGGTCATCCCATTGTGGTCTTCAATCTGCTTGATGCGCAGAATCTTCATGAGGATAAGATCCGTCATGGAGCTTACCCGCATGTCGCGCCAGGCTTCGCCATAATCATGATTCTTATCTTCCATGAGTTTTCTTGCAGTTTCGGTATGCTTATCAAAAAGGTGAATTACTTCTGACGCACTCATTTCAAGGTCGCTATCGCTGTCTTTCTCAAGCTGGATAAGCGCAATGATGCAGTAATTGATAATGCCCCTGAATTCGGAGTCAATCCCCTCCTCCACTTTCTGGCTGCCTTTTTCTTCAATACTGCGGATACGCTGGGCTTTGATGAAAATCTGGTCCGTAATGGAACTTACACGGAGAATTCTCCAGGCAGTGCCATAGTCCTCCATTTTCTTAAGAAAAATATCTTTGCACTGGCTAAGTACAGTTTCGTATTGTGATGCTGTGGATACCATTTTAATAAAGCGCCCGAAGATACATTTTCATGAATAAATATTTAAATATCGGCGGAAAATTAGTTGACTGCTCACAGTCAATGGTTATGGGCATTTTAAACCTTACACCCGATTCATTTTACGATGGCGGGAAGGTGTCAGATGCAAATGCAGCCATAGAATTTGCAAGCCAGATGATTAGCGATGGGGCATCAATCATTGACCTGGGGGGGCAGTCCACCCGGCCGGGAGCCGTTTTGGTTTCAGCCGATGAGGAATGGGAAAGGATAAAAGGTCCGCTGGAGCGCATTCGTGAAAGATTTCCTGAAACCATTCTTTCTGTTGATACTTTTTATTCCGGTGTTGCTGAAAAAGCTGTTGCCGCAGGCGCAGGGATGATCAATGACATTTCCGCCGGAAGCATGGATGAAAAAATGTTTGATACAATCGCAAGGCTCAAAGTACCATATATCCTGATGCATATGAAAGGAACACCACAGACCATGCAGCAGGATCCTCAGTATTCGAATGTTGTAAAAGAAGTGATGGATTTTTTTGTCGAGAGAATTCAGAAACTCACTTCACTTGGAGTAGCTGATATCATTGTTGATCCCGGATTTGGATTTGGCAAATCGCTTGATCACAACTATGAATTATTAGCCGCGCTCTCTGTTTTCAAAATTCTCGAAAGACCTATCCTTGCCGGTATCTCCAGGAAATCAATGGTGAATAAAGTTATTGGAACAAAACCTGAAAATGCTTTGAATGGCTCTTCAGTCCTTCATGCGATTGCATTACAGAATGGCGCAAATATCCTGCGGGTACATGATGTAAAAGAAGCTGTTGAAGTTCTTAAAATAGTTGCAAAGATTAACCAATTTGATTAGCTATTCCTTAGTTCATTTATTCTGTATTAAATATTTTTTCGAAATTCGATATTCGGTATTCGAAATTGTATTTTCGTAACATGGATCTATTCCATATTGGATTTTTAACTGTGCGGTTGATCGACCTGATCGACATCGCTCTTGCCACTTACCTGTTGTACAAGTTGTATAACTTGCTCAGGGGCGGTGTGGCAATTAACATTTTCATCGGCCTGCTGATTATTTATGCTCTCTATTGGATTTGCGTAAAGGTGCTGAACATGCAGCTTATCGGGACATTGCTCGGGCAATTTATTTCAGTCGGATTCATAGCGCTCATCATCGTATTCCAGCAGGAAGTGCGCAGGTTCCTTGTTGTTCTGGGCACCAACAGTTACATCGCCCAGAATCCATTTACCCGACAGATTCTTCCCTGGAACTGGCAATCGCAGAAGCGCGTCGCTCTTGATGTTACTGCAATTGTAAAAGCATGCAGGCAAATGGCAAAAGACAGAACGGGTGCCATCATTGTGCTGGCAAAATCATCTGAGCTGAAATACTTCAGCAGCACCGGCGATACGATGGATGCAGAAATTTCGCAGCGATTGATTGAGAGTATTTTTTTCAAGAACAGCCCGATGCACGATGGCGCCATCATCATCGTAAACAATAAGATCAAGGCGGCAAGATGCGTTTTACCTGTAACGGAGAACATCGAACTTCCTGCACATTTCGGAATGCGTCACCGTGCTGCGGTGGGAATTACAGAACAAAGTGATGCCGTGGCAATCGTGGTAAGCGAAGAGACAGGAGAAATTTCATTCGCCCAGGGCGGACAACTGAAAGTGAATATTTCTCTTGAAGATCTGGAGAGAAAACTGGTGGAAAATTTTTCGGAATGACTTCACTATTTAGTTTTATTCGCTGAATCCAAACGTGCTTCAAACAATTTTACCAATTCTTCGTCCGTAAGACCCATTTCAATCTGGTCAAGGGATGCTTTGGCTGAAGGAGCAAGCTGGTGATTTGGAAATTTCTCAAGAAACTCCTTGTAAAATATTTTCGCAGAATCTTTATTGTGCATGTCGTTGTCATAAACAAAAGCCATCAGGAAATAACTTGCAGCAGCTTTCGTATGTCCTGGATATTTTGAAATAAAATCTTTGTAAAGCCGAACGGCATCGTTTGATCTCTTCATTCCATGGGCAAGGTCTGCCGCTTTGAAAAGATATCCGGCTGACGCTGTATCTTCCGGAAAAGTCGCTGCAAATTTTTCATAACTCGCCAGCGTTTGATTGGCTATTGCAGGGTCTAGCATCTTTGTGCTGTCGTTGAAAAGTTTTGTTTCATTCTCCTTAATCTGGGATATCAACTTTTCCTTTTCTGATTGGCAAGAGAAGAGGGTTGAAATTGAAATGAGTATTAGAAATAATTTGGGGATTCGCATATGTGGGGAAGACATTAATCGTTATCCGTTCTTCGTTATCCGTTATCCGGAATCAACGCTTTATTGCAAATTTCATTTTATAATCTGCATCAACTTTTCCTTTTGAAATATCCAGAAGCCGGTTTTTAATCAGGCGCTTCCGGAGCGGAGAGATTTTGTCGACAAACAAAATTCCTTCAGTATGGTCGTACTCATGCTGGATGATGCGGGCTGCAAGACCGTCAAAGTTTTCAACCTTCAGGTTCCAGTTCTCATCGTAGTATTCCAAACGGATCGTTTCAAGCCGCGAAATATCTTCCCGCACCTGCGGAATACTCAGGCAACCTTCGTTGAACTTCCACGGTTCACCGTCTTCTTCCAGGATTTTTGCGTTGATAAAAACCTGTTTGAAATCCTTTACTTCTTCTTCTTCGAAAGGTGCGCCATCCGTAACAAATAAACGCAGTGAAAGTCCAATCTGGGGAGCAGCCAATCCCACGCCATGTGCATTGTACATAGTTTCATACATATCGGCAATAAGTTGTGCCAGTCCGGGATAATCCCGTGGTACCTCCGAGGCTTTTTTCTTCAATACGGGATCGCCATATGCTACTATCGGATAAATCATTTTCTAACAGGGGGTTCTATAGTTCGTAGTTTAGTGTTCGTAGTTTAGTATCCGTATGCTTCTCCTTTCTCCCCTCTCCCTTCTCTTCTCTTCCTTCGCCGTTTCATCTTTTGCTTTCCATAAACGACTGCAGTATGATTACAGCACTCGTCATGTCCACCAAATCCTTATTCTGCCTGTCTTTCTTTTTTACTCCACTCATCAAAATGGCTTGCTGTGCCATTTTTGAAGTAAACCGTTCATCATATCTTTCAACCGGAATGGAAGGGAAATTCTTTCCAAGCAGCTTCACAAACTGGTTTGCATGTACGGCAGAATCCGAGTCGGTCGCATTCATCTGTTTCGGTTCACCTACTACTATGCAATCTACTTTTTCAGTTTCAAAGTACTTCTTCAGAAACTGGATGATATCCTTCGGATGCACTGTATCCAATCCGGTGGAAATGATCCTGTTTGGGTCGGTCACGGCTATTCCAATGCGTTTTGTACCGTAATCGATGGCCATGATTCTTCCCATTGCGGCAAAGATGCTAAAAATACGAAACGAGGGAAATTATAGAGCTTGAATTTAGCCTGTAAGATTTTTCCTGCAGCTTCTTTTTACGATATTTGCAGATCAAATTCAAATCAAATGGCAGAAGATTTTCTTCCCTTACTCGGCACTGACCACATCGAATTCTGGGTGGGTAATGCAAAACAGGCATCTTATTATTACCAGCATGCATTCGGTTTTGAACTGGTTGCCTATGCAGGCCCTGAGACGGGCGTTCGCGACCGTGCATCGTATGTTCTTCAGCAGGGAAAAATCAGGTTTGTTTTCACGACACCGATGGGTCCTAACAACGAAATTGCCGATCACATTTACAAGCACAGCGATGGTGTAAAGGTGCTCGCTCTTTTGGTTGATGACGCTGAAAAATCTTTTTATGAAACCATGAGCCGCGGCGCCAAAGCGCATACACAACCGCAAACACTCACCGATGAATTCGGCGAAGTGAAGATATCTGCAATTCATACGTATGGAGATACCATCCATAAGTTTGTGGAAAGGAAAAATTACAAAGGCCCGTTCATGCCAGGATTTAAAGCGGCGAAGTCGCTTGTGAAAACAACTCCTGTCGGACTGGAAGTCGTGGATCACTGCGTTGGAAACGTGGAGCTCGGAAAGATGAATGAGTGGGTGAAGTTTTATGAAAACGTGATGGGATTCAAGATGATCATCACGTTCGACGACAAAGATATTTCCACTGAATATTCTGCGCTGATGAGCAAGGTTGTAAGCAATGGAAACGGCTTTGTAAAGTTCCCGATCAATGAACCGGCGGAAGGAAAGAAAAAATCGCAGATCGATGAGTACCTGGAATTTTACCGAGGTGCCGGTGTGCAGCACATCGCCATCCTCACAAAGGATATTTTATCTACGGTAACAGAACTTTCAAATCGCGGAGTCGAATTTTTGCGCGTGCCCTCAACCTATTATGACGACCTGCTGGCACGTGTAGGAAAAATCGATGAAGACATAGAAGACCTGAAGAAGCTCGGAATCCTTGTGGACCGTGACGATGAGGGCTACCTGCTGCAGTTGTTTTCAAAACCTGTGGAAGACCGTCCCACCGTGTTTTTCGAGATCATCCAACGTAAAGGTGCTAAGTCATTCGGCAAAGGAAACTTCAAGGCATTGTTCGAGGCCATTGAGCGCGAACAGGCATTACGTGGAAATCTGTAAGAATCCTCTGCATTCAGTTTCAGATATTAACATCACTTAAGATTTTTGTTGGCAGAATTTATCTGCCCTTCATCATAAACGTTGATTCAGGGTTAACTTTGCGCTGCGATCTACGTTTTTAACCCCATTCGAAACTATCCATTCATTTCAGTATGAAGAAACTACTGCTTTTTACAGCATTTGTTACCGCAACATTTTTTTCACAAGCCACAGGAGGATATGATATCAAAATCCGGATTGCCGGATTAAAGGATACCATCTGCTATCTAGGTAATCATTATGGCGATAAGCAATACGTACGCGATACCGTGCGTGTTGACCACAGCGGCTTGGCTAACTTCAAAGGGAAGGAAGATCTTCCCGGCGGAATTTACCTGGTGGTAATGCCCAATAAAACATATTTCGAAATTCTTGTCACTGCTGAAGAACAGAAATTTTCAATCGAAACTGATACAAATGATTTTGTAACAAAATTCGAAGTGAAAGGATCCCAGGAAAATAAATTGTTCAATGAACACCAGCGATTTATTGTAAGCAAAACAAAGGAATCACAGGCTTTACGCACAAGATACGAAGCGAATAAAGACAACAAGGATTCTTCAAAGGTGTTGAAGGAACAGATCAGTGCCATCGACAAGGAAGTGAAGGACTACCGTTTGAAGCTCATGGCAGATCATCCGAATTCCTTTATGACAAAAATCTTTATGGCCATGCGTGATCCCGAGGTTCCGGATGCGCCAAAAGACGCCAAAGGCAATCCGATCGATTCTTTGTTCAGTTATCACTATTACAAATCGCACTTTTGGGACTATTATGATTTCAACGACGAAAGGTTGTTGCGCACGCCAATCCTTCAGAACAAAATCAAAACGTATACAACCCAGCTAACGCCGCAGATCCCCGACTCCATCATTGAAAGTGTAAACCTCATCATTGACAAAGCAGAAGTTAATAAGGAAGTATTTAAATACTGCGTTGCTACACTTGCAAATTACTATGAAACCAGCAACATCATGGGCTTTGACAAGGTGTTCGTGAATATTGCGGAGCGCTATTACCTCACTGACAAAGCCTATTGGGCCGATGATTCCCTGAAGATAAAAATTGAAGAACGCGTCAATAAGATCAAGCCGAATATCCTTGGGACACCTGCGTACAACCTGGTGATGCCTGATACAGGATTGAAAATTCACAAACTGTACGATGTAAAAGCCGATTACACTGTACTTGTTTTCTGGGACCCGACATGCAGCCATTGCAAGAAAGAACTGCCGTTGCTTTCAGCCTATTATGACAGCGTACGCACTGCCGGACTGAATCTGGAAATCTTTGCCATAGGAATTGAATCTGATATTGACCTCTGGAAAAACTATATCAAGGACCACAACCTGAAATGGATCAATGTTTCAGACTTGTACAATAATACACACTTCAGAAATTATTACGACATTTATTCGACTCCTGTAATTTACCTGCTGGACAATCAGAAGCGAATCATTGCGAAGAGGCTGGACACAGAAAAGCTCAGGGACTTTATCGACAATTACAGAAAAATGCAAAAATGATATTCACCTGTATCATTAAATAAATTAACAAATGAAAAAATCAATTCTTGCCATATCATCTTTCTTTATCGCATCAATAGCCTTTGCACAGCACTCTGTAGTTATGAAGAATGGAGATAAGATCGATGGATTGGTGACTTCACTTAATAACGGAGTGATAGAGATTCACAGGAACCAGACGGTAAGTAAAATAAATCTCAGTGAAGTTTCAGAAATTGTTTTTGACCAACCGGGTCAGAAGGTCACCACCGAGATCGGCGAAAAATCAATCACTGCAGGATCCTACATGATTCGGTATAAAGTCGCCGATCGCGTTATTACAAAGACGCCGCGTATCGATAATATGACTCAGAAGAAAGGAACTGTTGTAGTTACCGTTTCTGTTAACAAGTACGGGAACGTAATCAAAGCCACACCAGGTGCACCCGGCTCCACTACTTCCGATGATTACCTGCTTACCAAGGCAAAGCAGGGCGCTGAGAGTGCCATTTTTAACAATGTCCCAACTGCCCCACTCGAGCAGACAGGTTACATTACAATTCCTTTCTGAAATGAAAATGTGAAGAATGAAGTGTTATTTTTGAACGCTTCAACTTCCGTATGAATAAAAAGGCACTTTTCCCCGCGGTCATCGTTTCCTTTTTCTTTCATTATTCTTTTTCACAGAAAGCAACTGAAAAATATCTTCAGAATCATTCAAACACCTGGGAAGATGCCATCTGGTTTTATGCTGACCTGGACAACAAATACGGCAATGCCAGGCTGCTCGACTATGGAACTACTGATTCTGGCAAACCGCTGAATCTCTTTGTAATTGCGGCCGACAGCGGTTTTGATCCGGCGTCAATCAAAGCAAAAGGAAAGGCAATAATTCTCATCAACAATGGAATTCATCCGGGCGAACCGGATGGAATTGATGCAACGATGAAGCTTGCAGAAGAACTTCTTTCTGATTCACGCAGCAAGAAATTACTTGAAAATATAGTTGTCTGTATTATTCCTGTCTTTAACATTGATGGCGCATTAAACCGCGGCTGCTGCAGCCGTGCAAACCAGGATGGACCTGAAGAATACGGTTTCAGGGGGAACTACCAGAATCTGGACCTGAACAGGGATTTTATAAAATGCGATGCTCTGAATACGTCTTCATTTCACAGCTTGTTCCGGGATTGGGATCCTGATGTTTTTATTGATACTCATGTAAGTGATGGTGCAGATTATCAATACGTGATGACATTGATCGCAACCCAGCACGACAAGCTGGAAAAATCCTGTGGAGATTACCTCCAGAAAAAAATGCTTCCGGCACTCTACCATTCAATGGAGGACAAAAAAATTCTCATGTGCCCGTATGTAAACTCCAGGACGGAAATTCCCGACGATGGCATTGTAGATTTTCTCGAAACTCCCCGCTTTGCAAGCGGCTATACGGCATTGTTCAATGCGTTCGGATTCATTACCGAAAGCCACATGCTGAAACCCTTTAAAGAACGTGTGGAAGCGACCTATTCCATAGAAAAATCAATACTTGAATATACCAGTACACATGCCGAGGAAATTCGCACTGCACGGAACGCAGCAAAACAATCATGCGCTGAAAAGAGAACATTTCCATTGCAATGGACACTCGATACTTCAGCGTATGAAATGATACGTTTTAAAGGGTATGAGGCAAAATATAAAAACAGTACAGTCACGGGTAAGCCACGTCTCTATTACGATCATGCATTGCCTTATGAAAAGCAAATTCGTTATTATAATAAGTACAATGAAGCTGTAACTGTTGAAAAACCTGAATCATATATCATCCCTCAATGCTGGAGAAAAGTGATCGAACAACTGAAAATAAACAAGATCAAAATGCAGCAGCTCGGAAGGGATTCAACAATGATCTGTGAAGTTTATTACCTGGAAGATTATACAACTTCAGAACATGCTTATGAAGGACATCATCTGCATGGCAATGTGAAAGTGAGAAAGGAAACTCAAAAAATACATTTCTTCAAAGGAGATTATATCGTAAAAACTGACCAACCGGAAAACCGCTTCATCGTTGAAACACTGGAACCACAAGGGGTTGATAGTTATTTTGCCTGGGGATTTTTTGACGCTGTCCTGCAGGAAAAGGAATATTTTTCGTCCTATGTATTTGAAGATATGGCTGAAAAACTTCTGAAAGAAGACGAAACGCTCCGAAGAGATTTTGAAGAAAAGAAAAAATCAGACAAGGCTTTTGCAGAAGATGCAGAGGCGCAGCTCTATTTTATATATCAGCGCTCACCTTATTTTGAACTGAGTTATAAAAGATATCCAGTTAGCAGGATAATGAAGTAAAACATTACTGAGTCACGCTTCGGTAAGCGCAGGGCAGGCTTAGTCACTTAGTAACTTAGTCACTTCTTTTCGTCACTTCTTCATCGCTTTCGCAAAGCAAAGCAACTTGTCTCCATCAAGTATCCTGAAAACAAAAACGCCCGTTTCGAGATCCTCAGCAGGACTTATTTTGAATTCATTTTCACCTGCATCGACATTTAATTTTTCAGAATGAACAATCTTGCTTCGGAGTGTAATCAGTTCTGCAGTGACGGTCATATCCTTTTCTGCATTAAAGTGGACTGTGAACTCATTTGTAAATGGATTTGGCGTAACCACCATCGTTTTAATCAACCCGGAAGTTTTTGCCATGTTCACCGCAACAGGGTTGAATATTTCCGTTGTGCCGTTAAAGTCAGTTTGCTTTAGCCTGTAGTATGAAATGCCTGTAATCGGCGAAATATCAGTCAACGAATAATAATGTGTGATTGTAGAAGTTCCGGAACCCCTCGTCCTCCCTACCTCGGTGAATTCTGTACCGTTGCTACTTCTTTCAATGATGAAATAATCATTGTTAGATTCTGATGCCGTTGTCCATCTCAATACAACTGAATTGTTGACAGCCTGTGCAGCGAAACTTGTAAGGGTTACAGGAAGTGGGCTAGATGTCACATTGAAAATCTGCGATACAAAGTTTTTCCTGTTGCATGCATCGGTAACAATACACCGGATAATACCGCTTGAAGTACTGTTCGCCGGAACAAAAGAAGTTGAAGCGGCAGTTGAGTCAAGGAAGTATCCCGGAAATGTAGAAGTCCAGCGATATGTATAAGGTCCTGTGCCGGAGGTAACAGAAACTGAAACCGATTGCGGTTGTAATCCTGTAAATGAAGTTGGAATTGAATAGCTTGTAAATAACAATGCTTTGGCAGAACCGGCAACTAAAATATAATTCATCAATGCCCGCTGAGCTGCAACCCAGTCAGCAACTACACCACCGGAAGCTCCAAGATCGTGTCCTGCCTGGTACATTACCCATCCATTGGATGCATTTCCGTAACCTGGACCGTAAGCCATCAACACACCCTCCTTGGGAGAGGTTCCGGTCGCAGTCGTTACAAGACGCCTGGTTGTAGCGCGCCATCCGCCTGTCGATTGCGGTTGATACCATTGCTCAGATCCGCCTGTGGTTGGTCCCACCATACTGCCCATAAACTGCATGACAGGATCAGACCCATAGTTATATGTATAAGGTCCGGTTGAAGCTGATGCATGTGATTCCGTAATTAAGTTATCGCAGTTAAATCCGCCGCCTCCCTTCCAGCATTTCAAACCATTCAGTGTAAGGTAATTCAATTGCTGGCCGGGGGGACTGTAGTTGTAACATCCTTCTGTTACGCTAGCCGCATGGCATTGCATCCATATGTATGAATGCTGTACCGTAATAAAGTTGTAGAGGTAACTATAATCAACCCACCGGGGATCTCCGTGTGGATTAATCCACAAATCATGGCAACCACTTAACCCGGCAGGTTTTCCGATCCCGTAAGCGCTGGATGGAATTCCGGCATTTGTGAAGTAGGATACTGCAATATTTTGGTTTGACGACAATGAGTCAATCATAATATTCGGATACGAAGTGATGGTCATATAAACTGGCACCGCGATGGGCGTTAATGTGAACGTACCCTGAATTCCCTGTGTCTTCCAGTATGCAATTCGAGCGCTTACTGCTGCACTAATATATTCTGCAGGTATCACAAATGTTCCGCCTTTATATTGAACCAGGTTGTAGGTGAAGTCTGCTCCGTCGTGTACTTTGCTTGGTTCAATTATCCATTTAACAGGAACCTGGTATTGTGTAACGAGATCATATATCATTCCATATGGCTTCATTCCGTTTGCATAGGTTTGAGGAACTACACCCATATTAACGATGAAGCTTCCGGCACTTAATGTTTCACTTGTGGGATCAGCTTTTGCGCTCTTCTGATTACCAAAGTTGAAAGCAAAAAATAAAATTACCGCCCAGACAACCACAGCAGATCCTACCAGGAAAATCTGACGTGATGTGATTTTTAACCTGGTAGTTTGAAATCTCTTTAAAGTTGGTTTTCTCTCCTGTTCCATTGTGGGTGTGTTGTGAGGTTGAGTAAATTGAAATCTTTTTTACAATTTCAGCCGGAGTGTAATTCCGAAATCGATCCATTCAGGACCAGGATTATAAAGGCTGTAGAAAACATTGCAATCAGTACTAATTGTTATTGGCCACCTACGAGAATTGTACTCAAGTTCGATCTTGGCATCTGGACCTGCGCTGAAAGTATTGTCATTGTAATAGACAGGATCTCCTTCGACTATTTTATAGTACTTATGCTTGAAGTATCCTGCATGTCCACCCACACCGAAAATTATGTCTATTGGAATATGGAGGATGGAATTGCGAAGCGGGAATTGCCCGATATAGAATGCTTTAACTTTATATCCCCCGTATGCTTCCTGGGTGATTCCTGTATGGAATTCCAATCCCATGTAGCGGTTACCATTATAAAAGTGCTTGATGTTGATGTCACTCATGAATTTACCCAATCGTATACCAACGGCTGTTCTGTAATCGGCTTTGGAAACTTCTGTTGCAAGGAGGATAATGAAGCAGCAAACGAAAGCCTTGAATATGATTCTCATAATTTATTTGGTTTCTTCAATATTTTACGTTTTTACCGGATACATGGTAGCAGGTGAAAACCCGCTTCAATTACATATGTAAGATCATCTCTGGTTATCAGCGTAAAAACAACCAGATTTCCGGAATCAATTCAATTACACTCTGAAAAAAATGATTCCAGTCTATAAAAAAATGTAAGGTCCAGGTCTAAACTATGTAATTCAGATCCTTTGTGATATCATTTATCCGATGCAGTCTTATGTTTGCATGAAGATTAACATGACATCAAAAAAAAACCGCCTGCATAATGCAAGCGGTTTTCTTCATGGTTAAGAAGTATGTCTGTTTATTTTGTCTTCAATAACTTGACGGTTGTAACCGTTTTTCCCTTTTCGATCCGCAGGAAATAGATTCCTTCGGCAACATCCGGACGTATGATCTCAGTAGAATTATGAATGGTTTTTTTCATGATCACATTTCCTAATACATCGCTGAAAGTGACCGTTATTCCATTTTCTTTTTCATCTGTGATGACAGTAAACTGGTCAGTGAACGGATTCGGGTAAACAATTCCTACTGGCTGCTGCCCGTTAACTTCAGCCACTTTTGCACATATGTCAAACGTGATTTGAACCTGGTCAGTCGCAGAACAGTTTGCTGCATTTGTAACGGTCACACTAATTGTCCCTGTTCCGATTCCGATACCTGTTGAATCGATTGCGACAGTTTGTGTCACAGCGCCGGTGCTCCACAGGTAAGAGGTAAAACCTGCGCCAGCATTCAGGAGAATGTTGTTATACATGCAGATGGTCGTATCGTTGCCAAGAGAAACGACAGGGGCTGCATTCACCGTGATGTTGCCGGTTGCGAAATTTGAGCAGCCGTTTCCATCTGTATAATTGTATATTACCATGTTGTTCCCGGTGACAACAGGATTAAAGTTACCAGCTGCCACATTGTTTCCTGCCCACGTTCCTCCTGAAGGATTTCCGCCAGTAAGCGTTACAAGACCTGAATTCTGGCATACAGGATTAAATGGAGCTACCGTTACCGTAGGCAATGCATTTACCTGGATAGTTGAGGTTGCAAAATTCGAACAGCCATTTCCGTCGACGTATGTATAAATGATTGTATTGGATCCTACGATTGATGGTGTAAATATTCCATTCGATACACTGTTTCCACTATACACCCCACCTGCAGGACTACCTCCGGTAAGGTTAACCGTTCCGGAATTATGGCAAACTGCATTGAATGGTCCAACTGTTACTACAGGGAGGGCATTCACTGTTACCTGGCTGGTTGCGCTTCCAGCGCATCCATTTGCATCTGAATAGGTATAGGTTATCGTGTGCGTACCTGCGCCTGCAACATTCGGATAAAATGATCCGCTTACAACACCAGTACCGGTATAAATACCACCGGCAGGAGTACCTCCTGTAAGAACAAATGAGGCAGCATCAATACAAAGACTGTTGAAGGATCCGATGGTAACCGTTGGTAATCCGTTTACAAGAATGGTAGCAGTGTCAGACCCGGAACAACCGAATGCATCTGCATAATTATAAGTAATAATATGTGTACCTGCACCGGCAACTGACGGGTCAAACATGTTGTTGCTTACACCCGTTCCTGAATATGTTCCACCGGCCGGACTGCCTCCAGATAAAGCTGCTGGAGCAGCATTCAGGCACAATGCACTTTGTGTATTTACAGTTACTACAGGCAATGCACGCACATTTATGGTTGCTGTATCTGCATTGGAGCAACCATTGCCATCAGTATAAGAATAATAGATCGAATGCAATCCTGTTCCTGCTGCTGACGGATCAAAGTTTCCTGCATTCACAAATGATCCTGAATATGTCCCGCCTGCAGGGCTGCCACCTGACAATACAACAGAAGATGAGGATACACAAACATCAGTGAAGTTTGACAATGTAACCGTCGGCGGTGTGTTCACGGTAACAGGTAAGGTCGTTGCCGCATTACATCCGCTTCCATCCGTTGCAGTTATAGTGTATGTAATAGAAGTATTAAGTGTAGCCACAACAGATGCGCCAGTTGTTGCTGAAAGTCCTGTAGCTGGCGACCAGGTGTAGCTCACGCCACCCGAAGCTGTGAGCGTTGTAGATCCTCCCGGACAAATAGCCGAAGGAGATGCATTGACGTTCACTGTAAAGCTATTGGCTATTACATTGGTTACGGCAATTACACTTGTGTTATAATTGGATGATATTCCACTTCCATTGAATTCAATGATTGCAAAATAGTATCGTGTTCCGGCAGTAAGACCAGTGACCGTGCAGGAATTTCCGCTTCCTGAATAAACAACATACGATCCGTTACCGAGGTAACTGCCGCTGCCAAATGTTGCGTTGTCCGTATAAGTATTTCCGTCAATTGGAAAACCACTTACAGCTGAACCTGCTTTTGCTACAACGATTCTTTCCGATCCGTTACCTGATGTCCAGTTCAGATTTATGTCAGTACAGTTTGAAATTGATGAGGAAACATTACTTGAAGCAACCGTTGGCTGTGATACCAATGGGGGTGCAACTTTTGTAACAAAAATGTCTGCGAGTGAATCTCCTGTGATAGTAAAGCCTCCGAATGTACCTCCTTCATCCATAAATCCTGATGCGACAACATTTCCCAATGTATCACTGGCTACGCAATAGCCTGCATCCCGTGCAGGGCCGCCGCCGGTGTTAATCCATTGAATTGATCCGCTTGTATCCCAGGCAGAAATAAAGACGTCACGGTTACCGGCACTTGTCACAGGCATTCCGTCAAAGTTTGCCATGTAATCAAACTGACCTGAGATATAAATAAGGTTTCTCCTGCTATCGTAGCTGATGCCCTGACCGAAATCTTCATACAATCCTCCGCCGCGTTTAGCCCAGGCGAAACTTCCATTTGCATTATATTTTGCAATGAAAAAATCATAACTGCCCTGGGAATAAAGTGTGGTCGTACCGAACGTTGCTGTGTCGATAAAATATCCTGTTACGTAAGCGTTTCCATCATTGTCAATAGTAACGGCCGACATTTTAGTTGTATCCGTACCACCGGCTTTCACATGCCATACATAATTTCCTAAAGTATCGTACTTCGCAAGAAATGAATCATACTTTCCCGATGCAGTAAAGAAATGTCCTGAGATTTGTGCTGTATTTGTAAATGTTGCACAAAGGAAAACGTTTCCGAAATTATCGAGAGCTACACCCTTTCCCTTATCATCAGAACTTCCGCCGGATTTTTTTACCCATTTTGCATTGCCATCCTTGTCATATTTGGCAAGGAACGCATCTGAATTTCCATAATAAGAAATATTGATCCCTCCGAAGTTTGCATTTTTTGAAAAGCTACCGGTAAAATAACTATTGCCGTCTGGATCGGTAACAAGCGCGCGGCCGCGACTGTCACCATTTGCAACCACATTGCGCACCCACACAAAATTTCCATTGTTGTCATACTTGGAAATATAGATGTTGTTGATGTTTGAGCCGCCAACAGTGCAACTGTCATTGGGAGTCCAGTAACAGGTCTTTTCAAATTCACCTGATGTATAAATATTCCGGTTTGCATCGAGTCCGATACCATGACCTGCATCACCATCAGTACCTCCGGCCTTCTTCACCCACATCAACGTTCCGGCCGCGTTGTATTTTGCAACGAAAATATCGTGCTGCCCTGAAGTTGAAACAGTTTTGGGACCGAAGTCACAGTCGTACTCAAACTGTCCGGACAGATATACATTTCCGGAATCATCAGTAGTAATGTAGTTACCATAATCACGACCCTCTCCAGCTGCTGCATCAGCCCACTGGAAAGATTGGGAATATGATTTGTTAGTAAAAAAAGAAAGCATCAGCATAAATGCCAATGCAGATAAACGGGGATAAATCCTTTTCATAGGTAATAAAATATTAAAATGTTATACAGATTCAGAAGGTCGGGGTTACCTTCGCTAAAAGGTTTAAGTCAAAATGTAAGAAAACAACAGAAGATTCAAATATATATTACGTTATTCATGCTGTTGTTAGGGTGAATGTAATTTAATATAGGGTTAAAAATATCTCGTGGAATTGCTGTTTTTAAGGGATTTATACATTTGCCGAAACTCTATGAACCGGCTTTTTCTCCCCCTCATTTTACTGGTATTTCCACTCTGCATTTTTGCACAAAAGCCATCCAGGATTGAACTTGTGCATGCTGATGTGAGTGAATTTGACAATGAAATAAACCCCGGGGCTGACCGGTTGCTGGGCAAAGTGGTCTTCCGACATGAAAATGCCGTGATGTCCTGCGACAGTGCATACTTATATAAGGAAGCCAATACACTCGAAGCTTTCGGAAATGTGCGGATCAATCAAGGAGATTCCGTATCCATGACGGGTAAACACCTGATTTATCTTGGAGATTCTCGTCTTGCGCAGATGTTTGAAGATGTTGTGATGAGTGACAGGGAAATGATATTGAATACCCAGCGTCTTGACTACAACATGGAGACCGATGTTGCATATTACACTGACAGCGCACACATTGTTGATGAAAGCGATGTGCTCACCAGCAAACTCGGCTATTATTACAGCAAGACGCGCGACATGTCCTTCAGGCAAGATGTTGTACTCACCAATCCGAACTTCAGGATGAATTGTGATACGCTGCGATATAATACCGTATCGAAAACTGCCTATTTCATGGGACCGACCTATATCAGGAGCGAAGAAAATCTCATCTATTGCGAAAGCGGATGGTACAATACACAGTCACAAACATCACTGTTTACAGGTAACTCTTATTTTCAATCAAAGGAGCAAATCATGCGCGGAGATACTGTAACATACGACAGAGTAAAAGCCGTCGGGGTTGGTTTCGGTCATGTATCGGTTTATGATACGACCAATAAAGTCATCATCGAAGGAGACTATGCAGAGCACCATGAGAAGGAGGATTCATCGTTTGTAACCGGGCATGCAACCATGGTCCAGATTTATGATAACGATTCCCTTTTCATGCATGGAGATACATTAAAAGCCGTTGCAGTGCCCGGGGAAATTGTAACTGATTCTGCCGGCAACAGGAAGCGCAATATTTTTGCCTGGCACAATGTGAAATTGTTCAGAAGTGATCTGCAGGGAAAATGCGATTCACTCGTATACTCATATTCGGATTCTACGATCAGGTTATTTACCAAACCTGCACTATGGAGTGGGCTGAACCAGCTTACTGCAGATTCAATCACTATTCAAATTGCCAATTCCAAAATTGATAAGATGTACCTCGTGAATTCCTCCTTTATCGTTTCGCGAGCCGACAGCGCACAACTTGGGGAGTTGGATTCAACCCGGTTTAATCAGATCCGCGGAAAGAATATGACAGGTTACTTTAATGAAAATAAGCTTTACGAAATTCTTGTAAACGGAAATGGGCAGACAATTTATTATGGAAAAAACAAGAACGATAAAAATTTCGGAGTGAACCGGGCCGATTGCAGTGATTTGATTATTCGTGTGAATGAAAACAAAGTTCAGCAGATCAGCTTGCTGAATGAACCTGACGGTACCCTCTACCCTATCAAAGAACTACCCACACGCGAACTCCGGCTGAAAGGATTTGTGTGGATGGAGGAAGATCGTCCCAAAACAAAAGACGATATTTACATTCACAGGTAAATCAAATCTGAAGTATGATTATTGATCTCCGCTCCGATACCGTTACCCGCCCCAGCCCCGGCATGCTCGATGCAATGCACAATGCCAAAGTCGGCGATGATGTTTTTGAAGAAGATCCCACGGTAATTGCACTCGAAGAAAAAGGCGCAGCATTGTTTGGAAAAGAGGCTGCATTATTTTGTCCTTCAGGCACCATGTGCAACCAGGTTGCTATCAAGGTGCTCACACAGCCGCTGAATGAAATTATCTGCGACAAGAATTCACACATTTATTATTATGAAGGCGGTGGATGGGCTTTCCATAGCGGATGTTCCATCCGGTTCATCAACAGCGACAGGGGAAGAATCACTGCGCAGGATGTGATAGACAACATCAATGGTGACAACGTGCATCTGCCGGTTACAAAGCTTGTCTCGCTGGAAAACACTCACAACAAAGGAGGCGGAAGCTATTATGATTTTCAAACGCTGAAGGATATTGCATCCGCCTGCAGCAAAAACAATCTCAGTCTGCACCTTGATGGCGCCAGGATATTCAATGCATTGACTGAAACAGGAAATTCACCGCGGGAAATCGGAAACCTTTTTGATACCGTTTCATTTTGTCTTAGCAAAGGGCTCGGAGCACCTGTAGGCTCTCTTCTTGCTTCATCAAAAGAGAACATCAAAATGGCGAGGAGAATCAGGAAGGTTATGGGCGGTGGTATGCGCCAGGCAGGATTCCTGGCTGCAGCGGGGCTGTATGCACTTGAAAATAATATCGGCCGATTAAAAGAAGACCACCGGCGTGCGAATCAACTTGCGAAAACAATTTCTGCACTTGATTATGTAAAAGAAATGCTGCCAGTCGATACAAACATTATTGTATTTACACTAATGGATGATCGCGATGCAGGGAAATTTCTGAACTATCTTTCAGAAAATAATATAAAAGGTGTAGCCTTCGGAAAAAATACGATCCGCTTTGTAACGCATCTCGACATTGACGATGCAATGATTGAAAAAACAGAACAGGTCTTGAAAAAGTATTGAGATGTGAGATATGAGATTTTAAATCCATCTCAATACTCAATTCTCAATTCTATCTCCAATCCATTCTCTTTTTCAATTCCGTGATATGCGCCAGGTGATGCTTGGCATGCCAGTCGTAAAGACACAATACCACTTCCAACGTACGTGTTACTTTAGATTCAGGGTGATAAAAGGTGCGTTTGAAATCCGAAGGACTCATATTCTTTAATACGGTAACCCACCTTCTGTGTACGGATTCCAGCAAGGCGAGAGAAGATTCCACCGGAGCTGATTTACTGTCAGGAAGTTCCGCCCACCTGTCTTCAAGATACGGTCTGATTGTCGGATTGTCTTCTGTAAGTGCCAGCTTGAATCGCACGTAAGCATTCAGGTGACTGTCGGGTACGTGATGAACAACCTGCCTGATTGTCCACCCGCCGTCACGGTATGGGGTATCCAGCTGTGCATCATTCAATCCTGTTACAGCATTTCGCATTTCTTCAGGATAATGTTCAAGAACATCTATCCATCTCTTTATATCATCAGTACCAATATTTACCGGAGGCTTGAATTTTCCAATGGGATAACGAAGAGTTTCCAGGTCTGTTGTAGCAATTTTTTCCATGACAATCTTATGCGTTGAAGGTTAACTTTCACTTTCTTTGCGTACGAAGATAAACGGGATCAATGCTTTTAAAAGTTAATATGAAAAAAATAAAATCACTTTTCGCCCTGGTAGTTATTGTAGCTGTTTTCAATTCATGTAATTATAAAAGAAAGGCGGATCTCATTCTTTACAACGGGGTTGTTTACACCGTCGATGAATCATTTAACGTGGCTGAAGCGGTTGCTGTTCGGAATGGAATCATTAAAGCTGTAGGGACAACAGAGGATATCCTGGACGACTATGAGTCGGCTCAGAAAATTGACTTGCAGGGAAAGCCAATATACCCGGGATTCATAGATGCACATTGTCACTTTTTTGGATACGGCATCGACAAACTGAAATGTGATTTGTATAAAACCACTTCCTTCGATGACATCCTCAGCCGCGTTTCGGCTTTTGCAAAGACAAATAAATTTGAATGGATACTCGGCAGGGGCTGGGATCAGAATGATTGGGCTATAAAAGAATTTCCTACGAACGATGCACTCGATTCTCTGTTCCCCGATAAACCTGTTTACCTGGTACGCATCGACGGCCATGCCGTGCTTTGTAATTCCGAAGCTCTGCGGCGTGCAGGCATCACTGCAACTTCGAAGATACCCGGCGGTGAAATTCTTTTGAAAAACGGAAAACTGACAGGCTTACTGATTGACAATGCCGCGGCGACCGTAGAAAAAGTAATTCCTGAATTCTCAGAAGCGGAACGAGAACATGCACTTGTAACCGCGCAGGAAGATTGTTTTGCAGCGGGGCTCACCACGGTGGATGATGCAGGTCTTGGAAAGGATACGATAGAATTGATTGACAGGATGCAGAAGAAAGGCATGTTGAAAATGCGGGTATATGCCATGATTACAGACAATGAACAATCGTTGAAATATTTTTTCGATAAAGGACCTTATAAGTCCGACCGGTTGAACGTAAGGGCAATTAAAATGTATGCCGACGGAGCTTTAGGTTCACGTGGAGCGTGCATGCTAAAACCTTATTCTGATCAGCCGGGCCATTTCGGTTTCATGTTACATGAGAGAACTTATTTCGAACGCATTTGCGAAAAAGCACATGATGAAGGATTCCAGGTGTGCACGCATGCCATCGGAGATTCGGCTGTACGCACGATGCTTGGAATTTACAGCAGCTATCTTGGTACTGAGAATGACAGGCGTTGGAGAATTGAGCATTGCCAGGTTGTGGATCCAAAGGACCTGAATGAATTCGGGAAGTACAGCATCATTCCTTCTGTTCAGCCGACACATGCAACAAGCGATATGTATTGGGCAATTGACAGGCTTGGTCCGGAGCGCATCAAAACAGCATATACTTACAACGATCTCCTGGATAATGCCAACGGGAAGATTGCGTTCGGAACTGATTTTCCGGTAGAGAGTATCAACCCATTGTACACCTTTTATGCTGCCGCTGAACGACAGGATTTAAATGACTTTCCCAAAAATGGTTTTCAGCCTGAGAACCGGATAAAAAAGAAAGATGCACTCAGGGCAATGACCATCTGGGCTGCATTCTCCAATTTTGAAGAAGAGGAAAAAGGAAGCATCGAAGAGGGCAAATTTGCCGACTTCGTAATCCTTGACCAGGATATCCTTAAAATCGAGGGAAAGAAAATTCCAGAGGTTAAAGTTGTTGCCACCTTCGTTTCCGGTGAAAAAGTTTACGGGCAATAGAAGAGGAAACAGGGAAACGGGGAATCGGCGAACCTCGCAATTTGAATACCTGCTGCCGAAGTTGTTTACTGCTACTGCCTACTGCTACTGCCTACTGCCGCTAATTCTCATGTCCCGGTTCCCTGCAGCACAAGGGTAGTTTATTGAATGCCTTCTGATCTGCTTTAAGTGAATCAGCATCGTAACCTATTTTTGTAATTGCGACTCTTATTTTCTGCGGATCTGTTTTCGCAGCATTGTAAACCACGGTAACTTCTTTTGTATCCAGGTTTACCACATTTGACTTCACCCCTTTCTCAAATGAAAGGTCGTGTTCGATTCTTTCCTTGCATTCATTACATATCACGGAAGTTTTTACAATAACTGTATCCGTTTGTGCATTGACCAGAGTTGCAGCGGTCATGGCCAGAATTAAGAAGATTAATGTTCTCATATTAATTTTGATTATTTATTTTAAGCTTACTTTAATTAATGCTGAATCTGAGACCGAGATAAATTCTTCTGCCCTCAACCGGTCCCCATACCTGGGTGGCATCAAACTCATTGCTGAAAGGCATGTCCGCATTTATAATGGGATGCATCTGGACATAGTCCAGAATATTTTCAGAGCCTCCATACAATTCAAACCGCTTAAAGACTTTTGTAATCTGAGCATTCATCACAAAAAAATCGGGGGAATAATCAGGCAACGGTCCATGATGATGGTCATCAAATGTATTTACGAGTCGTTTTTTTCCCTCCCATACAAGTGTATAATCGAAACGCCAATGTTTGTTTGGAGTTTCATAGCCCAGATTCAATAGTGCCCGTTCACGGGCAACCAATGGCTTTTCTTCTACCTGTCCGTTATAAGTTGCCTCTACATCATCTTTTTTGTAGGCCAGCCTGATGTTCAATTGCTCCCAAAGTTCCTGGTTCAGCATAACCTGGAAGCTGGTGGAATTGGATTTTCCGTCCAGGTTATAAAAATGCACGACCGATATTTCAGAATACTGATCCACGATCAATTGATTGATAAAATCAGTTCTATAGAGGTCAACGCTGATGGTTCCTTCATTCTTACCCAACGTATAGCGCTGCGTCAGGTTCACTCCGTAATTCCACGCTTCCTCTGGACGGGCAGTTTCATCAAAACGGATTTCTTTCGAGCTGGCAAGTACAGAAAGATTATCAGCAACAGGATACGGAACACGAAAGCTCTTCCCCCCGCTCCATCTCAGGATGAGGTTTTCTGTAAAATTGTATTTACCGTGCATGCGCGGAGTGAAGATCCAACCATATTCATTGTGATAATCACTTCGTAACCCTGCAACAATTTTGAATTTTTCAAGATATGCATATGTGTATTCCACAAAAGCTCCAGGCACATGCTGTTCGTTTCGTGAGGGCTGAAGATTGAATTCATCTTCCAGCAAATCATACTGGTAACCTATTCCAATTTTATATTGATGACTTGTGCTTCCAATGATGCTCTGGTAAAGGCTTTGGTAGTATATTGATTTCTGAGTTGCATTGTAGTTTTTCAATCCGATGTCTGATTTCAGGTCATGATATGTAACAGACACAATATTCCCTATGCTTTGGTACGGTTTCTTTGGGAAAACAATTCCAAGTTTTCCAAACGCTTCGGCACGGGTATTTGAAATATCGGTGATGTAATACTTGTATGGGTCTTCGTCATTTTCAGGATGTATCTGGCCGCCGTATTTTTCATCACGGATGAACTTCAACCCGAATTGGCTTTCCAGGTTTTTGCCACTGTGGTAATTCCAGCGGTTGTACAGGTTCAATTGTTTTGAAAGCGGGACATCATGGAAGCCATCGTCATTGTTGTCAATAGTTTTATTCCTATAGTTACCATGCGCCATTAGTATTGTACTCCATTTACTACTGAACTTCTTTTTGAAAAATGTATTGAGTTCTGCATTTGAATTTTCCTCCGCAAAAAGATTGAGATAAAAACGCGGCGTCTTTTTTTCTTCAGGCTTTTTAAATTCGATGTTGATTTGGCCTGTGGTGGACTCAAAACCATTGGCAACGCTTCCGGAACCCTTTGTAATCTGAATACTTTCCATCCATGGGCCGGGAATAAACGTGAGTCCATAAATGCCTGCAATACCCCGCATGTTCGGGATATTCTCCGTCATGAGTTGGGAATAAATGCCGCTCAGGCCAAGCATCTGAATTTCCTTTGCGCCTGTAACTGCATCTTTATAGGATACGTTGATGGTCGGGTTCGTTTCAAATGCTTCTGATAAGTTACAGCAGGCAGCCTTTAATATCTCGCCCTCATTAAGTTTTTCTACATTCAGCGGATTCAGCGTTGAGATGGTTGTCGTGCCTTGCTTCGCTTCCACATTCACTTCCTTCAGCTCAACTGATTTTTTCAGTGTCACTTTTAGAAAATCATTTTCAAAAGCACTGACAGTATCATTCTGAAAACCGATAAAGCTGATCACAAGCTTTGAACCTGCGCTGTTGAAAGGAATAGAGAAATTTCCGTTTGCATCAGCATTCACGCCTTCTGTGGTATTCAGCCAATAAACATTTGCACCGGCCAGCGGCATGTCCATTTTCATGGATTCATCCCACTCTACCACCTTGCCTTTTACTGCCTGGGCAAAAAGAGGGGCTGACTGGCATACAGCCAGCAGCAAAAAAATAAAACGTAATACTTTTAAATACATGTTTTGATCTGATAAAAATTATAAATTCAATAAACGAAGAGGATTACTTCGCACGCCATCGCTCTAGCGCAGGCGGATTGAAATATCAGATCAGCAATAAATGAATCGAATGCAAAAAGTTTTTTGAACCAGGAAGCAACCGTTGAATATCCGGTGGGGAATCAGCAAAAGAAAAATTGTATTGAAAAAATGAATATCCAGGAGCTTCATGAATAGCTAAGACGACAGGAACAGAAACTTCGTCAAGCGTTGATGCTGATTTTACAACTGTATTTACCTGGAGTTTATGGTAGCTGATAGAAAGCTGGCAGCATTTCTTTTTAATAACAGGAACCGGGCTGCAGCTGTTAGTATGCTTTGAGCAGCATGACTTACTTTCGAAAAGAGAAATGTTTGATTTATTCTTTGTGAGACAAACATGGGAAGCGATTACAACTCCTGTTGAAGCAATTAAAACAGATGTTGCAAGTACAAGCGATAAGAATATCCTAAATCCCTTTTTCATTCCGGTTTGCAAAGGTACAAAATGACATGAGAAACGGGTGAAATTCTGCTTTGCCGAATGCTCCAGGAATGTATATTTGCAGCCCCTAAAAAACCACAAAATGGCGAGGTAGCTCAGGTGGTTAGAGCGCAGGATTCATAACCCTGAGGTGGAGGGTTCGATTCCCTCTCTCGCTACCATAAGCAGAAAACCCTTCCGAAACCCGGAAGGGTTTTCGCTTTATCGTATGAACCGATACAAGGAACCAGGATCTGCTTCATAAACGTTGATTTATAAACAAAATCAACATTTTAGCTATTCATCGATATTTTTAATTACTAATAGGAAGTAAAAAAGCCCTCCTTACTCCGGAGGGCTTTCACTTTGGATTAACCACTAAATTATTTATTCAACTGTTACGCGAAGCATCTGCATTGCTTCTCCTTCGCGTTCAAGGCGAACCATATAGAGACCTTTAGCATACGTGCTCAAATCAAGCTCATGCAAGTTCTGTCCTTCCTCGGCTGTTATTGTGCTCATCTGCATAATTTGTCCAGTCATATCAACTACACTCACTTTGTAATCTCCAGCAGCGATCGTCTCAAACTTGAGAGTAGTTGTTCCTACTGTCGGATTCGGATAAATCGTTGCATCGATCAGTGATCCCTGGCTGATCTGCGCCAGGCGACAGATTACTGACACTCCGAAGATGCTTGTAGTGCTGACACCGCATGCATTAGAGGCATACACTGTTACGTTTCCACCGCTATTATCCGTGTACAATATTGAAATGGTTGCAGTGTTTTGTCCGCTCAGGATGATTGATCCCGGAGGATTGTTCCATACATATGCAGTTGCACCCACTGAACCTGTCACTGAATACGTTTGCACTGCACCGACGCAGACTGCTGCAGTTCCGGTAATTGGTCCCGGGTTAGCTGGAGCACCTGTAACAAGTTTGGTCTGAGGCGCACTGTTACCGCATCCATTGATAGCAATAACGCTCACTGTACTCGTCGTAAAGTTTGCAGGGAATACAACACTGGCAGTTGTGATGTTATTCAAACCGCTGATGGTTGCACCATTATTTGCTGTCCAAAGATAACTGGTTGCACCCGGAACAGGGAGTATAGAGTAACCACCCGTCTGGCCGCATTGTCCCATCGCCGGACCTGAAATGGTTCCAGGTGTATTTGCCATACCCGTTGCAATGTTCTTGATTCTTGGTGCACTTGTTCCGCATGAACCTGTTGCAGTTACACTCACCGTTGCTGCGGCAGGAATTACTGACGGGAAGGTGATTGTTCGTGAAGTTGTTCCGGCTCCGATAATTGCACCCGGAACGTTTGTACTCCAGTTGTACGATACTGCACCTGCTACAGGAGCAATTGAATAGGTGTATGCTCCGCTTGGACAAACCAGCGTCGGACCGGTTATCACACCAGGTACAACAGGTGTGCTGATGATATTGATGGTCTTGGTCGGTGCATTGTATCCACAGTTCATCGAACCATATACACTCAGTGTTCCGCTTGTCCATCCTGACAGGAAGTTCACGGTTACACTTGTTGATGAAGTAGTAAGCGTTGTGCCTCCGCCATTGATTGTTGCAGCACCTGTAACACTCCAGGTATAACTGTCAGCACCAGGCAATGAAACGATGCTGTATACTGAGGAAGTATTCGGGCAGCTGCTTGCATTTCCATTGATCGTCTGTGCACTCTGTACACGTCCGCGGATGTAACGGCATTTTGTTACTGTGGTACCGCAACCATTTCCTGCAAACACACAGATGTCATAGCCGCTTACTCCATTTGGAAGGTTGCCGAAAGTCACCTGGACAGAGTTTGACGTAGTGATGTAAGGTGACGGATTATTACCATCGAATGTGGTTCCATTCGGAGCTGACCATGAATAGTAGGTTGCGCCTGCCGAAGCATTGCAAGCCACTGTACTTCCATTACCGCTACAGATACCGTTCGGTGCTGTTGTAATTGTAGGCGGCGGATTTGATGGAGGTGAGCTGCTGACATTTACCGTAATGCTCTTGCAAATAGTAACGTTGCAGGATCCTTCCGCACGTGCAAAATAAACCTTCGTTGAAGTTGGCGCTACGGTAATAGATGGGCCCGTTCCTACTGGCGCACCACCGCAACTACCTGTATACCATTTCCATTGTGCAACGGTACCAAGGAATCCACCATCGACTGTAAGCGCGATGTTGTTACCTAAACAGATACTGTTTCCAACAACCGTTGAAGTAATGCTTGAAGCTTCGATTGAATAAGTACCAACAAGTACTGACACTGCAGCACAGTTCGTTACGTTGCAAGGACCTTCTGCGCGAACATAGTAGCTGTGCAGACCTTCAAATGCAGGAACAATTGTTAACGTGCTTCCCGTACCTATTGAATTGCCGCTTCCACAACCATCTTCATACCATACCCAAATGGCGCCATTGCCTAAACTTCCGCCGATTACATTAAGCGTTACGCTTCCACCGATACAAATTCCATTCACAGGTGCGCTGCTGGTTGCAGAAGTTGGATCAGTTGACGCTGTCCTTACTGTTACCGTAGTTGATTTGCAGAGCGTCGTATTGCAATCTCCTTCTGCGCGTACAAAATAAGTTGTAGTGCTTACAGGATTTACATTCACGGTTGAGCCGATTCCCACCAGGGTGCCACCGCATGATCCTGAATACCATTTCCAGTTTGCATTCGTTCCAAGGAAACCACCGCCAACTGAAAGCGTTACCTGGCTGCCTAAACAAATTATCGATTGAGATGCTGAGGCTGATGTTGCAACCTCAGAAGAATCTTTTACAAATACACTTACAAAACGGCAAAGCGTAGTGTTGCAATCCCCTTCCGCACGTACATAGTATGTGTGCAAGCCAGAAAGAGGCGTTACTGTAAGACTCGTGGAAGCTCCACTTTGAAGAACCGCGCCGGTGCCACATCCGCTTTCATACCATTTCCATACAGCGCCACGTCCAAGGTGACCACCGCTGATATTCAATGTCACGGAACTTCCTTCACAGATTGCTGCAGCAGAAGTAAGAAGTGCACTTGCCTGTGCGGAAGAATCTTTCACATCCACCACGATCATTCTGCAAACTGTGTTGTTGCAATCTCCTTCTGCACGGATGAAATAGTTGTGCAAACCCGGAGACTGAGGAATTACAGTGAAGCTTGGAGATGATGAGCTCTGAAGGACTGCTCCGCCGCATGTGTTTTCATACAGCTTCCAGCTCGCTCCTGTTCCCAAATGTCCTCCGCTTACTGAGAGCACCGTTAGGTCACCTTCGCAGATTACTGCAGGAGAAGCCAGCGATGAAGTTGCCATCTCAGAGGAATCTTTCACATTCACCGTTACAAACTGGCAAAGTGTGTTGTTGCAATCTCCTTCAGCACGTACATAATAAGTGTGCAGTCCAATTGTTTGAGGCGTAAGTGTAAGACTTGTTGAAGAACTGCTCTGAATAGCTGCACCATTGCCGCAACCGCCTTCATACCATGACCACACGGCACCGCGTCCAAGGTGACCTCCGCTGAGATTCATTGTTACCGCATCGCCTTCACAGATGTTACTGGCAGATGAAGAAAGTGAAACCGCCTGTGATGATGAATCTTTCACATCCACCACGATCATGCTGCAAACGGTATTGTTACAATCCCCTTCTGCACGGATAAAGTATGTATGCAAACCGGGAGATTGAGGAATAACTGTAAAGCTTGGAGAAGAAGAACTCTGAAGTGATACACCACCGCAAGAATTTTCATACAACTTCCAGGTGGCTCCTGTTCCCAGATGTCCGCCGATTGCAAAAAGCATCGTCTGATTTCCTTCGCATATTACCGATGGGAATGCTAAAGATGAAGTTGCCCTCTCAGAAGAGTCCTTCACATTCACCGTTACAAATTGGCAGAGCGTGTTGTTGCAATCTCCCTCTGCACGTACATAATATGTGTGCAATCCGATTGTTTGAGGTATAATAGTCAGGCTTGCGGAAGAACTGCTCTGAAGCGCTGCACCGTTGCCGCAGCCTCCTTCATACCATGACCATACAGCGCCACGGCCAAGGTGACCACCGCTGAGATTCATTGTCACTGCATCACCTTCGCAGATATCTGTTGCAGATGAAGAAAGTGAAACTGCCTGCGCAGATGAATCCTTCACATCCACCACGATCATGCTGCAAACGGTATTGTTACAATCTCCTTCTGCACGGATGAAGTATGTGTGCAGACCAGGTGACTGAGGAGTAAGTGTAAAGCTTGGAGAAGAAGAACTCTGAAGTGCAACTCCGCCGCAAGTGTTTTCATAGAGCATCCATGCAGCACCAGTTCCTAAATGTCCGCCGCTTGCTGAAAGTGTTGTCTGATCGCCTTCACAAATCACTGCCGGAGATGCAAGTGATGATGTTGCCATCTCGGAAGAATCTTTAACATTCACTGTTACAAACTGGCAGAGCGTGTTGTTACAATCTCCTTCTGCACGAACATAATATGTATGCAAACCCGTGAGTGGTGTAAGAGTAAGGCTTGTTGAAGAACTGCTCTGAAGCGCTGCTCCATTGCCGCAACCGCCTTCATACCATGACCACACGCCGCCACGTCCAAGATGACCGCCGCTGAGATCCATCGTTACTGATGTTCCTTCGCAGATATCTGTTGCAGATGATGAAAGTGAAACTGCCTGCGCAGATGAATCTTTCACATCCACCACGATCATATTACAAACTGTATTGTTACAATCGCCTTCTGCACGGATGAAATATGTGTGCAGTCCCGGAGACTGTGGTGTAAGTGTAAAGCTTGGAGAAGAAGAACTCTGAAGTGCAACTCCGCCGCAAGTGTTTTCATAGAGCATCCATGCAGCACCCGTTCCTAAATGTCCGCCGCTTGCTGAAAGTGTTGTCTGATCTCCTTCGCATATTACTGCAGGGGAAGCCTGTGATGCTGTTGCCATCTCAGAAGAATCTTTCACGTTCACCGTTACAAACCGGCAAAGCGTGTTGTTGCAATCGCCTTCTGCGCGTACATAATATGTGTGCAAACCTGTGAGAGGTGTAAGAGTAAGGCTTGTTGCAGAACTACTTTGAAGCGCTGCACCGTTTCCGCATCCGCCTTCATACCATGACCACACAGCGCCACGTCCGAGGTGACCACCGCTGAGATCCATCGTTACCGAAGTTCCTTCGCAGATGTCTGTTGCAGATGAAGACAATGAAACTGCCTGTGCAGATGAATCTTTCACATCCACCACGATCATGCTGCAAACTGTGTTGTTGCAATCTCCTTCTGCACGGATGAAATATGTGTGCAGTCCCGGTGATTGAGGCGTAACAATAAAACTTGGAGAAGAAGAACTCTGGAGTGCTGCTCCACCGCATGTATTCTCATACAGCTTCCAGCTGGCTCCTGTTCCAAGCGATCCTCCGCTCACTGAAAGTATTGTATGGTCTCCCTCGCAGATCACCGCTGGAGATGCAAGTGATGATGTAGGAGACACAGAAGGATCCTTAACCGTAATTACGATACTTGCGCAAGAGGTGGTATTGCAATATCCGACAGCCCTTACAGAATATGTATGTGCACCCGGAGTTGTAGGAGGTGTAACTGTGATAACAGCACCTGTTCCAACTGGTGTTCCCGTACCGCAGCTGCTGCCATCGAGGAACCATTCCCAATGTGCATCGCTACCGAGGTAACCCGGAGCGGTCAGGTTGATGGTTTGTGGAGTAAGTGTCAAAGTAACCGGGACTGCACAGGTAACATTACCTGGAACATTGCTTGTAATCTGGCTGTTCACCGGTGCTGTTGATGCAATTTTCGGATGTGTGCTAATTGTGTTGGAGACCGCTGTACATGTAAACGCATCCCTGATTGTTACATTGAAGTCAGAAATATAATTGATCGTAACATCCGGGCCTAAATCAAACCCTGTGTTCCACTCCATGTTTGGATCGTTGTAATTTGTGGTATGAAGTGTAACGGATGCATAATTTATTCCATCGCTTGTGCACAGATTAGTATCTCCAGCCGACACAACCACTATCGGCGCGGCAGGCGGCGCACTTTGGGTAAGTGTAACCTGGTCGTTACTGTGACAACCATGTAAATCAGTTCCGGTTACAGTATATGTACCACCAGTTGTAATGATAATATCACTTCCTGTTTGAGATGTACTCCACAAATAGGTCCCTGTAATGCCTGCGCCTGTACCCTGCAGCACAGATGTATCACCTGTGCATAAGTGAGTTTCTAAACGGCCAATCACAACGATGTCAATCACAGGCAAAGGAAATATGGTTACACTTGTTGATGCTGTATTTGTACATCCATTTGCATTTGTAACTTTTACTGTATAGGTACCGCTCATGGAAGATGTAGTACCGGTGCGGATTGGATCCTCTACTGTTGATCCATAACCACCTGGACCTGTCCAAACAAAAGTTCCACCCCCGGGAGCTGTTGCGCTCAGCTGCAGGTTTTGTGTTCCTGCACAGAAAGGTGCGCTGGCTGATGCACTTAATGTTGGTGGAGGATTCACCACTACGGTAACGCTTGCGGAATAACTGCCGCTGCCTGTATTCACAACGACAGTGTAAATACCAGCATCTGATGCATCTGAAGTAAGAATTATTGGATTTTGCACATTGGAAGTAAATCCGTTAGATGCGGTAGTAGTCCAGCTGAATGAAACGCCCGTAGTAGGTGCAAAAAGTTTGATCGTATCATTAGTACAAACAGGACTGTTGCTGGTTGCATTCGGAGGAATAATATTTACGATCCAGTCTTCTGTTTCTCCTGCAGTATAATTATTGAGACACGGAGTCAAATTTGATCCTGACGTACCATCAGCTACAAGAACCCGCATCACTGTTGGTCCGGGCAAAGCAGTTGGAGGTGCGGTAAAGGTTCCGGTAACATTTCTCGGACTGCTTGCAGTATTGTTTTCCACGAATACTTTTTCACCTGCATCAGTGAATGAACCATTATGATTATAATCAACAAAAATAGCCGTACCGAAATTGGATAAGAGCAAAGGATTACATATATTTTCTTCTACAGTAAAGGTACTGGGAACTCCCATGATCAAATTGGAGAGAGCCGGTAATGTTTTGAAATTGGAATACCGGTTAAGTAACGAACCAGGGCCTGGTGCAAGTTGATTACAATTATTGGCATATGGCGCAGGCGTTGAAGATCCGTTTAATGTTACTTTGTATATTTCTTCAGCAATACCAGCCCCAAGAATTGAGGCAGCGGCAGAAGCGCAATAACAGTTTATGAAATTATCTGTCTGAACCTGCAATGCAGTTGAGTTAGCAGACAAATTTGAATTGGTACAAGTAACAACACACCTGTACCATGTAGCAGAATTTTGTGTGGTTGTAAATGTAGTATTGGTGGCTCCTGATGCATTCGTCCAGGTACTGTTGTTTGGAGATGTTTGCCATTGATACGTAATGCCAGGTACATTCACTGTGGCTCCGGTCGCTGTCAACGTAAAACTGGTTGCCGGGCAGAACGGACTTCCTGAAGAAACCGTGGTTGTACCTCCGGTCGGAGTTCCTGAGCATGGTGCTATACATGTAATGTTAGCTACCCAGCCAGGATTTCTTGTAGTTTCATCAGACTTGAATTCAAAAGTCAGGCAGCCTGTAGCATTTGTTGATGTGAAACCTGCTGATCCGCCAGGTAATGAGGTACCCCAAAATCCACCTGCAGGAAATCCTCCTGAGGAAGTTCCATTTCCACTGCTGAATAAACTTGATGAAGTGTTAGGTCCATTATAAATGTACAAGGGATCCCAATTTGATTCAGTATTAAATGAAGAGAATGTTGCTCTAATCATTGAGCCCGCAGAATTCGGGCAAATAGTTACTGTGTTATCCTCATTGTTATTATAATTTGCTCCTGACCCGCCTATATCATAAAAAGTAGCACTACATGTATTGATCGTTAATCCATCAGGCATATTAATACATGGTTGAACCGTTACCTGTACAGGATTAGAGGAGGCAGACTGACCGCTACCTGTACAAGTAACGATGCATTTGTACCAGGCATTAGCCGAAGGCTGAATTGTAAGGGTTGCATTGGATGCACCTGCAATTGAAGTATAAGATGTATTATTAGGAGATGACTGCCAGTTATAAGTCATGCCGGCAAAATTTCCGTTTTGCATCGATAATTTTACTGGCACTCCCATACACTGGTTATTGGTACTTGCCAATGTATTTCCGGGAGCAGGTGCTCCGGAACAAGCAGCCGGAATATTAAGATTTAAGTTATCGATGTACAGGTTGTTTCCAAAACCTGAAAGTGCACGCAACCGGATCGAGTTTGTTCCGGCAGGAAGTGAAATTGTTTTCGAACTCCATTGTCCTGAAGTAGGTACATATTCAACATCGGAGCATAATCCGAATGGATTCAGTCCGGCAGAAGTTCCTCCGAAATATTGTTCCAGTATAGTATAATTCGCTCCACCATCTGTTGAAGTCATCACCCTGAACTCATCAATATGCGAATTACAATCACCATTATCATCAAATGCACTGTAAGCAAAATCAAATGTAAATGTTGTACCTGACGGCACTGCAGGAAATGTTGGTGAGGTCATGTTGAAGTTTACACCATCTGCGTTATAAAAATTAAATATTGCGCTACCAGTTCCGCTGCCGAAGGCACTTGAAGTGCTCCTGCCACAATAAGTGGTATTATTTGTAACCCATCCGCAAGGTGGAAATGTTGATGATGCAAAACTTTGAGGCATACCTGTTGGGCCTATGAGCAAAACTTGCAATGGTGTTGAAGTTCCTGTTCCACCGCCGCTGCAACTAACGTTACACCTGTAAAAAGTACTTGCTGACTGGGAAGTTGTAAGCGTTGTGTTTGTTGCTCCTCCAATGTTAGAGTAAGCTGAACCGTTTGATGAAGATTGCCATTGGTAACTGATACCAGATCCGGAAGGAATGGTTGGAAAGCTCAAGGTAAAACTTTCACCAGTACACACCGGGTTAAGAGTTGCAGCTGTAGCTCCCGGAACCGGAGTACCTGAACAAGGAGCTGTATATATAACAATTACACGACCTTGTCCGCCATTACCGCCTGCCTGTGCTGATCCTGAAAAGTTAACACAACCTGCGCCACCACCTCCGAAATTCGCACCATTCTGACCTGGAGCATTCCCCTGGTTGCCACACTGGGGATTATCTCCACCGTCACCTCCGAGAAATGTTCCGCTTCCACCTGAACCGAAATTACAGGAACCGTTCGAAGGTGAGCCTCCAGTACCAGAAGTACCTCCACCGCCTCCACCGCCTCCAGAAGTTCCTCCAAAGCAAACAATAAAGTTAGTTCCATTTTCTCCCCTGCTTCCATTCCCACCGTTGCGTTTCGTAAATGAGGTAGTACCTGAACCCGTGGAGCCACCAGATCCACCTGCACTATTGTTACCATTTCCAGTTACAACCCCTGCAGCACCTGATCCACCAGCTGCTGTATAGGATAATCCACCACCACTGAATGTGGTTGTTCCGCCATTTCCCCCAGGAGTACCGGTAACGGAGCTTCCTGCTCCGCCTGCCCCTCCTGTAAAGGTAAATACAGTATTGGCCACGAGTCCTGTCGGGGTCGCAGTGATACACGCACCACCACCTCCACCACCACCATTTGCCCAGCAACCGGGCGATGTATTTGATCCGGCTCCACCACCGCCACCGCCCCATAAATGGAAAGTAGCTGATGTAACACCGGCTGGAACTGTCCATGTTTGACCCGGGGATAAGGTCACAGTCGTTTGAGCTTTGAGAATGCTTGTCGCACACACCATGACGATAAACAGGATCGTCCTCCGGTTGATACTTAACAGGAAAGTAGTTGTGTTTTTCATTTGTTGGGATATTAAATTATATTGTTTGCCTTGTAATTCTTTCAGATTGCCTATTATACAATTACCTGATACTGTTATTCAAACTGATTATATAGACGAAACTTATTTTTCAGTGAACAACCATAATTGATTGGTAATTTGATAATTATAGATGTTGATATAATCACAGTTTCTTTTCAGTTAACTGTAATTTTTTTGATGATTTCATCTCCATTCTCTGATGTTGCACGGAGGATATATACCCCAGGGCTGAGGTTTGAAATATCCAATCTGTGCTTTTCACTTGAGAAATGTTCGATAAATAACCTGGATCCTTGCAGGTTCGTTAATTCAACTGAGTTCAGTATTACGTCAGATGATATATCCACATAACTCGTTGCAGGATTTGGGTTGACTGAAATTGTGGTAGTGATTCCATCGTTTGCTTTCCTGAGTGGAGCCGGCATATTCACATCCAGCAATTCCACAACTTCATTGTTGTGTTGATCGTCCCAGGAATTGCGGAGCCAATAGACATCGGATTTTGAGTAGTCAAGGGAAAGTCCAATCCCTTCGTAGTTGTCGTTAAAATCTCCATCTACAGAAAAACCTCCACCATCCAGCAGTGCGTTTCCAAAAACTACGATAGACCTTTCGAGATAACTGCAAGTAAAATCGCCGGATGGTCCGGAAGCTTCAATACTTCCCGTAATATAAACACGAGAGGAAGCCGATACCTTCATGTCCAATAGTTTGAGGGAATTGACAGTGTTATAGGGTGACGAAGGCACAGGAGCAAAACCAATGTTACTTGGGGCATTGTAAATTCCATCATCAGGAATCCGGTAGATATATGCTTTAGGATCTCCTTCATCCGCTGCCCCTATATACACCCATCCACTTTCCGAAGCATCAATAAAAAGCCCGAGTACGCCGATACCGCCTGCACTAAATAATTTTATAAAATCGAACTTGCTGCTACCAGCTATATTTTTCAATACAAGCCCCTGGTTTCCATGAACACCTTGCCATGAAGTGCCTACGGAATAAATATTACCATCTACTCCAACGGTGACCTGATTTATAACATCGTCACCATTTATTCCTTTAGGAGTATAATAAGTTCCCCACAATATAGATCCATTAACAAGGTCAAGTGCACCTACATAAGCATTTCGATATCCACCTTTATAAATGTATCCACCTACGTAGGCTGTCTGGTTTCCATCATCAAGGTCAAATGAATTTACAAAAACACTGTTTGGAGGATAAGCATATACTAAATCCGCAGGTCCTGAGAAGGGAACGCTTTTAATTAGAGAATAAATTACCTGGGCACCGGTGGATTTTATAACAGCATAGATAGTACCTGTAGGATCTAACTTGAAGTCAATTCCTTTTTCATCATCATTGGAAAAATAAATGTTTATCCAGGCCGGATTAAGGTTGTTGTCGAATTTTGCAAACCAAATATCATAACCCGAATTAACATCATAGGTAGTAAATCCTGTATAAACATCACCTGCGGCATCTATTTCAAGACCGAAAGCACCGGGGTTGTCAAATCCGGAGGTTGCATGATTGTAAACCTCAATCACTAATGAATTAAGTAGTGATCCGTTTGTGGAATACTTTGCAAGAGTTACATAATGAAAAGTAGTAGTTCCCTGAACGCCGTTTGGATCAATATCAGATGTAATATCTGAAAGAGTAAAAATATTTCCTGCAGGGTCCTCTGCAACCTTGCGTCCTTCATTGGAAAAACCGGGTGATGTACTGTGTTGGTAAGATGCCGTCCATACACTTGAAAATTGTGCATGTAGGTTCAGTGAAGTCATGTTGAACAAGATCACTGATGCCAGCGTAATTTTTTTCATTATCGTTGCGTGATTAGTGGTGTTGTTATATTTATGAGTCAAATAAGAATCTATCCGATGCTGTAGACAAGCTCTGCCCCGCTCTTATCCTTACTATCATCTGTTCCCGTAGTAGATGGAAACTTTATTTACAATCCTACCTCTCCTGCAATCTCCCTCCCCCTCTAACCCGGCTACATAATACTGCCGAATCTTATAAAATTTAGGGTGAATTTAGGATATAATACAACCGGTCGAAACAAAATTTGAGTTTTGGAGGGTTTTTATTGGCCGACTTCAGGTTTCCGGTGGCGAACGGATAAATTCTATGGATTTTTATAATATTATTTAGCCAAAAAATGAGGTATATCCTGGTTCAAATCTGGTAATTTCCAGCATTAAAATCCAAACTCATTTCTAAAAAAATCCTATTACTAAATCATTCCGAAGAAAAGTCTTTTCATATTCTGAATGCTGTAGTAGAAAAAAAATCAATGCGATATAATTGTTATAAACATTTTTATAAAGCCGAAATTAACTTTAATAGTTCCAGGGGAGAAAAATCCAACACGGAATTTCAATTTAAAACTTTCATTTAACCGCGTATAATAATTCAAAAATTTAGCGTGAAATTTAAGAGCAGCCCTTGCTGAGAAAAGCATATCCATCAAGGCAATCCAGCATAAAAAAAGAGGCTGCCATTCCCCGCAGCCTCTTTTTCATTTCACTTGTACTTTTAATTATTCAACAGTCAGTCGAAGCACCTGCATGGCTTCTCCTTCACGCTCGAGGCGAACCATGTAGAGACCTTTCGCATAAGTGCTCAGGTCGAGCTCATGAAAATTCCAGCCTTCAACAGCAGTGACTATGCTTGTTTGCATGATCTGTCCTGTCATATCAAGAATACACACTTTATAATCACCTGCTGTGATCGTTTCAAAACTGAGTGTAGTTGAACCAACCGTCGGATTCGGATAGAGCGTTGCATCAATCAGTGATCCCTGGGTGATCTGTGCCTGGCGACAAGTTACTGAAACAGCAAATGTGCTTGAAGAACTGTTCCCGCATGCATTCGATGCAAAAACAGAAACCGTTCCGCCGGAGTTATCAAGGTAAAGCACAGAAATACTTGCAGTATTTTGCCCGCTCAGTATTAATGAGCCACCTGGTGAAGACCATACATATGCTGTAGCACCTGCTGATCCTGTTACCGAATAATTATAAACATTGCCGACACAAACTGCACCTGTTCCGGTGATAGGTCCTGGCGAAGCCGGTGCGCCGGTTACATTTTTGGTTTGAGGTGCACTGTTTCCACATCCATTGATAGCGACAACACTAACAGCACAATTTGTGAACAGCGCCGGGAAGTCAACGCTTGCTGTAGTGATATTATTGATACCGTTGATTGATGCACCATTTGTAGCGGTCCAGAGATAGCTGGTTGCGCCGGCTACAGGAAGGATTGAATATCCTACACCTGTCTGACCACAAACACCTGTTGCAGGACCTGAAATCGTTCCGGGTGCATTTGCAAGACCCGTTGCAATATTCTTGATCTGGGGTGCACTTGTTCCGCAGGAACCTGTCGCAGTTACACTCACTGTAGATCCGGCCGGAATAACTGCAGGGAATGTGATGTTGCGGGATGTGGTTCCGGCTCCGATTATTGCTCCCGGCACATTTGTACTCCAGTTATAACCTGTTGCGCCAGTTACAGGTGCAATGGAGAAGTTGTATGATCCATTTGGACAAACCATCGCCGGGCCGGTTATCACTCCAGGCACAACAGGCGTGCTCACGATAGTGATCGTTTTGGCAGGTGATGAGTAACCGCAATTCATTTGCGCAAATACACTCAGTAGACCATTCGTCCAACCTGGTCCAAAGTTAACCGTCACGCTGGTACCTGTGGTTACAATGGAGTCATTGCCATTGCTGAAGGTTGCATTTCCTGTGATCGTCCAGAGATATGAATCAGCTCCCGGAGATGAAACACATGAATAAACCGAGGATGTGTTCGGACAACTACTTGCATTACCTGAGATAATCTGCGGTGTGATTGTGCGGCCATTCACATGTTTGCATTTTGTTGCTGAAGTACCGCAACCGTTTCCGGCAAACACGCAGATGTCATAACCGCTCACACCATTCGGAAGTACACCGAAGGTTACGTTCACTGTCGGTACAGTTGTAATGTAAGGCGACGGATTGTTTCCGTTGAATGTTGTACCGTTCGGTGCAGACCATGAATAATAAGTAGCATTGGATACCGTCTGGCATGTAAATGTTCCCTGGTTGCCGCTGCAGATTGATTGCGGTGACTGGATAATATTGGCATGCTGTGATGGAGCATTTGTGCTCACATAAACGGTAGTGGTTACGCAAGTAGTCGAGTTGCAGGAACCTTCTGCACGCACATAATAATTTGTTGTTACAGCCGGATTAACTGTGATGGTCGGACCTGTTCCCACAAGTGCTCCACCGCAGCTTGCTGAATACCACTTCCACTGTGCAACGGTTCCAAGAAAGCCGCCGTTGACAGTAAGTAACAGGTTGTTTCCAACACAAATACTGTTACCGGGAACCGTTGATGTAATATTTGTTGCTGCAACTGAAAATGTTCCGACAAGCACTTGCACTGCAGCACAGTTGGTCATGTTGCAAGGTCCTTCAGCACGTACATAATAACTGTGCAGCCCTTCAAATGCAGGTGTAATTGTAATTGACGCTCCGGTTCCGATTGATGCGCCGTTACCGCAGCCGTCTTCATACCATTTATAAACTGCACCTATACCCAATGTACCTCCGGATACACTCAATATCACGCTTCCACCAATACAAATTCCATTCACCGGAGCATTACTGGTTGCAGATGTAGGATCAGTTGAGGATGTCTGAACAGTCACACTCACTGAAACGCAATTCGTTGTATTGCAATCTCCTTCTGCACGAACAAAGTATACCGTGCTGGCAACAGGATTTACCTGGACGGAAGCACCGATACCCACGAGTGCTCCGCCGCAACTTCCGGCATACCATTTCCAATTTGCATTTGTTCCAAGTGCGCCTCCACTTACTGAAAGTGTGGTCAGATCACCTGAACAAATAACTGAAGGCAATGCTGAGGCTGATACAGGAGCTACAGAAAATACTTTCACGTTTACAGTTATTGATTGGCAAAGCGTAGTGTTGCAATCTCCTTCTGCACGCACATAATAAGTGTGCAAGCCCGGTGTTGGTGTTACTGTCAAACTTGTTGAAGTGCTGCTCTGAAGCGCTGCACCACTGCCGCATCCGCCTTCATACCAGTTCCAAACAGCGCCGCGTCCAAGATGACCGCCGCCTATGTTCATCGTTACTGATGTACCTACACAGATATCAGTTGCAGATGAAGACAAAGAAGCTGCCTGTGCAGATGAGTCTTTCACATCCACCACGATCATGCTGCAAACGGTGTTGTTGCAATCTCCTTCTGCACGGATGAAATACGTGTGCAGCCCTGGAGACTGTGGTGTAAGCGTAAAGCTTGGAGAAGATGAAGTCTGAAGCGCAACTCCGCCGCATGTATTTTCATACAACTTCCAGCTTGCTCCTGTTCCCAAATGTCCACCACTTGCTGAAAGTGTTGTCGGACTTCCTTCGCAAATAACTGCAGGAGATGCAAGTGATGAAGTTGCCATCTCAGAAGAATCTTTCACGTTCACCGTTACAAATTGGCAGAGTGTGTTGTTACAATCTCCTTCTGCACGAACATAATATGTATGTAAACCTGTGAGTGGTGTAAGAGTAAGGCTTGTTGCAGAACTACTTTGAAGCGCTGCACCGTTTCCGCAGCCACCTTCATACCATGACCACACAGCGCCGCGTCCAAGGTGACCGCCGCCGATGTTCATTGTTATTGAAGTTCCTTCGCAGATATCTGTTGCAGATGAAGACAATGAAACTGCCTGCGCAGATGAATCTTTCACATCCACCACGATCATGCTGCAAACTGTGTTGTTGCAATCGCCTTCTGCACGGATGAAGTATGTGTGCAGTCCAGGTGACTGTGGTGTGAGCGTAAAGCTTGGTGAAGATGAACTCTGAAGCGCAACTCCGCCGCAAGTGTTTTCATAGAGCATCCATGCAGCACCAGTTCCTAAATGTCCACCGCTTGCTGAAAGTGTTGTCTGGTCGCCTTCGCAAATCACTGCCGGAGATGCAAGTGATGATGTTGCCATCTCGGAAGAATCTTTCACGTTCACCGTTACAAACTGGCAGAGCGTGTTGTTGCAATCGCCTTCTGCGCGGACATAATATGTGTGCAAACCTGTGAGAGGTGTAAGAGTAAGGCTCGTTGAAGAACTGCTCTGAAGCGCTGCTCCGTTTCCACATCCGCCTTCATACCATGACCACACGCCGCCGCGTCCAAGATGTCCGCCGCCGATGTTCATTGTTATTGAAGTTCCTTCGCAGATATCAGTTGCAGATGATGACAGAGAAACTGCCTGCGCAGATGAATCTTTCACATCAACCACGATCATATTGCAAACTGTGTTGTTGCAATCTCCTTCTGCACGGATATAATAAGTATGCAATCCAGGTGACTGAGGTGTTACCGTAAAGCTTGGAGAAGAAGAAGTCTGAATTGCTGCGCCGCCGCATGTATTTTCATACAACTTCCAGCTTGCTCCCGTTCCTAAATGTCCACCACTTGCTGAAAGCGTCGTCAGACTTCCTTCGCATATTACTGCAGGTGATGCAAGTGATGATGTTGCCATCTCAGAAGAATCTTTCACGTTCACCGTTACAAACTGGCAAAGTGTGTTGTTGCAATCGCCTTCTGCGCG
>JADMIO010888875.1_pt1 | contig 60741 bp, 56 predicted proteins | sample 8958161 | NCBI WGS metagenome assembly JADMIO01 (sample SAMN16585339, study PRJNA669376) | soil metagenome | isolation source: Crop rotation soil | place: USA: Cullars Rotation, Alabama | collected 2011
GCGACAACTTGTCCACGTGGAATTCTAAGCTTAGGATCCCAATGTGCTGGAAAGTATCTGGAAGTCGAGGGCGACATCGGCTTCGCGCATGGCTTTGGGCCGGCGGTCGCGGTAGCGAAGCTTGGGCGGCTCGGCAATCACGTGATTGAGCGGCGGAACGCTCGAGGTGATGAAGACGTTTCCGCCGATCGTCGCGCCGCGGCCGATCACCGTCTCGCCGCCGAGAATTGTTGCGCCGGAATAAATCACCACGTCATCCTCGATCGTCGGGTGCCGCTTCTGTCCACGCAGCAATTGTCCAAACGCCGGGGCGAGCGCGCCGAGGGTTACGCCTTGATAAATCTTTACGTTGTTGCCGATCTCGGTGGTTTCGCCGACGACAACACCGGTGCCGTGATCGATGAAAAAACTTTTACCGAGCTTCGCGCCGGGATGAATGTCGATGCCAGTGAGGCTGTGCGCATGCTCGGTCATGATGCGCGGCAGCAACGGAACGCCGAGCTTGTAAAACTCATGCGCGAGTCGCTGCACGGTGATCGCGAACAAACCGGGATAGCAGAAGATCGTCTCATCGGTGCTCTGCGCCGCGGGATCGGAATCGAAGGCTGCCTTCACATCGCCCGCGAGGAGCACACGCACGGCGGGGAGCGCATCGAAAAATTTCGCGACGATGTCAGCGGCTTCGTGATCGCAGGCTTCGCACTTTTCATTGTCGCCGTTCGCGCCGGGGATTTGCTCGCGGTAGCGCAGGCAGTGTCGCACTTGTTGGTAAAGCAAATCGGAAAGCTCGATCACCAGCTCACCGACGCGGAAGGGAAGATTTGCGGTGGTGAGGCCCTGCTTGCCGAAGTAACCGGGGAAGACCAGATCGCGCAGCCGCTCGATGACGCCGACGATTTTCTCGCGGCTCGGGAGGTAAACACGATTCAGATGCTGAAGGCTCGGCTCGGAAAGAACGCTTTGCGAAATGGCCTCGACAACTTTCGGAAGCCGGTCGTTCAATTGATTGCGATCCATAATGATCACCTGCGGAACGGACATTGACGATAGGGAGATTGCGGCGAAGCGACATTAGTCGCGGCGGGTACAACAACACATGCAGGCCTGCAGGCGAGTCATCGTGGGCAATGATACCCCTTGAGAACCCCCACGGCAAAACAATAATCAACACGCCATTAGCCGCGGGGCTTGCCCCGCGAGGCCTTCGTCTCGAAAGGATGCGCATGGAAGCACTCATGATCGGCGTCTCCGGCCTGCGCGGCACGGTCGGCGGGACACTTACCCCACCCGTCGTCACCGCGATGGCGAGCGCCTTTGCGGCATTTTTGAAGGAAAGCGCCAAGCCGCAAAGCGGCGGGAAGTATCGGATCGTCTTCGGGCGCGACTCGCGACCCAGCGGGCAGTGGGTGCGCGACGCCGCCGTCGCGGCCCTTGCCGCCAGTGGTGTTGAAGTCATTGACCTCGACATCGTCACCACGCCGGGCGTCGCGATGATGGTGCAGCATCTTCACGCGGATGCCGGAATGATCGCGACGGCGTCGCACAATCCGATTCAGTGGAATGGGCTGAAGTTTTTGAATGCGAAAGCGGTTGCATTACCGCCGGCTGAGGCCGCGCGGCTTCGCCAGTTTTATGACGAGAGTCGCTCATCCTACGTTCGCGTGCAGGAAGTTTTGTTAGTGGCGAAGAATTCCGAAACGCACGCGCTGCATGTGAAACGCGTGATCGAGCGCGTCGATCAACTGGGGATTTCGACGAAGCGATTCAAAGTTGTGCTCGACAGTGTCAACGGCGCGGGATGCGTCGCGACCGCAACCATGCTGAACAAACTTGGCTGCCAGTTGGTTCACATCAACGGCACGCCCAACGGACAATTCCCGCACGAGCCCGAGCCCACGGCGCAGAACCTCACGCAGCTCTGCGAAGAAGTTAAACGCCAAAAGGCCGGTTGCGGTTTCGCACAGGACCCCGATGCAGATCGCCTTGCCATTGTCGACGAGAACGGCGCGTACATCGGCGAAGAATATTCACTTGCCCTCTGCGCCCAATTCATCCTCAGCAAAAAACCCGGCAGCGCGGTGACTAACCTTTCCACAAGCCGGATGCTCGACGACATCGCGGCGCGATACGATTCGAAAGTCATCCGCACTCCGGTCGGCGAAGCGAACGTCATCGATGCGATGCTCGCAGAGAGCGCGCCCATCGGCGGCGAAGGCAACGGCGGCGTGATCGACCCGCGCATCGTCCCCGGCCGGGATAGTCTCGTCGGAATTGCATACGTCCTGGCGCTAATGGCCAGCACCGGCAAGACCATTTCGCAGCTCGTCGCCGATCTGCCGCGCTACGAGATCGTCAAGACCAAATTCGAATGCCGGCGCGAAGACGCGCAGCGCGCCGTCGAGGCCCTCAAGCAGCATTTCAAGCAGGAAAAGATCGACACCCAGGACGGCATCCGCATCGACTGGCCAACCGCCTGGGTCCACGCGCGCCCCAGCAATACCGAGCCGATCATGCGCATCATCGCCGAAGCGCCGCATCGGGCGACCGCGGAAAAATACGTCGCCGACGTCCGCAGCGTCGTCGACCAGGCCTTGCGCATCTGAAACTTTCAATGCGCTGCCGCGTCCAACTTGGCGTTGGTCGGTGGTCATTGAAAGGATGCTTCGCATGTCGCGAAATCTTCCGCTATTCGTGCTGATTCTCTGCGCCTCGGTCACTCGCGTTTGGTCGCAAACCGCGCCTGCAGTCGGTGCGCTCGATCGCATGCCGGTGAAGGAAATCACCGTCTTCAAGGACGGCCACGCGCTCGTCATGCACGCGGGATCCATGGCAACCGACCCGGCCGGCGATGTCACGATGGATTACCTGCCCAATCCCGTGCTCGGCACGTTTTGGCCCTACTCGTCCGACAAAAACGCCAAGCTCGTCTCGACGGTCGCAAGCCAGCGGCGCGTGAACATCTCGCGCACGGCGCTGAGCCTGCGCGAGTTGATCGAAGCGAACATCGGCGCGGAAGTGACGATCAGCGAGCTGCCCGTTCCCACCAGTGAGAAGACCGGCCCACTCACCTACGAAGCAACGATCCTGTCGATCCCCGAACAATCCGCCGACGAGCTTCGCGCCACCGATCCGCCCGACTCGCCCGACAAGCTTCCGCAGAAAGGCGCGGTTGTGCTGCTCAAGACGCAGGCCGGCGCGAAGGTTGTCGCGTTCGATCGGATTCTCGACGTGACGTTCAAGAAAGAACCCAACGCAAAGCTCGCGCGAGAGGAATTCCGCAATCTGCTGACGCTCAAGCTCGACTGGGGCGGCGCGAAGCCGAACGCGAACGTTGACGTTGGCATGTTGTACGTCCAAAAAGGAATTCGCTGGATTCCCAATTACAAAATCAGCATCGACGGCGAAGGAACGGCGACCGTGCGTCTGCAGGCCACGCTGCTCAACGAGCTGACCGATCTGAATGACGTGACCGCGAACCTCGTGATCGGCGTGCCGACGTTCGCGTTCAAGGAAACCGCCGACCCGATCGGACTTCAGCAGGTGATCGCGCAGCTTTCGCCGTACTTTCAGGCGAATGCGCAGACGGCGTACGCACTCTCGAATGGGATCATGACACAAGCTGGCGCCGCGGGACGGATGGGAGAGCGCGTCGCGCCGGAACAGCAACAACAGGCTGTCCCTCCGCGCGATCTGGGACCAGAGCTAACTTCGACCGGCAAGACCGAAGACCTGTTCGTCTTCACCGTCAAGCACATCACGCTCAAGAAGGGCCAGCGCATGGTCGTCCCGGTGACGGAGTTCAAAGTGCCCTATCGTGACATTTACACTCTGGACATCCCTTTCGCACCACCGCCGGAGGTGATGCGCGAGTTCCAGAACCAACGGCAGCAAGAGGTGACGAAACTCTTCACCGCCCCCAAGGCGATTCACAAAATTCGCCTGACCAACAAGAGCTCATTCCCGCTCACGACCGCGCCGGCCCTGATCCTCCGCGGTGAGAGTCTTCTCGCGCAGGGAATGATGACCTACACCGCGATCGGTTCGGAATCCGATCTGGAGGTCACGACTGCTGTCAACATTCGCGTGTCGAAGAAAGAGCAGGAGGTCAAGCGCACGCCGGATGCGGCACACTTCGACGGCAACAGCTTTTTCCGTATCGATCTAAAGGGGTCGATCGTGCTGACGAATTTTTCAGATAAGCCCGCGGAGATCGAAGTCACCCGCCACATTTTTGGAGAAACCGACACCGCCGATCATGACGGCAAAACACATTCAATTAGTGCGCTGGAGGACATGGACGATTTCACTCCCGCGCAATATCCAACGTGGTGGTCGTGGTATTCGTGGCCGTACTGGTGGCGGCACTTCAATCCGGTCGGCCGCATCACGTGGACCGTGACCTTGGAGCCGAATAAGCCGACGGACCTGAACTACGCGTGGCACTACTACTGGCGGTGAAATTATTTCTTGACGCGTTCCAACTCGATCTTGCTCGTAAACTGGTCCTTCCCGTCCGCTCGGAACGTCCACTCTTCACTGATGTGATCCGCGTCGACGAAATTGATCTTCAGCGCATGCATGTGGCCGTCGTCTGGTGATTTCATTCCGGTGCCGTCGAGAAACTTGAAGCTGAGCGTTTTGCCATCGTCCGCAAGCGCGGCGGCGGTCATGCGCGGCTGGTTCTGAACGGCGCAGTAATGCGTCATCAACACACGGTCGTTGTCGAGAGTGTACATCGTGATCATGTGCATATGCATTTTCTCGACGAGGACGGAATTCCCTGCGTCGAGCTCGAACTTCGCGCCGGCGTCTTTGCCTTTTTCGTCCGTGCCCTTCCACTCGCCGGCGAGGGATTTCATTTTCTCGAACGCATCGGTGGCGGGTTGAGTCGATGGCGCCGCGGCGAACGTCGAGGCGCACGAAATCAGAATCGCACACGCGAAGATTGTGACCGCTTTCATGGCTTCTCCTTGTCGATCATTTTAATGAACTCGTCCTCAGACAGGACTTGAACCTTCATCTCCTTGGCCTTGTCGAGCTTACTCCCCGCGGCCTCGCCAGCGATGAGAAAACTGGTTTTTTTGCTGACGCTCCCCGATGCTTTCCCACCAAGCTGCACGATGAGGTCTTCGATCTGCTTGCGGTCGAACTTCTGAAGCGAACCGGTGACGACGAAGGTTTTCCCCGCCAATGGAAGCGCCGCGGCCTCTTCGGGTTTGACGACTTTCATCTGCGGATCGATGCCGGCGCCTTTGAGCTGCGCGACAATGTCGCCACCGGCGTCGCTGTGGAAGAATTCGTGAACCGATGCCGCGATCACTTCACCGATTTCATTCACGTTGGCGAGTTGTTCCTGCGACGCTTCGGCGAGGGCTTCGAGGCTGCCGAAATTCTTCGCGAGGATGTTGGCAACGCGATTGCCAACGTGCGGGATTCCCAGCGCGGCGAGCAATCGATCGAGCCCCTGCTGGCGGCTGTTTTCGATGTTCGTGACAACCTTGTTCGCGACTTTCTCGCCGACGGTTCGCGTTACGATCTTGTCGCCCTGCTCGACTTCCGAAGTCAGAGTCGCGAGATCCTCAGGCTTGAGCCGATACAGATCCGCGAACGTCTTCACAAGTCCGCGCTCGCAAAGCTGATCCACGAGCACGTCGCCGAGGCCCTCGATATCCATCTGACTTCGCCCGCAGAAATAGCGGATCTGCTCCTTCACGCGGCCGGGGCATTTGCTGTTAGGGCACAGGATGTCGATTCCGCCGTCGAGCACTTCCACTTTTTTTCCGCAGGTCGGACAATCTTGCGGGAGCTTCTCGCGCTTCACTTTTTTCCGCTCGAAGAACGCGTCGCAATCGGTGTTCACGCAGCGGAAGACGGCGCGCTCTTCGGGAATGGCTTCGCGGACGAGTGTTGTTGAACACTCGGGACATTTTTTTGGCGCAGCGACTTTCTTCGCGTCCCTGGGTCGATGGTCGCGCAGGACTTCGACGACGTATGGAATCACTTCGCCGCTGCGCTCGACGACGATGGTGTCGCCGATGTGAAGGTCGAGCCGCTCGATCTGATCGATGTTGTGTAGCGTGACGTTCGAGACCGTCACGCCGCTGATGAAGACCGGCTGAAGCATGCCGACAGGCGTGAGCTGGCCGGTGCGGCCGACTTGCCAGCGGACGTCGTTCAGCGTCGTCGGCTGCTGCTCAGTTTCGTACTTGTAAGCAATGACCCACCGCGGCGCTTTGCTCGTCGCACCGAGAATATCCCGCTGCGCGAAGTCATCGACTTTCATCACCATGCCATCCGTCATGTACGGCAGCGAGGGCCGCTTCTTCTCGAACTCGTGAATGCACTTGATGGCCTCGTCGACATTTGCCACGCGCCAGATTTCCTTCGGCAGCGGCAAGCCCCACTTGCGTAGCAGCTGAGTCCATTCCCAATACGTCGCAACCGGCAGCGGCTTCACCTCGCCGAGCCCGTGCGCGAGGAAGCGCAGGCGGCGCTTGGCGACGATTTTTGGATCGAGCCGCCGCAGAGTTCCGGCCGTGAGATTGCGCGCGTTCGCGTACGCTTCCTCGCCGGTTGCTTCCAGCTCCCTGTTCACCTGCTGGAAGTCCTCGTTGTCCATGTAGACTTCGCCGCGGACTTCCATGACCGGTGGCGGAGCCGTGCCGTCCTCGCGCAACGTGAGCGGGACGGACTTGATCGTCCGCACATTCACGGTCACGTCATCACCGAGATTCCCCCGCCCGCGGGTCGCGCCGAGGACCAGCTGGCGGTTTTCGTATCGCAAGCTGATCGACGTGCCGTCGATTTTCGGTTCGAGCACATAGGCCGTCTGAGCGCCGTCCAAAGCTTTGCGCACACGCTCGTCAAACGCGCGCACCTCGTCTTCGTTGTACGTGTTATCGATGCTCATCATCGGGACGGCGTGTCGGACGGGTTTTAGCTCGGTCTGCAGGTCCCCGCCGACGCGCTGGGTGGGGCTGTCGTCGGTGCGCAGGTCGGGATTCGCCGCCTCGAGGTCGATCAGTTCCTGCATCAGCCGGTCATACTCGCGGTCGCTTATTTGCGGCCTGGCTTCGACGTGGTAAAGGTGGTTGTGCTGATTCAGCTGCTTACGAAGCTCGTTGATTCGTTTCTCGGCACTCGCGGGCATACGATGGATTTTACGGGGCAAAGCCGGGCCTGCCAGTCGCTTGACTTACGTCGTCCCGCCAGTACGATGCCCCATTCCCCGCCGGTGGCTGATTGCGCCTTCCGTGTCGGAATTTTAAGCTGATCAAGACCGTGAGGTAGCGAACATGAGTACGTACATGCCCAAGCCCGGCGAGATCAAGGGCGACTGGCACGTCGTGGATGCGACGGACCAAGTGCTCGGCCGGCTTGCATCGCGCGTGTCGCTGTTGCTGCAAGGCAAGAACAAGCCGACCTATACCCCGCACGTCGACACCGGCGATTTTGTCGTCGTGCTCAACGTCGAAAAGATTCGCGTGACCGGTCAGAAGGCCGACGTGCTCGAGTACGACACGTACTCGCGCTATCCCGGCGGCCGACACATTTACAGCTTCAAGCGCATGGCCGAAGAGCACCCCGAGCGCCTGTTCCAGCTTGCGGTGAAGCGCATGCTTCCCAAAAACAAGCTCGGCCGAACGTTCCTGAGCAAACTGAAAATTTACAAGGGCACCGAGCACCCCCACTCGGCGCAGCAACCGAAGGAACTCAAACTCGCGAAGGTCTAGAAACTATTTAGCCGCGGCGTTTACGCCGCGCGTCGTGTTCGAAAGACTCAACCATGGCCGAAACCGCAACCATCGAAACTCCCGCAACGACCGAAAAGAAGACCTTCACCTGGGGCGTCGGCCGCCGCAAGAGCGCCGTCGCTCGTGTGCGCATCGCGCCGGGCACGGGCAAGATCGAAGTCAACGGCCGAACCCTCAACGATTACTTCACCGCCGAGCGCGATCGCAAGATGATCTTCGGCCCGCTCGAAGTGACCAGCACCGGCGGAAAGATGGACATCTTCGTCAACGCCAACGGCGGCGGACCTTCCGGCCAAACCGGCGCGATCGTCATGGGCTTGGGCCGAGCACTCGCGAAATACGACAACACGCTCGAAGTCGCCCTTCGCGGCGCGGGCTTTCTGACCCGCGACAGCCGAATGAAGGAACGCAAGAAATACGGCCAACGCGGCGCCCGCCGACGCTTCCAGTTCTCGAAGCGATAAACACTTTCGGGACATTAGAGCGATCTTCAGAAACCCACGTCTCGGACGTGGGTTTTTCTTTTGCACACGTTCAGGAATCTCCCTCGCCGTTACCATGCGGCGCATGAGTTCCCTCGAATCCCTCTTCGAGAGCAGGCGTCTTATTCGTCCGTCGGACGATCAGCCGAACATCATCCACCTCGTCCGCGCCTTGGCGCGATTGGCCGGCGTCACTGATCTTCCGCACGCCAAGCCGGTCGATGAGCTGATCGCCCTCATCGGTCCCGCGTCGCACCTCGTCTTCGTCCTGCTCGACGGCTTGGGCATGAACATCGTCCATCGGCTTCCGCGCGAGTCGTTCATCGCGCGAAAGCTCGAGCGCGAGTTGCTCGCTACATTCCCCTCGACTACCGCGTGCGCCCTGACCAGCGTCGCGACGGGGGCATACCCGGCTCAGCATGCGGTGACGGGTTGGTTTACCTACGTGCCGGACCTGGACATGAGCGTGACGATGCTGCCGTTCGCCGAGCGATTCACGAAGCAATCGCTCGCCGAGCGCGGGCTCACCGCCGAGCAGCTTCTGCCGGTGCCGGCGTTTTATCCGCGCATGAAATCGCGCCAGCTCACGCTGCTGCCCAAGCCGATCTTCAACACGCCCTACGCGCGATACTCGCGCGGCTACACCGAAGGCGCCGGCTACGACTCTCTCCCGCACGCGATCAACCAGGTGATCGCGCATGTGAAGGAGAATACCGAGTCGACGTACACGCATCTTTATGTGCCGGACGTCGACACGTTTTGCCATCACAACGGCGTCGCGCATCCGGATGTTCTCACGCTGGTGATGAAGATTGACGCGGAGCTCGAGCGCCTCGCCGCCGCGCTCGGCGAGCGCGCGCGGATCGTCATCAGCGCCGACCACGGTCTCATTGACACGCCTCCCGCCGATCAGAATTTTCTGATGCTGGGTGATCCAATGCTGGAGCTGCTTCGCGTTCCGCCGACCGGTGACGGGCGCATGCCGATCTTCCATGTGCGTGACAATCGTCACGAGGAATTCGCGGCGATGTTTCACAAGCGTTTCGAGTCGACCGCGCTGCTCGCGACCGCTGAGGCCGAGAAAATGCGACTGTTTGGCCCGGAGAATTTCTCGCGCGAGGCGAAGCGTCGCTTCGGGGACTTCATCGGAATTCCGTTTCTTGCGACGACGCTCGGCTACTCCCCCGCCACCGCGGCGCCGGCGCATCCGTACATCGGAAATCACGGCGGTTTGAGCCCGCAGGAAATGTTCGTGCCGATGTGTGTCGCGTGACCAGTAGCATGGGCGTCTCGCCCATGCTTTTTGGCCAAGCACGCCCACCCGCGCGACGAATCCGGCACTTAATTTGCTCTAAAAATGTCATGACTATGGTGGCTCCCGCTGCGCCTCTGCCCCCCGATCCAACCACGCGGGACTTCTACGTCGACGCGATGCAAATCCTCGATCGCGAAGGCATCGATTACGTCGTCGGCGGCGGGTATGCGCTGGCGTATTTCAGCGGCATCGCGCGAAACACCAAGGACCTCGACCTTTTCGTTCGACCTGCCGATTCAAAGCGCACACTAGACGTCCTCGCGGCCGCCGGTTATCGCACTGAATACTTCTATCCCTTCTGGATCGCCAAGGCCCTGAGCGGCGATGCGTTCATCGACATCCTTTACAACTCCGGCAACGGCGTTTGCGTTGTCGATGATGATTGGTTCACACACGCGCACGAGGCGGAGGTGCTCGGCTACCGCACGCGCCTCGCCCCGCCGGAGGAACAGCTTTGGAGCAAGGCGTTCGTGATGGATCGCGACCGCTTCGACGGCGCCGACATCAATCATCTAATCCATGCGCGCGGGCATGAGTTTGATTGGGAGCGATTGCTCCGGCGGTTCCAGGGACATGAGCGCGTGCTGTCGGCGCATCTCACATTGTACGGGTACGTTTATCCATCCGATCGCGATCAGGTGCCCACGTGGGTGTTGCAGCGTCTCACCGAAAGCATCGCGAAGGAGCCCACGCCGCAAGACCGAATCTGCCGCGGAGGATTCATCGCGCAGCGCGGTTATGGCACGGTCCTTCGCGAGTGGGAATACATCGATGCGCGCCTCAAACCGCTCGGCCCTCTCACTGAAGAGGAAATAGCACAACTTCCCTCAGAGTAGCTGCATTCCTCTCATCGAGTCGCTTCATATCGTTTGAAATAGAACAACGAGTCCGCGGCGCGCTGGCCAATGAAGTGCACGCTGAACGGATATTTCAATTTGCACCTGCAGAAGAAGTCGACGATGCGCTCACCGTGCTTGATCTGCCGTTCGAGATTCTCCGCGGACTGATCTTCCAGCGCCGCGGGGATCAATCGCTGGCGGTCGTAATCCCAATTGGCGTCCGTGCGAATCAGAAGATGCGCTTCTTCCCAATCAATCGGATAGCCATGAATGTATCCCTCCCCCGTGCGCGGCGTGTAAAACCAGAAGCAGAGAAACCGATCCTTCCAAACCGTGCTGACGGCGTTCTCCGCGCCGGTGATCAGCCGCGCGTGTGAAGTGCGGATCGCCTGGCCGGAGAGTGGCTTGCAGATCCAGATTTTGCGCTCGCGGCAGTCGTAGATTCCGACGTGGGGATACTTGCCGTTGAATTTGCTCGTGCAGAGTTTCGTGCTGATGCGCGCGCCGGAGTCGGGGTCGGACTTGTCGTTCTTGCCGAAGCGGAACATGCGCGGACAAAGATACCCATCCGCCAAAAATGCGAAACCGCAAGCGTCTGGCGAGTTTACTCGCCGCCACTTGCGGTTAAGCAACAAAACTTGAAGTCTCGAACTGCGTTTATTTGCCGAGCACTTTCAGCACGATAAACACGAGCAGCGCCAATCCGAAGCCCCCGCCGAAAAGCCAAACCAAAAAGGCCCAGCCTGCGGCTGCCATGGGGAGAATCATGTCGGGTGTCATTGCAAAATCCTTTCTGACGGGGTCAATCATGGTTCTCCCGTCGCCAGAAAGTATTGCAACCGCCGTGCCAGTCTCGACTATTTCATCTGAATCGAAAGAGGCGCGACAAGGAGCACCGGATGCTGCTGAAGGAGCTGCATTTCGCAGAGTTGTTGCGACAGGAGCTTGCGCAATCCCGGCGAAAGGGCGCGGAGCAGCGAATCTGGAGCGACGATCATTCTCGGAAGCGCCGCTTTCGTCTCGGGCACAAATCCGCCGTTGAAATAATCGGCGAGAGTGCGCGGCGCAGGCATGACGCGAACGTCATAGGCCCCCGCCGACAGCTTCGTCTTCTTCGCCGCGTAAGCGATCGCATCATGCACTCCGCCCAGCTCGTCGACCAGGCCCAGCTCCTTCGCCTGTCGCGCCGCGAAGATTCTGCCGCGCGCGACTTTGTCGATGTCCTTGATCTTCTCGCCGCGCGTGCTCATGACGCGCTGCGTGAACTGGTCATACGTTTCCTTCATCCACTTGGTCAGCATCGTTCGTTGCCGCGCGTCGAAGGGCTCGTTGCTGCTGAACAGTCCCGCGTTGGCGCCCTTGGAAAACTGCCAGGTGGTAATGCCGAGCTTGTCGAACAAATCCTTCATGACAAACTTCCCGCCGACCACGCCGATCGATCCAACGATGCCGCACGGGTCGGCGAAGATGTGGTCACCCGCGGATGCGAGATAATACCCGCCGCTCGCCGCCATGGAGCCGATGCTGATGATGACCGGCTTTTTCTCCGCGACGCGCCGCGCTGCCTGCCACATCACTTCGCTCGCGAGCGCGCTTCCGCCGGGCGAATCGATGCGCAGCACGACTGCCTTCACATTGTCATCGCGCAAAGCAGTTCGAAGTGCGCGGCGCATCTCGGACGAGCCGATCGAGCTTCCGCCGAAGAGACTCTGCCCGCCGTCGCCGTCGATGATCACGCCGTCGACGTGAATCAGCGCGATCGTCGGCTTGCTCGTCACGTCCGGACGCTTGGACATGAGCGCGAACAACGCGAACGGATTGGAAAAGTCGATCGACTCGCGCGCCGTCTGGCCATAGTTGTGCACGAGGTCGATCTTCTCGCCGATCTCGTCTGCGATGAGCTTTCGCAGGCCGTCCTGGTCGAGCAGGTGATCGACCAGGCCGCGCTCTTTCGCGTCCTTCCCGCTGATCATCGCGTCATCGATGACGGCTTGAACTTTTTCCTTCGCCAGATGCCGGCGCGTCGCGATGCCGTCGACAAGCTCGTCGTACATCGAATCGATGAGCCGATTCAACTCGCCGCGCAGCTCGGTGCTCGGCTCGGTGCGGGTGTATTGCTCATCCGCGCCTTTGTATTCGCCAATCTGGATGTAGTCGGCTTTGAGCCCAACTTTATCAAGCAGACCTTTCGCGAACATCGTCTCCATTCCCACGCCGGGGATCATGATCTCGCCGCCCTCGAGCATGCAGATGTGCGAAGCGCCGGTGGCGAGCGTGTAAGCGGGCGAGTCATACGAATCGGCGTAAACGAACGTCGGCCTGCCGACCTTGGTCGCGGCCGCGAGCGCATCGCGAATCTCCTGCGCCTGCGCGAAGTTCACCTCCGACTCACTCAAGTTAATGAGAATCCCGCGAATGTCCTTGTCCGCCGCGGCCTTCTGGATGCGATCGATGATGGAGCGAAGCGTCAGCGTGTCGTCGTCGCCGAAGAGAGAGAAATCCGCTGGCTTCTCGACGATCGGGCCGGTGATGTCGATGTACGCGATCTTCGCGAGGGCATCTCGCTGGGCGCGCATGCCACGCATTTTCGCCGCGAGCTCCGCGGGAGTCGGCAGCTTCAGCGGCGCCGTCGTCGCCTGCGTCGAAGCTGAGCTTTGCGTGGAAGCATTCGCCTCCGCCTCGCGCCGCGCGCGTCGACCGGCGCCGGCGGAGCACAGAGAGATGATTAACACGCTGATGATGACTTTTCGCATTCCGCTCCTCGATTTGTCACGCTCTTATGAGATTCGCTTCGCAGGCATTGTAGCTATTCACCCTGCTGATGCCTTCACGTTTGACGCTCATGTGCCCGGTTCTATAATGCCCGCTCGAAAGAGAAGGAGTCCGCGAGTGCGTTTGCGCCATCTCGCTTTGGCATTACTCGCGGTTGCCGTTGTCACCGCTTCGCTTCACGCACAATCCGCTGCGCCCGCGGAATCGCTGATCATTGACGCTCAACACGCCTACACGTGGGCATCCGGCGAAACCAATATCGTCCAAGTCGAAGGCCCGGTCACAATCCAGATCGACCGGATGCGCCTTTCAGCTAAACAGGCTGTCATCTGGCTCACCCCCGCCGACGATGGGCGCGACATTCAGCAGGCCGACATCGTCCTCATGGGGGATGCGAAGATCGAGCAAGGCGACATCGTCCGCAGCGGCGACACACTCAAGGTCGACGCGCGCATTCGCGGGACGATCCGCATCACGGCCGAGGAGCGTCTCGTCCGCAACATGAGCGACAGCGACGTTTACAAAGAAGCCGCCGCATCGCGAACCGGCGCGCCGACCACCTCGCCGATCGTCGCGCAGCCATTAACCGAAGGTGACGTTTCCGCGCAGCCCGCCACCACTCGCCCAACCACGCGAGCCGCGCTCATGCGCGCCCCCGTCCGCTACAGCGGGAATCTTGAAAGCCTCCCCACAACCGACGGCAAAGTCGGCATCGCAATGACCGGCGGAGTCGTGCTCTATCAGCAGCGACCCAACGGCGACTTGATGGAGCTTCAGGCCAACCGCGCGGTGCTGTTTACGGACTTGAACAACCTCCGCGAAGTGGCAGACCTCACGAATCGGCCGAACGTGGAGAATTCGATTAACGGCGCGTATCTCGAAGGCGACGTGCGCATCGTGCTCACTCCCGCGCGCACGACGAGCGGCGAGCAACGGCTCGAAGCCAATCGCGTCTATTACGACTTCAACACCGACCGCGCCGTTCTCACCGACGCCGTCATTCACACCATCGAGCCCGAGAAACAGATCCCCGTGATCGTGCGCGCCCGAGCTGTGCGGCAACTTTCGCAAGGCGAGTGGAGCGCGGACCACGCGGAGGTCAGCACCAGCTCTTTTGCGGTGCCGTCGTACAGCATGCGCACCGAGCGCGCGTACATTCGCCAGGTCGACACGGGCGACCCACGCTATGGCACGCTCACGATGTTCTCCGGCACGCACGCGACAATGAACGCGTTCGGTGTGCCGTTCTTTTACTTTCCGAAGGTCGGCGGGTTGATGACTGAGAAGGGCTTCCCGCTGCGCGGAGTCGAGTTCGGTGGCTCGCGGAATTTTGGACTCGCCGTGCGAACCGAGTGGGGATTGTTCGAGTCGCTCGGCAGACTTCCGCCGCCCGATCTCGATGCGAGTTATCAGCTCGACTATTACCAGGAGCGCGGCTTCGGCTTCGGTCTCAATGCCGACTACGGCGGCGGATTCGTGACGCAGACGACCAAGCGGCCTTGGAATTTTCAGGGCGATGTTCGATCGTATTTCGTGCTCGATCACGGCATCGACGATCTCGGTCGAGAGCGCGCAAACGTCGACCCGGATGAAACCATTCGGGGCCGCGTGCGGTGGGAGCATCAGCACTTTTTCCCGGATGATTGGCAGGTGCAGTTGCGCACGGGTTGGACTTCTGATCCGACCTTCCTGGAGGAATGGTTCCAGGGGGAATTTGACACTGCCCTGCCGCTGGAAAGCTCGATCTACGTGAAGCGGCAGCGCGATACCGAAGCCTTCACCTTCCTCGCGACCGCCCAGCCGAACAACTTCGTCACCAGCGCGGACTTTCTGCAGGAACAGTTCGAGGTCGAGCGCTTGCCGGAGATCGGATATCACCGCATCGGCGACAGCTTTGGTGATGACCGCTTCACGTTCTTCAGTGACAACACCGTCAGTGCGCTGAGCTTTCAGCGCACGAATGCGACGCTTCGGCAGCAGGGATTTCGGCCGAACAGCGCGGTGACGAAATTTTCAGATCGTGTTGTTCCCGGATTGCCTTCGCTCGGGCTCGTCGGCGCGGACGGCCCGCCGGATGTTCCTGAGGACACCGATTATCGCGGGGATTTCCGCCAGGAAGTCGACTATCCCTTCGCAGCCGGTGAGTTCAAGATCGTGCCTTACATCGTCGGCAGGTATACGTCCTACTCCGACTCACCCGACGGCAGCAGCGTGGATCGATTCTTTGCCGGCGCGGGAGCGCGCGTCTCGACGACCTTCTGGAAGATCGACAACTCCGCGCACTCCGAGCTGTTTGACATCCATCGCGTCCGCCACGTCATTGAGCCCGAGCTGCACGTCTTCACCGGCGCGCAGACGACGGATGCGAATCAATTTTTCATCTACGACGAGCAGATCGATCGGATCAACGACGTGAGCGGAGCTTCGATCGGCGTGCATCAGCGCTGGCAAACGAAGCGAGGAAGCAAAGGCAACGAGCGCAGCGTCGACTTCCTCACCCTCAACGTGGCCGCGACGTTTTACAACAATCAGCCGACCGACGATGAGCTGGCGCCGATCGGTTTCCGCGGGCTTTTCTATCCTTCGCTGCCGGAGGCTTCGATCCCGCGCGATAGCATCAATGCCGACGCGATGTGGCGCATCAGCGACAGCACGGTCGTTCTGGGCGATGCGGTTTATAACACGCAGGAAGGCGATTTGGCGACGGCGTCGGTGGGACTTGCGGTGCGTCGTGACACGCGCTTGAGCTACTTCGTCGGCACGCGCTACATCGGCGAGCTTGACTCGAACATCACCAGCATCATCGCGGAGTACGAGCTGACGCGGAAGTATTCCGTGCAGCTGCGGCAAAGCTACGACTTCGGCCAGAGGCGCGGCGTCTACTCCGCGGGAACGCTCATCCGCCACTTCGATCGGTTCTTCGCGTTGTTCACCGTGTACAACGACACCACCGAAAATGACAGCGGCATCAGCTTCGCGATTCTTCCTGAGGGCCTCAGCGCGCGAAGCAACGTCAACTCGCAGGCACTGTCCAATATCTTCGGTCCGTAGCATGGCCGTCCCGGCCATGCGCATCGGCGAGACACCCATGCTACGCTCGCGATCAAAACGCCTTCAACAAGACTTTAAACACACGCGTCAACCCGCCCTTTGCGTTGGTAATGAACTGCTGAAATATCTTGTTCGTGATCGTCATGAACTCTTCCATGCCCGCGAGACGCTCGCGTGTGAGCTTCACTTCCTCCTGACGCGCGGCCACTTTGCCGAGTGATGTTTCATCCAGCATTTGCTGGCATTGCCGGATCGTTTCCAGCACCGGGTCCATCTCGCGGCGTTTGCGCTCGGCGGCGATGATGGAAAACATTTCCCACACGTCAGTCAGTGTCTCGAAGTATTCCCGCCGCTCGCCAGCCTTGTGCCGCCGCCGGACGATGCCCCAGTCGCAAAGCGCGCGCAGGCTCATGCTGACGTTCCCGCGCGAAATGTTCAGCCGCTCCATGACGTCGTCCGTGCTCATCGGCTGGCCGGTGATGTAAAGAAACGCGTGAATCTCCGCCATCGTGCGATTGATCCCCCAAGTTTGCCCCATCTCGCCCCACCGGCGGATGAACAGGTCCTGCGCCAACCGCAGCTTTTCCTGCACAGGCGGGGGACTTTTTGATGTTCGTTCGGATGTTTCGCTGTCAGCCAAAGCAGTTGCGACCATGCGTGCTCCTGTTTCAGTAACTACTGAAAGTATACACGCTATCAAAGCTTCAGCAGACGTTTCAGCAGAAATGAAAGCGGTGAAACCCTTTGTGGAGACAACCGGCGTGGTCGCTTAAGCGACCACGCCAGTGCGCGCGTTGAGGTTATTCGTAGCGTAACGCTTCGATCGGATCAAGCCGCGAAGCTTTCCACGCGGGATAGAAACCGAACGCAATCCCCACCACCGCAGACACGACGACGGATGCGATGATCGCGGGAATCGAAACCGCCGTCGGCCATTTCATGAACGTGCGCACCAGGAACGACCCGCCTCGCCCGAAGACGATGCCGATCGTCCCCCCGAGCAAGCAGAGCACGACCGCTTCCACCAAGAACTGCCAGAGGATATCCCGCCCCCGCGCCCCCACCGCCATGCGCAGGCCGATCTCGCGCGTGCGCTCGGTCACGGAGACGAGCATGATATTCATGATCCCGATCCCGCCGACGATCAGCGAAATCGTCGCGACCGAAAGCAGCAGCTGCGTCACGACGCGCGTCGTCGTGGCCATGTTGTTGGTCAGCTCCGTCATGTCCCGCACGGTGAAGTCATCGGCTTCGCCGGCGCGGATGCGATGACGCTGGCGAAGCACTTCGGTGATCTGATTGATCGCCGGCTTCACTTCTTCCGCCGACTGCGCCTGCACGCTGATCTGGTCGATGTTCTCGAAGCGCACGGGCAGCGGCGTGTTGGCCTGCTGCGCCGCCGACTGCGCGGGATAAAGGCTCGGTTGCTGGTTGGGATAAAGCTCCTTCAGCGAATTCACCTGCGTGTCGGATGGCGACGCGGCCGCACTTTGGTTCGACTGCTGGACGGAGTTTCCCGAGACGCGATATTTGATCGTCGTCCACGGCGCCATCAGGATGTCGTCCTGGTCGGTGCCGAACATGCTCGAGCCCTTTTTCGTCAGCACGCCCATAACTTTGAAGGTTACGTTCTGCACGCGAATTTCCTTGCCGACCGGACTCTCGTCGCCGAACAGCTGCGTGACCATCGTTTGCCCGAGCACGCAAACCTTGCTGCCGTTGCGGACATCCTGGTCGGTGAAGGGCGAGCCATCATCGAGCTCCGTCCAATCGCGCACTTCGAGATACGCGGGCGTCGTGCCGAAAATGTACGTCGGCACCCAGTTGCGATTGCCGTAGACGACCTGCGTGCGCGCGCGAACGACCGGCGCCGCGGCCTTCACTGCAGGACAATCTCGGATGATCGCTTCGCAGTCTTCTGGCGTGAGCGTCGTCGATGTCCCCGCGCCAAAGCTCACGCCGCCGCTTGCTGCGGTGCCCGGATAAACCTGAAGCGCATTCGCCCCCATGCTCGCCATCGCGCTGCTGATCAGGGACGATGCGCCATTGCCAATTTCCATCATCGCAATGACCGCCGCCACCCCGATGATGATCCCCAGGCATGTAAGCACCGAGCGCATGACGTTTCGCCGAAGGGCGCGTGTTGCGGTGCGAAGTGTTCGTGTGAAGCGATGCATAGCTTCTTTCCTGCTCCCTCTCCCACGTACCCGGGGGAGAGGGTTGGGGAGAGGGGCCAAACGGTGTGCAAATAACGGTTGACGGCAATCGTTTGCACATCACCCCTCTCCCCTGCCCTCTCCCCGGCGTACCGGGGAGAGGGAGTGAATTTTCATGCCGCGACAGTCACCGGCGATTCTTCAATCACTCCGTCGCGAATGTGGATCGTGCGATTCGCATGCTTGGCGACGTCGGGGTCGTGCGTCACCAGGATGATGGTCAAGTTCTCCTCGCGATTGAGGCGCTGAAACATCTCCAAAACTTCCTCGCTGGTGCGCGAGTCGAGATTGCCCGTCGGTTCGTCCGCGAAAAGCAGCGGCGGGTTGTTGATCAGCGAGCGCGCAATGGCGACGCGCTGCTGTTGTCCGCCGGAAAGCTGCGAGGGCTCGTGATGCATGCGCTCGCCGAGGCCAACACGCTTCAAAAGCTCTTCCGCGCGCCGCTGCGCTTCGCGATCTGAAATCTCACGATGCGCGTAACTCAACGGCATCATCACGTTCTCCAGCGCGCTGGTCCGCGGGAGCAAGTTAAAATTCTGGAAGACGAAACCGATCTTCTCGTTGCGAATGAGCGCGCGTCCATCCGCATCGAGATCCGTAATCTCTTCGCCATCGAGCCAATATCGCCCGGATGTCGCGTGATCGAGACAGCCGAGAAGATTCATCAGCGTGCTCTTGCCGGAACCGGACGCGCCCATCAGCGCGACCAGCTCGCCGCGCGCGATCGAAAGCGAAACGCCCTTCAGCACCGGCACGTCGATCTCGCCGAGGTGATACGTCTTGACGATGTCCTGGAGGGTGATGAAGTCCACGCTCATCCGCCCTTCCGTTTGCCGCCAAAGCTGGGCATGAACGGGTTTTGTGCAGCTTGTTCGCCGCCCGCGCTGTCGCCGCGCAATTCGCCGGTGACGACTTGCATGTTTTCGCTGACGTTTTCGCCGTCGACTTCGGTGTTGATGCCGTCGGACATACCGGTGTTCACCCGTAGCGGGCGCACGAGCTTGCCCTCGGGAATCCAAACGAGTCCGCCGGCGGGACGCGTGGTCGGCGGGCCGGAGCGCTCTGTTCGGCCGCGCGTCATCGCGGCGATCTTTTCTCGCTCTTCGGGGACGACCTGCTCGGTTTTCGGAAACCATCGCAACGCCGCCGTCGGAACGATCAGGACATCGTCCCGCCGCTTCACTTCGAACTGCACGTTGGCGGTGAGATACGGCAGGAGTTTTCCGTCCGAATTATCCGTCGTCACTTCAACTGTGTAAGTGACGACGTTCTGCGTCATCGTCGCGTTGAGACGAACTTTGTTCACCGTGCCTTTGAACGTATGGCCGGGATACGCATCGACGGTGAAGGTTGCGGGTTGACCGGGATGAATCGTGCCGATGTCGGCTTCGTTCACCGATGCCCACACCTGAATTCGCGTGAGGTCTTTCGCAATGAGAAACAAACTCGGCGCGTTTAAGCTTGCGACGACCGTCTGTCCCGTGTTGACACGGCGATCGATGATCACGCCTTTGACAGGTGACTTGATCGTCGTGTAGCTGAGATTTGTTTTCGATTTTTTCAGCGTCGCATCCGCCTGCGCGACGCCGGTCTGCGCTTGCGCGACCGCGGCGTCTCCGACTTCGAGATTCGCTTTAGCGGTGAGATATGTCGCGCGGCGCGCGTCGATGTCGGACTGCGATAATCCGCCCGTAGTGCCGACTTCCTGAGCGCGCTTCCAATCCGCCTCCGCTTGATCGAGCTTCGCTTTCAATTGTCCGAGATCCGCTTCCGCGCGCGTGACATTCGCCTTGGCGGCGGCGAGACCGGCTTCGGCTTGATCGGTGTCGGCGCGATAAAGCGAATCGTCGATCTGCGCGAGCACCGTGCCTTCTTCGACGACCGACCCGTAGTCGATTGTCTTGGTCGGGTTGTGCGGGTCCTTGCCGAAGAAGTTCACCTTACCCGCGACCTGCGCGCCGACATCGATCACTTCTTCGGGCTCAACCGTTCCCGTCGCGCTGATGACGGCGACGAGGGAATCTCGCTTCACGGGAGTGGTGCGGAACCCCTCAGCCGCGCCGTTGGCGCGATTGAGATACCAACACCCCGCCACCGCGAGCAGCGCGAGCACGATCACAAAGCCGAGAAATTTCTTCACGCGTAAAGTATACGGCCTAACATCCTGCGAGGCACTGATGGTGGATTGATCCAGGAATAGGCTCTTTCGTGCGCACGCCGCGAGGAGGGGTAACAATGGGAATTGAGCTGGAACGCGTCCATTAAGTGCTTCAAGACACCAGCACAACCTGTCGGCGTTGATCGGGTCTAGTGCTTTGAAAGCGTCTTCGAGTGTCGATTCGGCCCAGCGCGCGTGCTCCTCGGCAAAACGGTCAGGCTCCTGGTGCTTTCCGCAAGAGGCGCAACGGTCATGATCGAGAGCGAATTCTTTTCTGCAAACGTTGCAGTACCGCGTGAGCGGAGCGCCGCACTGGCAGAACCGTGCGTTCTGCCCCGCCACTTCGCCGCAGGCCGTGCAGATGCGCTCGCCGGGGCGCTTCAGATAAAGCTGGCGGTTGAGTGCATCGAAAGGTATATCCGAAGCGGGCGACCTCCATCTGAACGTCCGACGCGTTTCCGCAAGACGGACAGCGCAGAGCGATGATGTCTGGCATACTTGTTCTCCGCGGCCTCACATCTTCTGCACGTCTCTTCGTCCAGAATTTCCTGCACGGTCAACAGCTTGATCAATCGCCCCGATCGCTTGTGTCAGCGCACGCATTCGCGCTTGGCGTCTTCTGAGAAACCGAAAGCGACGAAGAAGCCGCGTTGTCGATCGACACGCATGTCCCCGACCTGCACCTTGTTGGGAATACCGCGGTTCTCAAACGACAAATCATCGAACTTCGAACATTGAACATCGAATTTCCAACGTCCAACGAACCGCTCACAGTCTTGGCTTCTTTGCAGCCGTTCGAACGCTCACGACGAATATCCGGATCAACTCCTCGGTTTCGTGCAACAGCTCGGCAAGCAGATTCGGCGACTTGATCAATGGCACGCGCTGCACGAGCAGGAGCCAACGCTTGGTCTCACGCAGTTCCTTGAGGCAGACCCGCATCTTGTGGAGCAAATCCTGCCGCGACTCGGCCGCCTGTGCCTCACCGTGATTCGCCGGCGGCGAAGTTCCCGACCGCAGCAGTTGTTTCGCCACGTGATTGCTCGCACGAGTTCGAGGCATCTTCTCGCTGAGCCGGCGGATTCGCGCAGCGTATTCCAACAACCGTTCCTCAAGATCGAAAGCATTCTTAGCCAAGAGCGCACCGCCGTTCGAAGTTGGACGTTCGACGTTCCACGCTCTACGTTCGCCTTTGAGTTTGAACTTCGAACTTTCAACGTCGAGCTTCGAACTTCGAACGAAGCTGGCTTGCCTGCGGACCCCTTTTTCGCCATGCGATTAGGATTAGTCGCAGCGGCGCGAGCATCAAGCATATCGCGGGATGAGTGAGCGTTGGGCTAGATCGCTGCACTTACTTCTTCGCCGTCTCCGTCTTCGGTTCGGGGACGTACATGATCCGCTGCGGTTGTGTCGGCAGGTATGCGTTGCGCGCGGGGATCTTTGCACGGTCGAACGGCTGGTAGTCCTTGATGGCTCCGACGCGCGCCAGGCGAAGTGAGTTTCGCAGGATGCCTTTGCCGCTTTCGTTGGAGTCGCTGAATTTTCCCTGGCCGTAGCCGACGCCGTGCGTCCCGCCGAGGTTGGACGAGAAGTATTTCATGCCGATGATTTTCTTGTTGTCGTCGCGCAGCCAGTCGATGAAGACGACCGAGTGGCCGCCAGAGGGAGTCGTGCTATAGCTGGTGAAATCGCCCGGCCGCGCGTCTTCGAAATTCTCGATCGCTTTGCCAAGTCCGTACGAAGTAATCGCGCGCCGCTCGCAATCACCCTTGCCCTCGATGTACCAAAGCTGAAGCATGTTGAACAGATCGTTGAACGTCATGTTGTTGAACTCGTCCTGATCGTGTCCCTTCTGCACATTGCGAAGCTTCATCGCGCGCACGAACGCTTCGAACGTGAACCCGCAGCAGTAACTGCACCGCGAGCCATCCGGATACGCCTTGGCGACGACCATGCCCTTGAACCACAGGTCCTGGGTCACGCCGTTGTAAATGTCATACTCGCGCGGCTCCCAGCCGCAGTGATAGGGATACGAGCCATCCAGGGGATAGGCGGAAATGACTTTCAGCACGTACGGATTGAGCGCGCCTTCCGCATCATCCTCGATCATCTCTTCGCGCGCGAATGCTTTCTCGAGCGCTTTATCGACGGGCGAAAATCCGCGCTCGTCGACCGGATAGGGTTTGGGCGTGTAGGTGTATCGCTTGGGAATCTCTTTCTTCTTCTCCGCCTTCTCCGCCGGCGCCGTAGTCGGCTCCGCGGCGCGAACATGAGTAGACAGAATTGCCACAGCCGCCATCGCGGCTACGAGGTAAGTTTTGAAGGTAATCACGCGCGCTATCATACCAACAAACACCGCAATATGTGCACATGACCTGCTGCGGGTTCGGGCACTCGCACTTGAGCGCCTTCGCAGCTTCTCTTTCTTACTTGGCGTGCTTGGCGCTCCTTTGCGTCCTTGGCGTTCGAATTCAACCGCAGAGAACGCCAAGAAGCGCCAAGAGCGCGGAGAAGAAGGAGGACAAAGTCAATGGGTTCGGCCTCACCCATCTCATCTAGTGACGCGCCTACAATCTCACGTGTTTGCACTTTGATGCCGATAAATAATTGAAGCGCGGCTCGGCGTTGGGCTGTTGTCAGGGAGCCGTTCGGTCTACAATCCCGCGCTGAACACGGCTGGCGGTTAGCCGTACTACTCATCGTCGGTGGCTGATCTGCCGGCGATGTGATTGAGGGATCGGCCGCAAGCGCGGTTGATCGTCAGGAGATGGATAACATGTTTGAAAGATTCACGGATCGAGCTCGAAAAGTCATGGCGCTGGCGAATCAGGAAGCCCAGCGCTTTAACCACGAATACATCGGAACGGAACACATTCTCCTCGGCCTCGTCAAAGAAGGCAGCGGAGTCGGCGCTAACGTGCTGAAGAATCTCGATGTCGACCTTCGTAAGGTACGACTCGAGGTCGAAAAGCTCGTGAAAAGCGGGCCCGATATGGTGACGATGGGAAAACTTCCCCAGACACCGCGGGCGAAAAAGGTCATTGAATATGCGATCGAGGAAGCGAGAAACCTGAACCACAATTACGTCGGCACGGAACACCTCTTGCTGGGGTTGCTTCGTGAACACGACGGCGTGGCGGCTCAAGTCTTGATGAATCTCGGTTTGAAACTGGAAGAAGTCCGGGAAGAGGTTTTAAATCTTCTGGGAGCAGGCGTGGAAAGCGAAGAACCCCAAGCTCAGGAAAAACAAGCGGGTAAAGGCAAATCCAAAACCCCAGCGCTCGATTCGTTCGGCCGCGATCTGACGGAGCTGGCGCGCGAAGGCCAGCTCGATCCGGTCATCGGCCGAAAAAACGAAATCGAGCGCGTCATTCAGATTCTGTGCCGCCGGCAAAAGAACAATCCGGTTCTCCTTGGCGAAGCTGGCGTCGGCAAGACCGCCATCGTCGAGGGGCTGGCGCAGATGGTCATCGGCAACACCGTGCCGGAGATTCTGCACGACCGCCGAATCGTCGTGCTCGACCTCGCGATGATGGTCGCGGGCACGAAGTATCGCGGACAGTTCGAAGAGCGGATCAAAGCGGTGATGAACGAAGTCCGCCGCGCGAAGAATGTCATTCTGTTCATCGACGAACTGCACACGCTGGTCGGCGCAGGCGGCGCGGAAGGCGCGATCGACGCGTCGAACGTGCTCAAGCCCGCGCTGTCTCGCGGCGAGATTCAATGCATCGGTGCGACGACCTTCGACGAGTATCGCAAATACATCGAGAAAGACGCGGCCCTGGCGCGGCGCTTTCAGCCGATCACGGTTGATCCGCCGAGCAAGGTCGACACCATCGCGATCCTCAAGGGTCTGCGCGATCGCTACGAGGCGCATCACCGGGTGCAGATCACCGACGTCGCGCTTGAGGCGGCGGTCGAGATGAGCGATCGCTACATCACCGGCCGATGCCTGCCGGATAAGGCGATTGACGTACTGGACGAAGCGGGCGCGCGCATCCGTCTTCGCAGCATGACCAAGCCGCCGAATCTCGCGGAGCTCGAAGAGCAGATTGAACGGCTCAGCATTCAGAAGGACGAAGCCGTCAAGAACGCTGAATACGAAGAAGCCGCGAAGCTGCGCGATTCCGCCGAGGCGCTGCGTGCCAAGAAAGAAGAGATGCAGCGCGCATGGCGCGAGAAGGCCAAAGAAATTGACGGCGTCGTCGATGAGGAAGTCATCGCCGAAGTCGTCTCCAAGATGACCGGCGTGCCTCTCACTCGCCTTGAAAAAGAAGAAGCGACCCGACTTTTGGAGTTGGAGAACGAGCTTCACAAGCGCGTCGTCTCTCAGGACGAAGCCATCAAGGCGATTTCGAAGACCATCCGTCGCGCGCGATCGGGTTTGAAAGACCCGCATCGCCCGATGGGCAGCTTCCTGTTCCTCGGCCCCTCAGGCGTCGGCAAGACGCTGTTGAGCAAAGCCCTGGCCGAGTTCATGTTCGGCGACGAGGACGCGCTGGTGCAGATCGACATGTCCGAGTACATGGAGAAGCACAACGTCTCCCGACTGATCGGCGCGCCTCCGGGTTACGTCGGTTACGAAGAAGGCGGACAGCTCACCGAGCGCATCCGCCGGCGACCGTACAGCGTCGTCTTGCTCGATGAAGTTGAGAAAGCGCACCCGGACGTCTTCAACATGCTGCTGCAGATCATGGAAGAAGGCCGGCTGACCGATTCGTTCGGCCGGCACGTCGATTTCCGCAACGTCGTCATGATCATGACGAGCAACATCGGCGCGGAAATGATCAAGGGCGGCGTGCAACCCTTCGGCCTCCAGGGCCGCGGCAAAGGCAGCGCCGAGCAGCAGAGCTACGACAAGATGAAAGAGACGCTGATGAAGGAAATCGAGCGGTACTTCCGCCCCGAATTCATCGGCCGACTCGACGACGTTATCGTCTTCAAGCCGCTCTCGCGGCAGAACCTCGAAGCGATTGTCGAGTTCGAATTGAAGAAGGTCACCAAGCGTCTGGTCGATCACGGCCTGAAGATCGAGCTGACCGACGAAGCCAAGGAGTTCCTGATCGAGAAGGGAACCAACAACGACTTCGGCGCGCGTCCGCTGCGTCGCGCGATCGAGCAGCACGTTGAAGACCCGATGAGCGAAGACATCCTGCGCGGGAACTTCAAAGGCAAGGACCTCATCAAGATTTCGGTGAAGACCGAAGAGGACAACACGAAGCACCTGTTCTTCGAAGCGTCCACCTCGGCGCCGCAAGGCGATGAGTCCAAGCAACTCGCGAAGGCGGGTTCGGACGCAACTTGATCGGATGTAAAAATTGAAACCACAGTGGCGTGGTCAGCTAAGCTGACCACGCCGCTTTTTTATGACGTGATTTTTCGCCGCAACTCCGCAATCGCGCCCGCGCGGTCGGGTTGATCGAAAATCCCACTTCCAACTACAAACCAGTCCACGCCCGCATCGCGCGCCTGCGCGATCGTGTCCGCGTGAATCCCGCCGTCCATCTCGATCCTCTGCTCGGGTCGCAATCGCTTCTTGAGCTCGCGCACCTTCGGCAGAACTTGGGGCATGAACTTCTGCCCGCCGAAACCCGGCACGACGCTCATCACCAGCACGAAGTCCACAAAATCGAGGGCCGGAAAAACCTTCTCCACCGCCGTCGCCGGATTCAAAGTAATCGCGACGCCGCAGCCGAGCTTGCGAATCTCCCGCGCCGCCTGCGCCGGATCATCAACCGTCTCCACCTGAAACGTCACACTCTGCGCCCCCGCTTTCACGATCGCCGGCGCGTAGCGCAGCGGCTCGCTGATCATCAGATGCGCATCGAAAAACATGTCCGTCACCGGCCGAATCGATTCAATCACCGGCGGGCCAAGACTGATGTTCGGCACGAAATGGCCGTCCATCACGTCGATATGCAAAAAATCCGCCCCGCCCGCGCGCACTTCCTCGATCTCCGCGCCAAGCTTGGCAAAGTCCGCGGAAAGAATCGACGCGGCGATGAGCTGCCCGGAACTTTTTCGCGGATCATTCATGGCGCTATTTCACCTGCCCCGACCCGCTCGGCAAGGTCGCCGCTTTCAGCAGATCGTCCGTCTCGAGTATCTGTGAAATGAATTTGCCGTTGGTTCTCCGCTGCGGCGGGATGCCGAGGATGGCGCTAATGGTGGCGAAGGTGTCGTACACTTCGACTTGCAGCTCGGGATAAATCGTGAGGTCGAGATTTTTGTGAATGCCCGGGCCGACCGCGATCCACGGGACGTGCCGGCTGCGCGCGTCGTCGCCGCCGTGCGTGCGGCCGGCGCCGCCGTGATCGGCGGTCACGATCAGCAGCGTGCGGCTCGACAAATTTTCCTGCGCGAGAAGATCGAGGACTTGCCCGACACATTTGTCCGCCACCGCGACGGCGTCGAGCTGATCGGTCGTGCCCCAGCCCTTCGCGTGGCCGGCGTTGTCGACGCCGGGAAGGTGAATGAAGATGACGCCGGGCTTGTGCTCGCGCATGATCGACAACGCGTGCTCGACGACATCCGGATCGTCCGACTTTTTCTCGTCCGGGATGTATTTCCAATCCAGCGTGCCCGGCTTATCGAGCACGCTGAACTTGCTCTTCCCCACCGCCATCGCGGTTGTGTAGCCGCGCTTTTTCGCCAGCTCAAAGAGTGTGGGAACGTTCGGATAAACCGGCCGCGAGAACGGCATGTCGCCGTTCCAGAGCATGCCGTGCGCTTCGGGGATCACGCCGGTCAGCATGCTCACGTGCGTCGGCAATGTCAGGCAGACGATCGTGCTGCGCGCCCAGAATGTGAAAGTTCCCTCCTTCAGCAGCGCGCGCATCCGCGGCGCGTCGCCGCGGAGTAAAACGTCCGGCCGGCAACCGTCGATGCTGATCAGGACGACGTGATCGATCTGCGGAATCGGTTTGGTCGTCTGCGCGCTGCCGGAACGCGTGACGCATAGAATCAACATCAGTAACAAACTACGTCTCATGGCGGTTTTGTAGCGGCAGCGGCGACCGTTGTATAGGCGAACGCTTGACACTTTCCCCAGCGTCTCAATGATCGAACGACTTCCACCAGGAGATTCGCTTTGACCCGCCTTCTTGCTGCTGTTTGCATCGTCGCGATGGTCGTTCAGGTTTCTCTCGCCGCCGATCCAGCCGTTTCCGGAAACGTCGTCGCGCGCTTCGGCGAGATTGCCATCACCCAGCAGCAGCTCGAAAAACCCGTCGTCGAAGGCTACGGCTTGAACGTCCTGCTCAATCTCGTTCAGCTCGAAGCCGTCAAGCAGGCTGCGAAAAGCGCGGGAGTGAGCGTCACGCGAGAGGATGTCTCGGCGGAGCTCGAGCAGACGATCGAGAAGATGTTCAAGGATTCGAACGCGAAGTTGAACGATGAGCTGGCGGCTGCAGTCGAAAAAGGAAACACGGCCAAAGCGGACGCGATTCGCGCGCAGATGAAGAAGGACAACGCGCAGGCGTTCGAGCAGTTCCTGACGAACCAGCACATCGCCCGGCCGGAGTTCGACATCGTTATCGAAACGAACGCCTATTTGCGAAAGATCGCCACGCCGATGCTTCAGGGAAAGATCACGGATGATGCGCTGAAGGAAGCTTTCGCCGCGCTGTACGGCGAGACGGTGCAGTGCCGGCACATCCAGTGCGCGACGCTTCAGGATTGCCAGGAGGCGAAGCGCCGGTTGAACGCCGGCGAAGATTTCGCGAAGGTCGCGCAGGAGCTGAGCATCAACAAGCGCACCGGCCCGCTCGGTGGCGAGCTGCCCGCGTTCAGCCGGCAAATGGCGGGGCTCCCGCAGAACTTCCGCGACGCGGCCTTTGCGCTCAGGGAAGGCGAAGTCTCTGACATCGTGCAGGCTGAGAATGTTTTTCATCTGATCAAGCTCGAGAAACGGATTCCGCCAAAGGCGATCAAGTTTGAAGACGTGAAGGAAAGCGTTCGCCAGGATTTATTCGGCCGCGCGCTGCAAGCAACGGTTACGCAACTTCGCCAGCAGATCGCGGGTCAGGCGATGGCGCATCTCGAGATTCAGGATCCGGTGCTCAAGCAGCAGTTCGAGCAGCGAAAACAAAAGCGCCAGGATGAAATCAAAGATCGCGATGCCATTCGCCAGAATCTGGACATCGGCCGCCGTCCGACCACCACGCCGAGGCAAGGCCTGCCGGACTTAGGCCCGGCCCTCGAACCTGCAACCGAGCCGGCCGCCGCGCCAACAACGGCCCCGGAGATCGCACCCACGACCGCACCGTGAGTAAGCTTTTCAATCACCTCGAGATTTTCATTTGGGCCATCATCGGCGTCGTTACCTTCGCCATCGGCGTCACCAAGCCACGCCCCGAACGCCGCCTATTCTTCGTCGCCGCGATCGGTCTCGTCCTCTTCGGCATCTCCGACTATTTCGAATCGACAACCGGAAAACTGTGGTGGCGGCCATGGTGGTTGCTGATGTGGAAGGCGAGTTGCATCGCAGTGATGCTCGTAGTCTTCGGCGTTGTCCTGCGCCGCCGTCGCGCGAATGTGAAGTGATCGATCAAGCCGTCACGCGCTCGACCAGCGCGGGAACCATACGACTCGCCGGCCCGCGAAAAACCGCATGCGCGAGATGCGTCGCTTCCGTCTCCGCCGGATTGACCTCAATCAGGAACGCGCCGCGGACGCGCCCGATTTCGATCAGTCCCGCGGCGGGATGAACCACCGCACTGGTGCCGACCACCAACATCACCCCGCCGCGCGCCGCCGCCGCCTGCGCTTTCAACAACGTCGCCGCCGTTAGCGCTTCGCCGAACCACACGATGTCCGGCCGGAGCAACGCCCCGCATTCGCAGCGCGGCAGCTCGCTGAGCTTCTCTTCAGTCGTTTCCGTTTTCTTACAACCCGTGCAACGCACGCGCCGCAGATTTCCATGCAGCTCGAGAATCTCGCGACTTCCCGCGGCGTGATGCAGCCCATCGACATTTTGGGTGATCAACGTGAACGGAACCGTCATCGACGACTCGAGCTTCGCAATCGCCCGATGCGCATCGTTCGGTTGCGCCGACATCGCCATCGCACGACGATAATTGTAAAACCGCCACACCAGCTCCGGGTCACGCGCAAATGCCTCTGGCGTCGCGACGTCTTCAAACCGATATTCCTCCCACAATCCGCACGCGCGAAACGTCGGCAGCCCACTCTCCGCGGAAACACCAGCGCCAGTAAGAACCGTAACATTCTTCGAGCCGCGAATGCGATCGGCGATCGCACTCCAATCGGATGCGTGCGACTCAACATCCTCGATAAGAATCGGCGTCGCCATCTGAGTTAATCCGCGAACGGTTCCTCGATCATCTGCCAATCTTTCGTGTCGACTTTCTCCAGCTCAAAATCTTTATCCTTCAACGCGACGTTCGTACTGATCTCGGTCAGCTCGGTCGTCTGCATGGTCGACTCGTTCGGATCGAGCGTCTCGATCCGCACCGGCATCTTCTGCTGTGTGTCAACGAAGATGCCGATGGAGCTGAACTTCCTCGCGAGCTTCGTTCCCGACTTTGGCGTGAGCTGGAGATGAACCGTGCCAGCGGGATCGTTCTTCGCAGGTGGGATCTGCTTCACGTCGAATTGCTTGTAGACGCCTTCCCGGCTTTGCCCCATCGGTAATGGAAACGGCCCTTCGCCGAGCTTGAAAAGATCCAGCTTCTCGCCGGGGCGGAGAACCTGACGGCGGATATTTGTTCGCTTGCGATAATTCCGCTCGGTCAGCCATGGGCCGTCGAGAACGTAATCGATTTTCTCGTCCACCGATTTATCGTTGGTGACTTTTTTGTCGAAGCTCACGCGAATGCGCGCATCGGTTGGACTGCGACGCTGCAACCACATCTTTCCAACGCGCGTCGACGAAAGGCCAAGAGCAGTGTCGGCTTCGCTCAGCTTCACGTTCGCGACCATGTCCGTGAGCTGCTTCCCGCGAGCATCGAGCGCGTCGAGCACCGTATCGATCGAAGCATCGTGCGGCTGAGTCGTCGACGTGGAAACTGGCGCGCTCGCTGGCGGCGGCGTGGGCGCCGAACTCGGAGCCGGCTGAGCCATCGCGCAACCCGCCAACATCATCATCGCCGCGAAAAATCCGATGAAATATCTCATGTTCCCATTCCTCGCCGTACAATAGACACGAGTGCCCCGCCGTCGTCAGCATCATACATCGCCCGCGCGGCAAATCTCACCTTGAACTCCGCCAACCAGCTACCCATAATCCAAGAGCCCATGCCCAGCGAAATTGTCTCGATCTACGACGCCGCCAATTACGACGAGCAGATTCTGCGCGCCGCCAACCTGCTCAAAGGCGGCGGCGTGGTCGTCTTGCCGACGGAAACCGTTTACGGCGCGGCTTCTGCACTGACCCATCCCGAAGGAATGTCACGCCTGCGCGCCATCCGCAATGGTGGCGATGGCAAGCCGTTCACGATTCATCTCGCGCACCGCGACGATGCGAAAATTTATCTCGCGGACGTCGGTGAGATCGGCCAGCGCCTGATGAAAAAACTTTGGCCCGGACCGGTGGGCTTGATGTTTGATGTTCCTGAAGCGCGGCGGCGCGAAGTTGTCGCGCACCTCAAGCTTGCCGAAAGCGAAATCTACGACAACGGAACCATCACGCTTCGCTGTCCGGATCACATCGTCGCTAGCGATGTCCTCGCGCGTGTGCCGGCGCCGGTGGTGTTGACGCGCGTCGATCCGCCGCGCGAGCCGGATGAGCGCTTTGATCTCGTGCTCGAGGCCGGACCATCCCGATATTCAAAACCCTCGACTTTGCTTCGAGTGCGCGCGGATGGCTACGACATCGTCCGAGCCGGTGTCTACGACGAGCGAATCATCGAGCGTCTTTTGAAGACGACGATTCTTTTCGTGTGCAGCGGAAACACCTGCCGCTCGCCCATGTCCGAGGCGCTGGCGCGGTCGCTGCTCGCGGAAAAACTGCACGTCCCGGCGGATGATCTGGAGAAAAAAGGGATCAACGTTCTGTCGGCGGGTTCGTTCGCGCTGCCCGGCTCGCGCGCCACGCCGCAGGCGGTCGATGCCGTCGAAGGCCTCGGCGCGGATCTGACGAAGCATCGTTCGCGCGCCTTGAGCGTCGAGCTCATTCACCAGGCGGATGTGATTTACACGATGAGCCGCAACCACGCCGCCGCCGTCACCGCGCTGGTCCCCTCCGCCGCCGAAAAAACGTTCACCCTCGACCCCGCCGGCGACATCGACGACCCCATCGGCGGCGACGTGAAGCTTTACCGCGACCTCGCCGTTCAACTCAAGCAGCTCATCAACAAACGCCTCGAAGAGCAGCCAATCACCTAATTAGTGCGCGATTTCGGCAGCCGTTTTCCATCGTCGATTTAGCGCAAAGATCGCAAAGAAAGCAAAGACAATTTTTTTTGTCTTTTCCTCTGCGCTCCCCGCGTTCTTTGCACTCTCTGCGGTCTTTGCGATCTCTGCGCTCTTTGCGCCAAACTCGGCGCCCTTCTGCGGCAAACTCGCATCCCCAACGCAGGCTTGAACGCAGATGTCAAAAGTCATCTGATCTATCAGACAATGCTTACATTTGTAACAGTTACATTTGTAAGCATTGTCTTGGAAGACAAGCCTCTGGATCAGATGAGGTTGATTCAGTGTGAAGAAGACTGGGCCCGGCTGCAGTTTCCGCTTCGTGGGTGGTGTAGACCCGTCACGAGGTGAATCACGCCGAGAAGACTGATCCACGGCCTCATCCCACCGCAACATCCACGTCGCGCGTCGTATAGACTAGCCACCAGAGGACGATGAGCGGGAGGGTTCTGCCGAGGAGCATGGCGAGGGAGAGGACGAACAGCGAAGGGCCGACGAGGGTGATGGGGTCGTGGGCGAGGCCGACGTTGCTGGCGGCGCTGACGGCGAGCATGAGCAGGCGATCCGCGGGCATTTCCGGCTGCGTTGCGAGCAGTGCGAGAAGCGTGGCGATCACCAGCGCGAAGTAGATGGTGATCCAGACCATCGCGACGCCGAAAAGTCTGCCGACGGTTGCGCCGCGCAGCGCACGCCGCACGCCGCCGCAAATGACGTAGATCGTTGTGAGCTTGATCCCGCCCGCGGCGCTGCCTGAGCCGGCGCCGATGAGCATGAGTCCCAGCACGATCCACTGCCCCACCCGCGGCATCGCGCCTACGTTCGTGAAGGCGAATCCCGCGGTGCGCGCATTGATCGCGGCGGCGGAAGCGTTTGCATAAAAATACTGCGTGTTCGACTGCCAGGGCGCGAACGCCGCGAAAAGCGCAAGTGTGCCGGCGAGATAGACAACGCCGCTCATCAGAAGCGTGACACGCGCGTGCGTCGACAACGGCCGCAGGTGAAAGATGCCATTGAAGATTTCGAGCAAGACGGCGATGCCCCACCCACCGAGCAGCGCGAGCGGCAGGAGAATCACGTGCACCGACCAGAAGTGCGCCGCGGGAAGTTTTCCTGAATACAGTCCGCTGTTGCCCAGCGCGCTGATGCCGTTGAACGCCGCCGCGAAGGGTGTGACGGTCGGGCCCCAAAGACCCGCGACCCCGAGCAGCGCCGCCAGCGCGATGACGATGCCGGTCGCGCCGGCGATTCTCGCATCGGAATATTCCAGCCGCGTGATTCGCGCGACGGCCCACGCCCCGAGCAGCAGCGCGAAAAATGTTCCCGCCAACGTGAGGACGAAAATCACGATTTGCCCGCCGACGGTATAGTCGTTGATCGCGAGTCGTTCGGTGAAACCGGTGAGCGTCGCGGCGTTGATCGTCGCGAAGACGGCGCGATCGGGGCTCAGGCTATTGCCTTTCACCGTCACCCACGGTTGTCGCAGCACGAAGAATCCCGCGGCTAGCATGAGCACATAGCCCATCGCCAGCATCTCGAGAATCGCCGGTGGGGAAGATTCATCGCGCGATCGAAGCGCGGGCTGCGGCGACGATCTGGCCACTCGTTGAGTCACGCCGCCGCCTATTTCTTGTAGACCGCATCCGGATCGAACGCTTTTTTCGCGGCGATCTTCCAGTCATCGGCGCCTTCTTCGTACTCGCGGAAAAAGCAGCTGCGATAACCTTCATGACATGCCGCCACGTCCTGCACAACTTTGAACAGCACGACGTCGCGATCGCAATCGGTGAGAATCTTTTTCACGTGCTGAAAATGTTTCGAGCTCTCGCCCTTGAGCGCGAGCCTTCCGCGGCTTCGGCTATAGGTGTGAATCTTTCCCGTCGCCAGCGTCTTGTCGAGCGCTTCGCGGTTCATGAAAGCCATCATCAGAACCTGGTCGTTCTCAACATCCTGCACGATGATGGGGATCAAGCCATTGGAATCGAATTTGAGTTTGTCTAACTGCGCGTCCATGAGAGACATTTGATACGGCGGAAGGCGATTGTCAACGTGAAGCAGGCTGGGTGGCCGCAAACTTGATTTCGCGCTGTGCGGTGAACGTCCGCTGCGTGAGCTCGTCCTTAAAGGTTGCGCGAACGGTGAGCGAGTTCGAATTCGGCCGCGTTTGCAGGGGAATATCGAAGATATATCCTTCGAGCATGAGTTGATTGAACCACGCTTTGCGAACCGCGTCGGCGGGGAATTCCCAGTGGCCGATGCGATTCTCCTTCTGCGCTGCAAGGTCGAACAGATCGACGGTGATCGTTCCCGCGGCCTTCAGCGCATCGCCATCTTCGTCGAGCGGGATGAGGTAAATTTTTAACCCTTTGTCGGACTGTCCCGTCGCGCGGCCTAACTCAATTCCGTGAACTGTGACGAGGCGATCAAGTCGCTCCTTCGGAAGCGTCGGTAACGTACCTTTTTCCTTTTGCAGAGATTCGATCGTCGCGCGATCGCCTTCCCGAGCGCGGTCGGCGGCGGCGAGCTTTTCGCGCAGGTCGGCGTTCTGCTTGCGGACTTCGATGTTGGCTTTGTTCGGCGAGCCGCAGCCGATGAGGACGAGCGCGGAAATGCTCGAAAGGATTGCAAACGTCAAAGCTCGTCGACGCGCGGTCACGGGCGGGTGGATTATTCCTTCTCGTTCTCTTCGGCCTCGTCGCGCGCACGGCGCGGGGCCGTCTCGGCGATGCGCTCCATGACGCGATCGGCGCAGCCATACTCGACCGCCTCTTCCGCGAACAGCCACTTGTTGCGATCGAAGTCGCGATGAATGGCGTCCTTGGATTTGCCGGTGTAGTCGGCCATCAACTTGTACAACCGATCGCGCAGACGAAGCATGTGCTGAGCTTCGATGCCAAGATCCGTCGCCGGGCCTTGCAACACGCCGCCAATGAGCGGTTGATGCAACATCACCTGCGCGTTGGGCAGCACGCCGCGTTTTCCTTTGGTTCCAGCGGCAAGTAAACACGCGCCCATCGACGCCGCCATGCCGATGCAGGTCGTCGCGACATCGCAGCGCAGGAAATTGATCGTGTCGATGATGCCCAGACCCGCGGAGACGCTCCCGCCGGGCGAGTTGATGTAAAACTGAATGTCCGTCTTGGGATCGTCGTTGGAAAGAAAAAGCATCTGCGCGATGATGACATTCGCCGTCTCATCGGTGACCGGCCCGCCCAGCAGAATCACGCGGTCCTTCAGCAGGCGCGAATAAATGTCATAAGCGCGCTCGCCGCGCCCGGACTTTTCGATCACGATCGGAATCAGTTGGTTGTTGATGCTCATTTCGCTTTCTCTCCCGCCGCGCCCGTATCCGCCGCGGTGATTCCTGTTTCTTCGCCGATCACTTCGTCGCAGATGCCGTAAGCGACCGAGCCTTTCGCATCGAAGAAGCGGTCACGCTCGGAGTCCTCGCGAATTTTTTCCACCGACTGGCCCGTGCACTTGGCCATCACGTTCAGCAGTGTGTCTTTGGTCTTGAGGATTTCTTCGGCCTGAATCTCGATGTCCGCCGCCTGACCGTACACACCGCCGTAGGGTTGGTGAATCATCACCTTCGCATTGGGCAGGATGAAACGCTTGCCCTTGGTGCCGGCCATGAAGACGATCGCCCCGCCGCTCTCGGCGCGGCCGATGCAGTAGGTGTTCACGTCGCAGTTCAAAAATTTCATCACGTCATAAATCGCCAGCGTGTCGTCGACGACTCCGCCGGGGCTGTTGATGTACAGGTGAATGTCCTGGTCGCGCTTCACGCTCTGCAGGTAAAGCATCTGCATGTAAACGCGCGCGGCCGAGATGTGATTGATCTCGCCGACGAGAAATATCACGCGATTCTCGAGCAGCATTTCCTCGAGGGTCATCTCGCGATAACGATTCATCCCGCCCTGCGGCCCAGGCATGGCCATCGGCATCGCGACCGGACCGCGCCCCGGCAAGAACGGCACACCGGCGCGCGGATCGTGCGCCGCACGCTCGATGAGCCGCGGATCAACATGTTTCGGATCTATCTCAATCATGCATCTCCTCGATCTGCGCGGATCGTACGCGCGCCGCGCGCGCTCGTCAAACGAGAGAGGCCGCTTCGAAGCGGCATACAATGTCGAAGACGTTCCCGCCGTGACGCTTCGCGACGAGTGCGTCCTTGATCATCGCGATCTTCAGCACATCGCAGGAAAACTTCGCGTTGAAATTGCTCTCGACCCCGCGGCCCATGCCTTCGAGAATGACCAGATCGGCGTCATGCGATGCGAAGTTCAAGTTATCGGACACATCGCTTAGATCGATGAGCGGCTCGCCCGTGCCGGTGCTCACGCGCTCGATCGGCAGATCGATGAGTGACGGCTCGGCCTCGCCGATGCGCGGCCACCACGCGTTGACGTCATGAATCGTCATGTCATTCAGCGTCGGCCGTTCGTTGGCGGCGAGAACGACGTTCGTCCCGCGCATTGCCAGCCAGCGCATCATCGGCAACGCGCCCAGCAGAAAATCACTGCCGGCGTTGTCGATGAAGAACACGGCCTTCGCATGACGCTTGCGGTTTAGCAATTGGCCCAACAATGCATCGAAATCATCAAACAACCACGGGCGGGGCCGCAGCGCTTTCCGCGTTGCGAAAAAATCCGGACTCTGATCGAGAAACGCTTTGGCCGTCGCATCGGCGCCCATGTCAAAAATATTCCCCGCAAAGATTCCTTCGATCAGCGCGCGAAATTGTTCCTCGCCTTCGAGAGAGTCAATCTCGCGGCACACCCTAGGCAGCAGCGGCAGCATCCGTTCGTTCTCGCGATTCTTCAGATCGATGAATGCATCGGGAAATCCATGCTTCTGAAGCACCGCGTCTCGCCATTGATCCATCACGATGATCGTCACGCGGCCAAATTCTTCCGGCGCGCGCGTGAAGGCGTCGAAGCGTGCATCGAATTCGTCCGCGCATGCGGCGGCGCGTTCCGTCAACGCCTGAAGTGATTCGCCGCGCTTCACCCCCGCATCGATGCCGAGCGCGAGAATCGTCCGGAAATGCCGCTTGAAAAATTCCACCCATCCCGCGCGTCCATCCGCGTCTCGTGACAAATCCCATTCACATGCAACGTAAGTTGAAGGGTCGGCCAATTTGCAAAATGGGTTCATGCGGCCCCCGCCAGCCCCAGCCAGTCGACCGTCTCGACCGCCGCCGCGATGTCGGTGGGGATCGATGTTTTGATTTCCACGTTCACATCCGGCACCACGCACAGCACGGGAACCTTTCCCCATGTTTCGATCGCCTTCGGATTGGTCTCCTCCGCGACGCTCGCGCCGTCGGCGGGGTAACGATTGATGACGACGCCCGCAACGCGCAGGCCGCGCGAGCGCAGCGCGTTCACCGTCAGCAGCGTGTGATTGATCGTGCCGAGTCCCGCGCGGGCCACGATGACCGCGGGAATCTTCAACCACTCGGCGACGTCGAGCATCGTATGCTTCGCGTCCATCGGCACCATGATTCCGCCGATGCCTTCGATGATCATGACGTCGCTGCCGCGGGACATCTCGTCAATCGCGCGCTGGATCACGTCCCAGTCCAACGGCTCATTCGCGCGGGGCCCCGCAACGCCCGGCGCGAGCGGCTCGGCATAACACTGGGGACAAATCACGTGCAGCGGATGCGGCGAGTCGGCGCAGTGCGCCAGAAACTCCGCATCCTCGGAGACAAGACCTTCGCGGCGATGCACGCAGCCGCTGCCGCAGGGTTTGCACACCGCAACGCGCGAGCCTTGGAGCTTCAACCGCCGCGCGATCGCGCCGGCGATGACGGTCTTGCCGATGCCCGTGTCCGTGCCGGTGACGAGCAGGCCGGGGATGGAGAGCGCGTTCAACATTTGCTGATTTCTTCCGCGAGTGCGGTCACGATTGTTTTCAGATCATCAATTCGCATCGCCAACGGCGGCATGAGGACAATCACATCGCCAAGGGGACGAAGAATCACGCCATGCTTGCGGAGACGTTTGCAGATCGCGGCGCCGGTGCGGGCGTTCGGATCGAAACGATGAAGCTCGATACCAATCATGAAACCCTTCTGTCGAATCTCGCGCACGTGTTTGAGCTTTTTGAGCGGAGCGAGCAGTTCCGCGAGCCGCTCGGACTTCGCCTGAACTTCCGCGAGAAGATTTTTTCTCTCAAACAACTTGAGTGAGGCGATCGCCGCCGCGCACGCGAGATTATTTCCGGTGTAGGTGTGACCGTGGAAAAATGTTTTTCCTTCGGAAGATTCACCGAGAAAGGCGTCGAAGATTTTCTGCGTCGCGAACGTCGCGGCGAGGGGGAGATATCCGCCGGTCAATCCTTTCGCGATGCACATCAGATCCGGGTCGACCTTCTCGTGCTCGCAGGCGAACATTTTTCCGGTGCGGCCGAAGCCCGTCGCGACTTCGTCGGCAATGAGCAGGACGTCGTACTTGTCAGCAAGCTCGCGAACGCCGCGCAGAAAACCCTCGGGCTGAATGAGCATCCCCGCGGCGCCTTGGACGATGGGTTCAATGCAGATCGCCGCGATCGTTCGCGAATGCTCTGTGAGGATTTTCTCGACGACTTCCAGGTCGATCGGCGCGAAATGGGTTTTGAAGAGCAGCGGAAAATATGGTTTGTGAAACGCGGGAACACGCCCGATCGACATCGCGCCGACAGTATCCCCGTGATACGCGTTCGTGAACCCGATGAATTCATTCTTCTCCGGCCGCCCGATATTGAACCAATACTGCGCCGCCATCTTGAACGCGATCTCCGTCGCGGTCGCGCCGCTGTCGCTGTAGAAGATTTTCTTCAGCGACTGCGGCACGATCTTCATCAACTTGTCGGCCAGCACAATCGACGGCTCGTTCGCGAGCCCGAGCAGCGTTGAGTGCGCGACCTTGTCGAGCTGCGCGCGAATCGCGGCATCGATCTCCGGCACGCGATGCCCGTGCACGTTGCACCACAACGACGAAACGCCGTCGAGATAACGCTTGCCATCCGAATCGATCAGGTGCATCCCCTCGGCCGCGACGATCACGAGCGGATCATCGTCCAGCCAAAGCTTCATCGGCGTGAACGGATGCCAGATGTGCTGTCGGTCGAGATGTCGAAGCTCGCGCGTGTTCACAGGCGTCGCTCTTGATTCGGGTCATGCATGCGACTCGTCGGCAGCGCCAAGCGCAGACACGTGCAGGGATAACCGTCGCAGTCGCTGGGAAATGATTTGACGAGTTCGAATCCCGCCTTGCGATACAGCGCGATCGCCGGCGCGTTGCCGGCCATCGTGTTCACCCAAGCTTGCGCGCCGCAATGTTTCAACGCTTCCGCCAACAACGCGGAGCCGATCCCGCGTCGATAGAAATCCGGATCGACATAAAGCCAGGTGATGTACGAACCGCGAAACGACACGAAGCCGACGATGCGATCTTCCATGCAGGCGACGAAGGTTTGTGACGCGAAGAATTCCTCCTCCTCGGCCTCCTCCGCCATGCCTCGAAACGCGGCGGCATCGGTCGAGCCGAGAAGCTCATCACGCCGCGCGCGATCGTGAAGGGCGCAGACGGCTTCCCAATCTTTTTCCCTGTATGGTCGAATGGTCATTTCAGCACGACCTCGTCGCCGATCTCGAGCTTCAACTTCTGTTGCGCCGATCCTTCGCGCACGGCGATCTCCAGCAAGCCGGCGCTTCCCATCAAAGCAATCAAATTCCCGACGGCAACATCCGCGTACGTCTGCACGACACGCACGCGAACGCCCTTGACCATCACCGCCGCTTGCAGTTCAGCCGTTCGCAGATTCGTCATGCAATTCCCGAACGAGTCAATGTGAATGATGCGACCGCGCTTCGCATTTTCCGGCGCGGTAGACACCTCCAGCAGGACCGGATCGCGCGCACGAATTGCTAAACCACGAAGCGAGTTCGTGGCCGCTAGGCGCGCGGCAACCGGCGCGAAGATATCCCGGCCATGAAAAGTCGAGCTGAAACGCTTCGGCCGCCAAGTGATCTCGGAGATTTCTCCTTCACCTTGCATTCGCCACGCCCACGTGATGAGTCCGTTGTCGGGGCACACAATCCACTGCTTCGCAACCTTCGCAATAATCAATCTCCGCTCGGTTCCCACTCCGGGATCGACAACGGCGAGGTGAACCGTTCCCTCGCCGAATGCGCTAATCGCGCGCTCGATCATGATCGACCCAAACAACACGTCATGCCGCGGGACAAGGTGCGTGACGTCGATGATTTCCGCGTCGAGGCAATTGTTCAACACCGCCGCCTTCATCTCCGCGACGTACGAATCGGCCAGACCGAAATCGGAGATCATCGTGATGATCGGGCGCGTGCGCCTCAACTTGCGTGGCATCGCGGTGTACAATAACGGACGCATGAATGAAGTCGAAGAAGCCTCGCCGATGGAGCGGATGATCCGCCAGCAGCTGATGGATCGCGGCATTACGGATCAGCGCGTGCTCTTGGCGATTCGCTCGGTGCCGCGCGAGAAATTTTTCGGCGGCGCTGCTCCGGCGGATGAAGCATACGCCGATCGCGCCGTGCCGATCGGGCATGGCCAGACCATCTCCCAGCCATACATGGTGGCGCTAATGACCGAACGCCTCGCACTCGAGCCGCCGCATCGCGTCCTCGAAATCGGCACCGGCAGCGGCTATCAAACCGCCATCCTCGCCAAGCTTGCGGGCGAAGTTTTTTCCGTCGAGCGTGTCAAGCCGCTGCTCGATGACGCGTTCGCGCGGCTGATGGACATGAACATCAAGAACGTTCACTTCCGCTTCGGCGACGGCACACTCGGTTGGCCGGAGCAGGCGCCGTTCGATCGCCTCCTCATCGCCGCCGGCGCGCCGGCATTGCCGCGCGAAATGCTGCTCAGTCAGTTAAAAGATGGCGGCATTGCCGTGCTTCCGGTTGGTCCCGCGGAAGAGCAAATGCTCATCCTCGTCACCCGCCGCGGCGACGAGCTGGAGACGCGCGACGTCATCCCCTGCCGTTTCGTCAAACTCATCGGCCGCGAGGGATGGGAAGCGGAGACGCGTTGAATGACGACGACCGCCGACGCCCCGCGAACAATTTCCACGCGACTCGAACATCTCGAAGGCATCGGCCCCACTCGCGCGAAGCACTTCAAGCATCTCGCGGTCGAGACGCTCGCCGACCTGGTCGAATATTTCCCGCGCACGTACCAATTCGAATCGTCCGAGCAGACGATCGACACGTTCGTCGCCGATCGGATCGAGACGGCGCGCGGCACGATTTGCGCCGTAGATTACATCACCGGCCGAGGCCGAGCGCGGTTTGAAGCGACGCTCGATGACGGGACGGCCAAGCTTGCGCTGGTCTGGTTCAACGCGCAATACCTTCGCAGCAAGATTTATCCCGGCATGACGATTCGCGTGCAGGGACGCGTGAAGATGTTTCGCAACATGCCACAGATGGCGAACCCGAAGTGGCAAGTGGTGGCCGAGGACACGCCGCGCGTCGAAGAGGAAAAGTTTCGGCCGATCTATCCCGCCAGCACGAGTCTCAGCAGCGATGTGATCGCGCGCGTCGTCGAAGCAAACCTCGACGCGGCGCTGCAACCGATCGACGAATGGTTCGCTCCCGAGCTTCTCAAGAAGCGCCATCTCATCAGCCGGCGCGACGCGTATCGCTGGATCCATCGCCCTGCCAACATGAACGAAGCGATGCGCGCCCGACGGCGAATCGTTTACGACGAATTGATGCTTCTTCAGCTCGGCCTGGGCATGAGCAAGCGCTTGCGCAGCGGCCGACTCACCGCGCCGGTGATGCGTATCGACAAAACCCTCGACGAACGAATTCGCCGCAGATTTCCGTTCGAAATGACCATCGCGCAGCAAAACGCGTCGTACGAAATCGTCCGCGATCTTCAGAGCGGCCAGCCGATGAATCGCCTGCTGCAAGGTGACGTCGGCAGCGGGAAAACCGTCGTCGCGCTGTATGCAATGCTCCTCGCCGTTGCCAACAAAATGCAGGCGGCGATTCTCGCGCCGACGGAAGTTCTCGCGGAGCAGCATTACCTGACGCTCTCGAGCTTTCTTAAAGACTCGAGCGTCAGCATCGAGCTGCTCACCAGCCGCACGAAGCGCGAGAGCCGCAACTCGATCCAGAAGCATGTCGCCTCCGGAAAAGTCCATCTCGCCGTCGGCACGCAGGCGCTGATTCAGGAGGATGTTGAGTTCGCGAATCTGGGCCTGGTCGTCGCCGACGAACAGCACAAGCTCGGCGTGCGCCAGCGCGAGACACTCAAGGGCAAAGGGCTCATGCCGCACTATCTCGTGATGACGGCGACACCCATCCCGCGCACGCTTGCGCTGTCGTACTTCGCGGACTTTGACATCAGCATCATCAACGAGCTTCCGCCGGGACGTCAGCCGATCGAAACGCGCTGGCTGCACGCGGACCAGTCCGCGAAAGCGTACGACTTCCTCCGCAAGCAAATCGCCGCCGGTCGACAGGCGTACATTGTGCTTCCACAAATCCACGACGACGGAATCGACGATGTGAAGTCGGTCACGAAGGAATTTGAAAAACTCTCGAAGGGTCCACTCAACGGCCTGCGACTCGCGCCTTTGCACGGACAGATGACGACGGACGAGAAGCACGAGACGATGACGAATTTCCGCGCGGGCAAAATCGACGTGCTGGTCGCGACGACAGTGATCGAAGTCGGCATCGACGTCGCCAATGCAACGGTGATGCTGATCGACAACGCCGATCGTTTCGGCCTTTCGCAGCTTCACCAGTTGCGCGGGCGCGTCGGTCGCGGCAGCGAGAAGTCCTACTGCATCCTGCTCGGCGATCCGCAAACGGAAACTGGCGAGGCGCGCCTCAAGGCAATGACCCACACTTCAGACGGCTTTGAAATTGCCGAGATGGACCTCAAACTTCGCGGACCCGGCCAGTTTTTCGGCACGCGCCAGCACGGCCTGCCGGAATTCAAGATGGCCGACATCACCTCGGAGCTCGCCCTGCTCCAACTCGCGCGCGAAGACGCCGTCGAGCTGCTCCGTGACGATGCCAACCTTAAATCCCCCGAGCATCGCCCCCTCCGCGCCGCCCTGCTCAAGCAGTTCGGCGACACATTGCAACTCGCCCAAGTTGGGTAAAAGGGATGCGAAACCAGCGTGCGGAAGGCTGCGGATGGCGGAAAATCGCAGAAGATTCATGCAACGAGCCCGACCCTTGCGTTGTAAAAACCGTACAGTGAATGCTCAGACGCCGGCCCAGTTGTGGTAGAATGGCGGGGAGTGCCGATCTGAGTCTTTGACTACCTTGAACAGTAAGAACAGCAGCGGGCCGATCTTATGACCGACTGGATATCGACTCTCGCTATCTCGCAGGCTTGGCTTCAGACGATGGGCCGGGCCCATGTGGCCGTGGTGCATTTCCCCATTGCGCTGCTGATGTTGGCGGGAATTGTGGAATCGTGGCGGGCGGCGCGGCGCAAGGAAGGGTTCAGTTCGTTCTCTCTCGCGTGCCTTGTTTTGGGTGCCGTCGGCGCGATTGTGGCGGCGATCTTCGGGTGGATTCACGCGAGCTTTTCGACGTTTGGCGGACAGACGGCTTCGGTGATGAAGACGCACCAGTGGCTGGGCATCGCGACGGCCGCGATCGCCGTGATCGCCCTGCTTGCGGGGGCGGCGAAAAAGTTCGGGGGATCCAAAGCGTTTAACGTCTATCGTTTCGGGACGATTGCTTGTGCGGCCCTCGTCGGCATCACGGGGCATTTGGGTGGGTCGGTGACGCATGGCGTTGGATATCTGACTGAGCTCATTACGAATCCGACTTTGGCCGCTAAGCCGCAAGCGGCAAACGCAAAGATTGTCGAAGTGCATTTTCCCGCTGATGGGAAAGTTGACTTCGTTCGGGACGTGCAACCGATCCTCGCGCAGTCTTGTTATGAATGTCATGGTCCATCGAACCGTAAGGGCCAGCTTCGTCTCGATTCGAAACCCGCGGCGCTGGCGGGTGGAAACTCGGGGCCTTCGATCATCGTTGGCAAGAGTTCAGATAGCCCGCTGATCAAGCGCGTGCTCGGGCAAGGCAATCAGAAGCGCATGCCGCTCGATCATCCGCCGCTGCCGGATGAGCAGATCAAGATTCTGACGACGTGGGTGAATGATGGCGCGGTTTGGCCGGACCACGCGAGCTTTGAAGGCGGAGTTGAAGCGAAGCATTGGGCGTATGTGAAACCGGTGAAGCCGCAGGCGCCGGCGGTGAAAGATGCGAAGTGGGCGCGCAACCCGATCGACAACTTCGTTCTCGCGAAGCTAGAGAAAGAAAAGCTCGCGCCGTCGAAGGAAGCGGATCGCGCGACGCTGATTCGGCGGCTCAGTCTCGACCTGACCGGCCTGCCGCCCAAGCCTGCGGATGTCGATGCGTTTCTCGCGGACGACTCGGAAAATGCTTACGAAAAAGTCGTCGATCGATTGCTCGCATCGCCGCAGTATGGCGAGCGAATGGCGGTCTACTGGCTCGATCTTGTGCGCTTCGCGGACACGAATGGTTTGCACAGCGACGTCGGGCAAGCCGTCGATGCATTTCGCGACTACGTCATCGACGCGTTCAACAAGAACGAGCACTTCGATCAATTCACCATCGAACAGCTTGCCGGCGATTTGCTCGAGAAACCAACGACCGAGCAGAAGATCGCTTCGGGTTACAACCGTTTGATCCTCACGACGGAGGAAGGCGGCGCTCAGCCGAAGGAATACATCGCCAAGTACGCAACCGATCGCGTGCGCAATGCGACGGGTGTGTGGCTCGGCGCGACAGTCGGCTGCGCGGAATGCCACAATCACAAGTTCGATCCGTACACGCAGAAGGACTTTTATGCGTTCGAAGCATTTTTCTCAGACATAAAAGAAAATCCGGTCGGGACGCGCAGCAAGTTCGTCGCGGAGATGCCCCTGCCGACGACGCAGCAAACATCGGAGTTGAAGAAGTTCGAAGAGACGATCGCTGATGCGCAGAAAAAGCTCGCGACCGACACGCCGGAACTGGCGGCGGCGCAGGTGCAGTGGGAGCAGTCGACCGGCGCGACGGTGTGGGAGCCGGTGGAAGTTCTCACCGTGAAATCGACCGAAGGCGCGACGATGACCAAGCTCCCGGATGGGTCGGTCCTCGCCTCGGGCACGTCGGCGCCGATGGACACGTATCAGGTGAAGGCGAAGTCGCCGCTGAAGAAAATCACCGGGATTCGCCTGGAAGTTCTGCCGGATGTCAGCTTGGCCTCGAGTGGGCCGGGACGCGTCGGGAATTTCGTGCTCACCGCGTTCAGAGCGACCGCCGCGCCGACGACCTTGCCGGCAACGACTCAGCCGACGAAAGTGGAATTCCTCAGCGCCGAAGCGGATTACAGCCAGCCTGATTTCGCGATCGGAAATGTAATCGATGGCAAATCGAAAACCGGCTGGGCGGTCATGCCCGAATACGGCAAGCCGCACTTTGCGGTGTTCGAGACCAAGCAGGACATCGCCTACTCGGACGGCGCGAATCTGAGCTTCACGCTCGAGCACAAGAGCACGTTCGCGCAGCACACCATCGGCCGATTCCGCATCAGCGCTACGCCCAGCACGCGGCCCGTGCGCGCGATCAATCTTCCGCCGAACGTGAATGCGATTCTCGCCATCGCGCGCGACAAGCGCGACGAGAATCAGAAGGCGGAATTGGCGGCGTATTACCGCACCATCGCGCCGTCTCTCGATCCGATTCGCGCGCAGCTCGCCGCTGACATCAAGGCGCGCGATGCGATGAACAATTCGATCCGCAAAATGAAGATCACGGAGGTCGATCCGGAAAAACCGCGTATTGCGAAGGTCCTTGCGCGCGGCAATTGGCTCGACGACAGCGGCGAAGTCGTCACGCCGGCTGTGCCCCACTTCCTTCCGCAGATCGATGCGAAAGGCAAGACGCCGTCGCGGCTTGATCTCGCGCAGTGGCTCGTCAACAAAGACAACCCGCTCACCGCGCGCGTGTTCGTCAATCGCGTATGGCGGATGTTCTACGGCATCGGCATTTCAAAATCGCTCGACGATCTCGGTACACAAGGCGAGAAGCCGGTGAACCCCGAGCTGCTCGACTGGCTCGCGTGCGAATTCATGGACAACGGCTGGGACGTCAAGCACATCGTCAAGCTCATGGTGACGAGCAGCGCCTATCGCCAAAGCTCCAGCGGCAGCAAGGACCTTCGTGAGCGCGATCCGTTCAACCGCCTGATCGCGCGGCAGTCGCGATTCAGAGTCGATGCGGAATTCGTGCGCGACAATGCGCTGGCGATCAGCGGTCTGCTCTCTCTCAAAATGGGTGGGCCAAGCGTCAAGCCGTATCAGCCGGCGGGATATTATGACTTCCTGAATTTCCCAAAGCGTACGTACGAAAACGATCACGGCGAAGACGCGCATCGCCGCGGGGTTTACACCTGGTGGCAGCGAACGTTCCTGCATCCGACGCTGCTGGCGTTCGATGCGTCGCCGCGCGAAGAGTGCACCGCCGAGCGCCCCCGTTCGAACACGCCGTTGCAATCGTTGTCGCTGCTTAACGATCCGATCTTCGTAGAAGCCGCGCGCAAGTTCGCTGAGCGAATGATCAAAGAAGGCGGCTCGACCGTGCCGGATCGAATCAGCTGGGCTTACCGCGTCGCGTTAGCCCGCGCGCCCAAACCGCAAGAGCAACAGGTCCTTTCGAAGCTTCTGGAGAAACATTTAGCCGAATACACCGCCGAAAAAAAATCCGCCGAAGCCCTGCTGACAGTCGGCGAAGCGCCGGTCGCGAAGGACATCGATCCCTCGCAACTCGCCGCGTGGACATCGGTGGCGCGAGTGATTTTCAACACGAACGAAGTGATTACGCGGAATTGAACATTGACTGTGGCACGGGTTTTCAACCCGTGCTGACAACTCACGCATGGGTTGAAAACCCATGCCACGATTATGCACCTCGATCCACTTCAGCTGCGATTGACTCGTCGATCATTTCTTGGTCGCACTGCTACGGGCGTTGGCTCGCTTGCGCTCGCCTCGCTTTTGAATCCTTCGCTGCTGCGCGCGGCGGATGTCGTCAAAGCTTCACAGGAACAAAAGTGGACCGGCGTTGTTCATCCGCTGCACTTCGCGCCTAAGGCGAAGCGGGTCATTTACCTTTACATGGCGGGTGGGCCTTCGCATCTCGAGACGCTCGATTACAAGCCGACGCTCGCGAAGATGGCGGGCCAGCCGATGCCGGAGTCCATCACAAAGGGGCAGCCGATTGCGCAATTGCAGAATCAGCAGCTCAAGTGTCTCGAGCCGCAGATCAAGTTCCAGAAATACGGGAAATCGGGGCAGGAGCTCTCGAGCGTTTTTCCGCATATCGGTTCTATCGCGGATGACATCTGCATCATCCGCTCGATGAAGACCGAGGCGATTAATCACGACCCCGCGCATACGTTCATGAATTCCGGATCAGCCATTTCCGGTCGGCCGAGCATGGGGTCGTGGCTTTGGTATGGGCTGGGCAGTGAAGCGGAAGACTTGCCGGGATTTGTGGTGCTGACGAGCACTGGAAAAGCCGGCCAGCAGCAGCCGATCGCGACGCGGCAATGGCACAGCGGGTTTCTTCCGTCGCGTTTCCAGGGCGTGCATTTTCATTCGCAGGGCGATCCGGTTTATCACCTCAAGAGTCCGCCCGGCGTTTCGCAGAATCAGCAGCGCGACATCATCGACGCGGCGCAATCGCTCAATCGCATCGAGCAGGAAACCGTCGACGATCCGGAAATTGCCACGCGCATCAGCCAATATGAAATGGCTTTCAAGATGCAATCGAGCGTGCCGGATTTGATGGACATCAAGGGCGAGACGAAAGAAACGCTGGCGGCCTACGGCACCGAAGGCGCGGATGGCTCATTCGGCGCCAATTGCTTGCTGGCGCGTCGTCTCGCCGAGCGCGGCGTGCGATTCATCCAGTGCTATCACCGCGATTGGGATCATCACAACGGCCTGCGCGACGGCCTGCCGGTCGTCGCGAAGGAAGTCGACCAACCGGCGGCGGCGTTGATTAAGGATCTCAAATCGCGCGGCATGTTGGACGAGACGCTGGTCGTCTGGGGTGGCGAGTTCGGGCGCACGCCGATGGCGCAGGGCAATGGCCGCGATCATCACATCAAAGGCTTCTCGATCTGGATGTGCGGCGGCGGCATCAAAGGCGGAATTACTCACGGCGCCACGGACGATTTCGGCTACAACGCACAGGAAGACGTCGTGCACGTGCACGACTTCCATGCGACGATGCTTCATCAGCTTGGCATTGATCACACGAAGCTGACGTATAGATTCCAAGGCAGAGATTTCCGTTTGACCGACGTGAGCGGCGAAGTAGTGAAGAAGATTTTGGTGTGAACTTTTCCATTTAGCCGCCGCCCTTGGGCGGCGTGCACGCGGGCCAAGGCCCGCGGCTAAATGGTGACATATTATGGAACATCTCGATCCATTCTCATTGCGACTCACTCGGCGATCTTTCCTTGGAAAGGCCGCGACGGGTGTTGGCTCTCTCGCGCTCGCGTCACTACTGAAACCGTCGCTTCTCAACGGCGCGCCAACGTCCTTGCCCGCGGGGCTCGGCGTCGTGAACCCGCTTCACTTCGCGCCTAAGGCAAAGCGCGTGATCTACCTCTACATGGCCGGCGGGCCTTCGCATCTGGAGACGTTCGATTACCGCCCCAAGCTCGCGCAGATGGACGGCGCGGCCATGCCGGAGTCGTTCACCAAGGGCCAGCCGATCGCGCAGTTGCAAAACAAGGAATTGCGTTGCCTCTCGCCGCAGTTCAAGTTCGCGAAGCATGGAAAATCCGGGCAGGAAATCAGCTCGCTGTTCCCGAACATCGCGACGATCGCGGATGACATCTGCATCATCCGCTCGATGAAGACTGAGGCGATCAATCATGATCCCGCGCACACGTTCATGAATTCCGGCTCGGCCGTCTCAGGCCGGCCAAGCATGGGCTCCTGGCTTTGGTATGGCTTGGGCGCTGAGACGCAGAATCTTCCCGGCTTCGTCGTGCTCACATCGACCGGCAACAGCGGCGGTCAGCAGCCTATCGCGACTCGTCAGTGGAGCGCCGGATTTTTACCCAGCCGGTTTCAAGGCGTGCATTTTCAATCCAAGGGCGATCCGGTTCACTACCTCTCCAGCCCCGCCGGTGTTTCGCAGGCGCAGCAGCGGGACATCATCGACGCGGCGCAGTCGCTCAATCGCATCGAGCAGGAAACCGTCGACGATCCGGAAATCGCCACGCGTATTCAGCAGTACGAGATGGCCTTCAAGATGCAGGCGAGCGTGCCGGACTTGATGGACATCAAGGGCGAAACGAAAGAGACGCTGGCGCTCTACGGCACCGAAGGCGCCGATGGAACTTTCGCCGCGAACTGCTTGCTTGCCCGTCGCCTCGCGGAGCGCGGCGTGCGCTTCATCCAGTGCTATCACCGCGATTGGGATCATCATCGCCGCTTGAACAACGATTTGAAGATCATCGCCAAGGAAGTCGACCAGGCCTGCGCGGCGCTGATCAAGGACCTGAAGGCGCGCGGCATGCTTGATGAAACACTGGTCGTCTGGGGCGGCGAGTTCGGACGCACGCCGATGGCGCAGGAAGGCAACGGCCGCGACCATCACATCAAAGGCTTCTCCATCTGGATGGCCGGCGGTGGAATCAAGGGCGGGATCACGCACGGCTCAACCGACGACCTGGGCTACAACGCCGAGCAGGACATCGTGCACGTGCACGACTTTCACGCGACGATGCTGCACCAACTCGGCATCGACCACAAACAGCTGACGTACCACTTCCAGGGCCGCGATTTCCGGCTGACGGATGTGAGCGGAGATGTGGTGACGAAGATCCTCGTTTGAGACAACTCTACTGCAAAATATTTAACCACGAAGTCACGAAGGGCACGAAGCGGTTCAACTTGACCTTGTGCTCTTCGTGTTCTTCGTGACTTCGTGGTTGAATCGCATTTCCGAAAATGCCCAACCGCGGAAGCGTATTGCTCAATGCGGACCGTCGCTCGCGCGGTACTTGATCACGCGGACATCCTCCATCGTGATCAAGCCCTCCTTCACAATCTCGTCGATCTGCGGGATGAAGGCTTCGATCTTTTCTTTTGAGTCGACGATCTCAATGACGATCGGCAGGTCTTCCGAAAGACGCAGGACTTTGAACGTGTGCAGGTGAGAGCTGGCGCCGAAGCCCATGGCGCCTTTGAAGACGCTGGCGCCGGCGAGGCCGATCTCGCGCGCTTTCAGCACGATCGCTTCGCACGCGGCCTTGCCGTGCCAGCGATCGGCTTCGCCGATGAAGATTCGCAGGAGACAGCCGTCTTCGGGGACTTTCATTTTAGTAGCATGGGCGTCTCGCCCATGTTCCTGCCATGCTACGTGAGTCGGCTCAGCGCGTATCCTACCATCACCAGGCCGATGCCGAGGACGTTATTCGCGAGCAGATTCATTCCCGCGCGAAGCATCTGGCCGTCCTGCATCATCGCCGTCGTTTCCCAACCGTAGCTGGAGAAGGTCGTGAAGCCGCCCAGGATCCCGACGAGCATGGCGACGCGGTACTCTTCGCGCACCAGCCAGCGGTCGGCAAAGAGGCCCTGCAGATATCCGATGATCAGACAGCCGAGGAGATTGACTGCGAGCGTGCCGTAGGGAAACGCGGTGCGTTCAGTGACGCTGCGAAGAAGTGTGCCGGTGCCGTAGCGCGCGAGTGTGCCGAGCGCGCCGCCGAGGGCGATGAGGAGAAGCTTGAGCATCGCGGGCACTAGCGTCGCGGAAATCGTCGCCGTCGCAAGTGCGGTCAGACGGCGGTTTCAACACTGGCGACAATGTCGAGGCTTGCCTCGACGCCTACCGCGATATCCGTGCCTAATCCGCCGCTGATGCTGTCCACCTGACCGTCTACTTCGCTGAAGAAGTAGTCGTTGCCGTTTCCGCCGAGCAGGGAGTCCGCGCCGGCGGCATCACCGTCGGCGGTTGATCCGCCATAGATGCGATCTTTCCCGCCGGCCCCGGAGCAGGTGTCGGATCCGCCCTGCCCGTTGAGATAATCGTTGGCGGCGCCTCCGAGAAGATAGTCATCCCCCGCCCCGCCGAGCACGCGATCTTTGCCGTTCGCGCCGGAGAGCTCGTCGTTCGCGCCGCCGCCCTGCAGCGTATCTTTTCCGCCGCTGCCGGTGGCGAAGATTTGAACGGTGACCGTCGCATCGACAGCAAGCTTGTCATCGCCGCTGCCGAGGTCGATGACAAGTTTATCGAGGCTCGCGGGCAGTGCCTGCGACACGCCGTTGAGCGTGACGACAACGTCGTCGCCCGTGCCGGTGACGAGCAGCACGTCGTTGCCCTCGGTTCCATTCACTTCGGTGGTGACCGGATTGTCTTCACCGCCGCCGCCATCGAGTGGAGGCGCGCCATCATCGATCAGCGCCGGCATGGCCAGCTGCGCACCCGCCGCTGCGCCGGTCGCGCCGCACAGCAAGGTGCGGCGTTCCAATGTCTCAAAAATTCCGCCAACGGTTCCAACGGCTGTGCGCATGTACATCTCCTTTGGTTGTGAAACGAATCTTAACGGGACAGCGCGAAGCGGAGAAGGGAGAACTTTCGGCGGATCACGCCTCGCGCATGTGATAGCTCTTGATCATGGTCTGCTGGAAATCTGGATAAGCGTTTAGATCGTGTTCGGCGAGATCAAGGCCGTCATATTCATCGGCTTCGCTGGAACGAAGGCCGACTGCCGCGCGAAGCGTCAGAAAAATTACAGTCGCGGCGACTGCAGCAAATGCAGCAGTCGCGAGCGCTCCGATGCCTTGCCATGCGATGGCGCGCAGCTTTTCGTTCGCGGAATTGGTGGAGAAAATTCCCGCGGCGAGGGTTCCCCAGAATCCGCCGACGCCGTGGACTGCGATCACGCCCGCGGGGTCGTCGATCTTGAAGCGCAGGTCGAGCATCACCGTCGCGGCGGGAACGACGTATCCCGCAACCGCGCCGATGAGGACGGCTGCGCGGGTCGTGAGATCGTGTGGCGCTGCGGTCATGGCGACGAGCGCGCCGAGCATTCCGCCGTAGGTGAGCAGGATGTCGGGCTTGCCGTAGCGAAGACGTCCGAGCATCAGCGCGACGAACGCGCCCGACGCTCCCGCGAGTAAGACGTTGAGCGCAATCCGCCCGCTCGGCACCGCGATCGATTCCGCATTCGCGAGAACGTAGGGCAGCCAACCGGCGAGCATCAACATCACGCCGGCCGACGCGAGTGGAAGATTGTGCGCCGGGATCAGGTTTGATGAGCCGTCGCGATTGTATTTCCCGCCGCGCGCCCCGACGACGATTGCGCCGACGAGCGCGCATACTCCGCCGGTCAAATGAATCACCGAAGCGCCGGCGAGATCGACGAAGCCGAATCGGAGCAGCCAACCCTGCGATCGCCATACCCAGGACGCGACGATCGGCACAACGATTCCGCCCATCAGCGCCGACACGATGCACATCGGCAAAAGCTTCGTCCGCTCGCCGAGCGCGCCGACGACAATGCTCGTGGCGATGAGCACCATTACCAGCGTCGCGAACGTTTCAGCGCCGGCTTCGCCGCGCATGTCGAAGAGCATCCGTGGCTCAATGCCGATGATTGCATACCCGTGATACTCGACGAAGGACGCGCCGATCGCCCAGAACGCAAGCGTCGCCAAGCTCATATCGCAGACATGGCGAAAGATCATCCCCGCGGCGTTCTTCGAGCGCACGAGGCCGGCGGAGTGCAGGGCTATCCCCACGCGCACGAGCAGCGCGAGCGACGCGAGTAGCACGAGAATGAGCGAACGGTCCGGCACGGCGGAAGATTACATCCGCAGGCCGGGTGGGTACAGCACCGCAAGTGACGCCGCTTAGCGGTCGGGCCGCAGGCCCACGTTTTTGGTTTTCGCAAAGAGGAACGTGGAAGAACGTGGGCCTTCGGCCCGACCGCTAAGCGGGAGGAGTCGACGGCCGGAAAGCGATTCATCTGAAAAGGTTTCACACCTGTGGTTTGCGGGGTTACTCTATTGCCATGATCCGCCGGGATGTTGGCGATGGTTTTCTGTTGATTGCGCAGCACGATCATGCGCACATCGCCGGGCAGCTTGCGGAGTTGTTTGGGAACGATCAATTTGCCGAGCCGGATCCGTTCGATCAGACGGTGCTCGGCGTGGCGATGCACGATTGTGGCTGGCCGTTGCATGACGATCAGCCTACGCTGAACGCGCACGGTCTTCCGCTGGATGTTTTCGAATCGCCGGCGCGGATCGCGATTAAGGTGTGGACGGCGTCCGCCGATCGCGCCGCGGCGCGCGATCCGTACGCGGGGCTGCTCACCAGTTTGCACGTGTTGTCACTTTCGGTTTTCGCGACATCACAAAGTTCAGGCGAACATGAAGGATTCGACACCGACGATCGCGCGAATGCTTTTGCGGTGGCGAAATTTCAGCAGCATGAGCTGGAGCGTCAGCAGAATCTTCGCGCGGTGGTGGGCCTCCGGACCGATCGACCGACGCATCACAAGATCGCCGCTGAAGGCATGCAGCGTGCGGAGGACAAGCTGACGTTCAACTTCCGCATGCTTCAGGCGATGGACATGCTTTCGCTGGCGGCGTGTTGCACGCATCCGCCGGCGGACAAGACGCAGGAAGTTTTCGATCGGCCGGGCGGGTCGAAGCTTCAACTCAACCTGAAGCGCAACGGCGATGATCTGGCGGTTGAGCCGTGGCCGTTTGAAATTCCTGAAATCGAGTTGAAAATTCCCGCGTGTCGTCTGCGCAAGGAAGAGTTTCACGAGCGCGAGGAATTCGACGCGGCGTTCAAAGCATCGTCTGCCGAAGTCATCACCTGCCGGGTGTTTCCCGCCGATTAATGAAGTGGATTTCGCGCGTCATTCTCTGGCTGATGATCGGTTCGGCAGCGCTGCTGCTCGCGTTCGGCCCGCGCCCCAATGAAAGTGTTCCCGCCGGGCGCGTCGTCGTTTCGTATTGGGAAAAATGGACCGCCGACGAAGCCGCGGCGATGAAAGTGATCGTCGACGATTTCAACAATTCCGTCGGCGCGGAGAAGAACATTTACGTTCAGTACGTTGCCTTGGCGAGCGTCGATCGCAAAACGCTGACCGCGACGGCCGCGGGTGTTCCACCGGATGTCGCGGGGTTGTGGCTGAAAGACGTGGTCAGCAACGGGGCGAGAAATTCACTCACGCCGCTCGAAGATTTCGCATCTAAGCATGGCATCAATGCCTCGCAGTACAAGAAAGTCTATTGGAATCCGCTCAATTATGAGGGCCATTTGTACGCCCTGCCCAGCACACCGGCGGCGGTGGCGCTGCATTACAACAAGAAGTTTTTGTATCAGTCCGCCGACAAGCTTCGCGCGATGGGGCTCGATCCGACGCGCGCGCCCAAGACGCTGCAGGAGCTGGATCGTTACGCCGAAGCGCTCGACACGCGAATGCCAAATAGCAATCGCATCGACCGCGCCGGGTATTACACGATGGAGCCGGGGTGGTGGATCATCTACACGCCGTTCTGGTTTGGTGGATCGCTGTTCGACAAGTCGCTGGGGCGCTACAAGATCGAGACGCCGGAAAATATTCGCGCGTTCGAGTGGGTGGCGAATTACTCGAAACGCATGGGGAAAGATTCGCTGACGGATTTCAAGAGCGGCCTTGGTCAGCCGACCACGCCGCAGTCGGCGTTTTTCGTCGGGCGCGTCGCCATGTGTCAGCAGGGTCCGTGGACAGCGAATTACATCCGCAACAACGCGCCGGACATGTCGCAGGCGCTGGTGCCATTTTGCCTCGAGCCTTTTCTTCCGCGCGTGCTGCGGCCGTTCAACTACGAGTGGGGGGCGGCGGCGTTTCCGTCGGCGGTGCCGGGGGTCGAGGATGTCACGGTGTGCGATGAGGACGTGCTGATGATCCCGCGCGGCGCGAAACATCCGCGCGAGGCTTTTGAATTTCTCGCGTACGTGCAGCGTCCCTCGGTGATGGAAAAGTTGTGCCAATCGCATTGCAAAAATTCTCCGCTCGCCAGCCAAAGCGATGACTGGGTGTACACGCATCCCAATCCGCACATCGACGTCTTCGATCGATTGGCCGCGAGTCCGAACGCACAGTCGGGGGCGATGACTCCAATCACTTCCGCCGCCAATGGCGAAGTCGACGTCGCGGCGAATCGGTGCTACCTGCTCAGCGACACGCCGCAGTCGGCGCTGCACAAAGCGCAGGAGCGCGTGGACGTGCTGTGGAATCAATTTCTCAAGCAGCAGGCGATACGGAAATGAAAACGCGCGACGGCGAATCCTCTCTTGCTCCCTCTCCCACGTACTCGGGGGAGAGGGTTGGGGAGAGGGGCGAGCGATTTGAAAGATCGAACGACGTCAGACTCCTCAAGCATCCAACCCCTCTCCCCTGCCCTCTCCCCCGAGTACGTGGGAGAGGGAGTAGTGACTGGGGCGAATTCGGGAAAGGAATCGCCTTCATCTCCCCATGGCTGGTGGGTTTTCTGTGCTTCACGGCGATTCCGATTTTGCTTTCGCTGTATTTCAGCTTCTGCGATTACCCGCTGCTTCAACCCGCGGTTTTCATGGGCGCCGACAATTATCGCGAGCTCGCGCACGATCCCTGGTTTTGGAATGCGCTGTTAAACACCCTGAAATATGCGGCGATGGCGCTGCCCGCCGGAATGTTGGTGTCCCTTGGTCTCGCGCTGCTTCTCAACCAGAAGATCGCCGGGCAGTCGATGTATCGCACGATCATTTTCCTGCCATCCCTCGTGCCGATCACTGCGTCCGCGATGATTTGGTTTTGGCTCTTCAACCAAAAGCTTGGACTGTTGAATCACCTTCTTTCGCTCATCGGCATCGAGCCGGTGCCGTGGCTTGCGGATCCGAAGATCGCCATGCCTTCGCTCGCCTTCATGAGCTTATGGGGTGTCGGGCACACCGTCGTCATTTACCTCGCGGGTTTGCAGGACGTGCCGAAGGATCTATACGAAGCCGCGGAGCTCGACGGCGCGACTGGCGCGCGAAGACTTTGGCACGTGACGATCCCGATGATCTCGCCGGTGATTTTTTTCAACCTGATCATGGCGATCATCGGCACGTTCAACGTCTTCGCGATTCCCTACATCATGACCGCCGGCGGGCCGGCGCGCTCGACGCAGTTCTACACCATGTATCTCTACGACAACGCGTTCATCTATCTCCGCATGGGCTACGCGAGCGCGATGGCGTGGATCCAATTGCTCATCGTGCTTTCGCTCACCGCCTTCGCGTTCTGGACCGGCAAGCGCTGGGTGCATTACCAGGGAAAGTAATTGATGCGCAAATGCACGATCCATCTCGCGCTGTTGCTCATCTGCGTGGGCTTCGGTCTGCCTTTTATCTGGATGCTCTCGACGAGCCTCAAGACTGCGGATGCGGCGTTGAAAGTCCCGCCGCGGTTCATTCCCGAGAAGATCGAGTTGACGAATTATCCGCGCGTGCTGACGCACGAGCGCGTCGACTTGATCTTGTGCGCGCGCAACACGCTCGTCATCGCCGCCCTTTCCGTCGGCGGGATGACGCTCGCGAGCGCGCTCGTCGCGTACGGCTTTGCGAAGATCAAATTCAAAGGCCGCAACGCGCTGTTCGGCCTGATGCTTGCGACAATGATGATCCCCTTCCCGGTGACGATGGTCTCGCTCTTCGCGATCTTCCGGTTCCTCGACGAGCACACGGGCATTCAATGGCTCGGCACCTTCAAGCCGCTCTGGGTCCCGGCGTGGTTTGGCTCCGCGTTCAACATTTTTCTGCTGCGGCAATTCTTCATGACGATTCCGGATGAACTCTCCGAAGCCGCGCGCATCGATGGCTGCTCTGATCTGGGCATCTTCGTGCGAATCATCCTGCCCCTCGCGCGGCCCGCGCTGATGGTCGTGGCGCTCTTCACCTTCATGGGCGTGTGGAACGATTTTCTCGGGCCGCTCGTGTACCTCCAGCGCCCCGAGCAATACACGCTGGCGCTGGGTCTGCAAACGCTTCAGGGAGTCAGCGGCGCGAACACGGAATGGAATCTTCTGATGGCCGGCTCGGTGCTGATCATCTTGCCGGTGCTGATCCTGTTTTTTCTCACGCAGCGAACTTTCATCCAAGGCATCGCGACGACGGGGATCAAGTGATGCGTGCTCTGCTGAAAACCTTGAAGCTCCCCACCGACGTCATGCTGAGGTACTCCGAAGCATCTCGGCTTTTTTACAGTTTTCGACTCCGAGATCCTTCGCGGAGTACCGCTCAGGATGACGTTTATATAGGGGTTTCAGCACAGCAGTGATGGCGTTGTTTATGCTTTCTTCCCTTCGACAAAGAGCCGAATCGCTTTTTCGATGTGGCGCTCGAGCGTCTTTCGCTCGCGGTTCGTCAGCTTGGCGCATTTCTTCTCGACCATCTCGACGACCAGATCGCTCAGCGTCGCGACCAGAAGTTGCACCTGCGACTCGACGTCGATTTTCTTCGCCATGTTCTCTGTTGTGCCGTAACATGCGCGCCATGACAAGAGTCTTTACGGCGACGATTCTGGCAACTCTCATTTGCGGCTGCGCGTCGCGGCGAACGTATGATGTAACCGTTCGCAACGATCTCGATAAAGCGGTGACCCTCTGGCTGACGAAGGACGGCCCACCATCCGAAGAGGGATGGCAGGCGCCGGAGGAATTCATTTTTTTGAAGAACATCGACGAGGTGGCTTCGCCGTGCGTAATCGTTCCGCCGGGAAAGACGGCGAATACCGGGCCGATTTCCGGGAAATTTCCAAAGGGCACGAATGGAATTCTCCGCGTGTACGTGGGGGAGACAAAATTCGCTGAGATCCTCCGCCAACAAAATGGACGCATCGATCTGAAGCTCGAGCCTGGCGTGAACAAGTTCGTCCTGCGCGACAAGAACGGCGAAGCGGTCGTTGATCCGCTCAAGCAATAAGCGATGGCCTACGAAGCGCACAAGCATGACGCCGAATCGATCGTCGCGCGCTGCGCGATCATCACGCTCAGCGACACGCGCACCGAGCAGACCGACAAGAGCGGTCAGCTCATCCGGCAGTTGCTGACGGACAGCGGCCAGCTCGTCGCGAACTACAAGATCATTCCAGACGATCCCGCGCAGCTCGAAAAACTTCTCGCGAATTTCCTCGCCGATGCGGCCATCGATGTTATTCTCACCACCGGCGGGACCGGCATCAGCCGGCGCGATCAGACGATTTCCGTGATCGAGAAAAGTCTGACGCAAACCCTCAGCGGATTCGGCGAGTTGTTCCGCATGCTCAGCTACGAGCAGATCGGCAGCGGCGCGATGCTCAGCCGCGCGATCGGTGGGATTGCCAAAGACAAACTGATTTTCGCGATGCCGGGTTCAACCAAAGCCGTCGAGATGGCGATGTCAAAATTGATCCTCCCTGAACTGAGTCACCTGATTCTGGAGATGCGCAAATGAGATTCACACCATGCTTGCTACTCTGTGCGTCGTTTTTCATTCTCGCCGGATGCGCGTCGCATCACCCGTTGGCCGCCGCGAGCGATCAGGTCGAGCGCATATACGATGCGCGCGACCTGTTTGTAAACGTCCCAAACTTTTCGCTCGATAACGATAAGAATCAGCCGACGACCCAGCCCTCGCGCGAGCAACTCGTGCGCGAGCTCATCACCACGATCACCAGCTCCGTCGACCCGCTTTCTTGGCGAGAGAACACCGGTCGCGGCACGATCAGCGAGCTCCAGGGCCAGCTGATCGTCAAGAACACGCCGGCCGTTCATGAGCGGCTCTTGCGCAAGCTCGAGCAGATGCGCAAGGACCGCGGCGTTCAAGTCATGTTCGAAGCGCGCTTCATCACCTCTCCTCATTTCGAAAAGGAACTTGGTGGCACGAAGGAGGATTGGATTCAGCTCAAAGCTTCGAACGCGGATTTGTGGCCGCGATTTCTCAGTGAATCCGAAGCCGAAGCCCTGAGGCGTCAGACTTCCGCATCGATGGCGTCCACGCTTCTCACTGCGCCGCGGATCGTGCTTTTCAACGGTCAACGTGCGTATTGCATTGTCTCGAGACAAACCGCATACGTCGCAGATTTACACGCCGTCGGCGACAAGCTCGAGCCCGAAGTGAAGGTCGCGGAATCCGGTGTTTGGGTGGAGTGCCAGGCAAAAGCTTCGGAAGATCTGAAGTTCGTCACGCTGAATCTTCGGCAGAAATGGGCGAGTTTGTTGAGCTTGAATGCCGTTCCATGGCAAGGGAGGAAGGATCAATCAATTCAGGTTCCCGAGACCGTCACCAACGCGCTCGACGCGACGATCACCATGCCCAACGAGCAAACTGCGATATACAAAGTGCATCCGCACCATGTTGCGGCGACACAGCCGGTGAACGATCCGGAGGTTTACGTGCTTGTTCGGCCGAGGATCATCGCGCAGCGGGAAGCGCCGGCGAAGCCGCAGAATCTACTGAGCCGGCGGTAAGTCGTTTTTCGCTTCGTGCGACTTGAGCACGGCGCCCAGAATTTCCTTGGAGTCCATCGAGTCGCGTGATTCCGCGAAGCCGACGAACTCCGCGCCCACGCGAAACTTTTCCCCGCCGATGTCGCGCGAGTAGCGCGCTTCGTAAATCAGCAGCAATGTCTTTTCGAGTTGGAGCTTGGCGATGAATTGCTCGCCCCATTCCATCGCGCGCGGCACGATCAGGCCGAGCCCGCGCGTCGAGCAGTCGACGACCTGCACTTCGATGAACTCGCCCTTCTCTTCGCCGATGATCGATTGAATCTGAACGATCTTGTCGCAAGGCGTGCGCGGCTCGCGGCGGCGCGGGTCCTGAAACTCCTCGCTCTTGAAGTCGCCGGGGATTAACACGCCGGAAGTTTCCGCAACGCTCGACATGACATCAGCATCGGTCGATGGAATATGCCGCCTTAGATTTCGTGGGCGCGACGCGATTTATCGGCACCATAGCATTGGCTTGACACCCCGCGCGCGCCTCTTAGAATCCGCTGGTTCCTAGGCATTGAGTTCCGATTTTTCGCCTCATTCGCCCCCATCGTCTAGTGGCCTAGGACACGGCCTTCTCAAGGCTGGAACAGGGGTTCGACTCCCCTTGGGGGTAAATACTCTTCGTGCGGAGATTCGCTCGACGCAACCGCCCGGCAACACGCCGGGCGGTTTTCGTTTGGTGATTTCTGCGCGGAGGAAACAATTTCCCGCGCACGAAACATTTTCGCATTGCGCGCGTCTTTCAATCATCGCACAAATAAAAGTCCGCTTGCACGGATGCGTGGACATTCATTTCTGAGTGCGTCAGTGGATGGAGTCGTCATGCGATTATATTTCAAACTCATCGTTTTGATTTTGATGACCGTGGGGACTCAATGCGTGATCAACGGCAGCGGCGGGCCGCTCGATCGCGCGCAGTTTATCCTGCACGTCGGGCTTGCGACGATGTGTGGGAGCCCGCCGGGCGATCCTGCGCTTGTCGCGGCAGCGGGAAGATTGCGCCTTCGCGAATTCGAGCGCGGTCTGCGCGAAGTTCACCCAAGCTGAATGCATCGTTGACGTTTCATGCGAGCAGCTGTTTCACAACCGTTCCCTGCACGTCGGTCAAACGGAAGTCCCGACCGGCATGCTTTCCAGCACAGTGGGATCCGAAGCTTGGAATTCACGTGACTTGAAGTCGCGGC